>Ga0123357_10003383_pt1 | contig 18268 bp, 14 predicted proteins | sample TergutEmb28metaG_FD_89873 | JGI IMG/M metagenome (GOLD analysis project Ga0123357, IMG submission 89873) | Embiratermes neotenicus P4 segment gut microbial communities from Petit-Saut dam, French Guiana - Emb289 P4 | ecosystem: Host-associated > Arthropoda: Insects > Digestive system > Gut ... | reverse complement strand
CTACGTTCGAAAACCTCGTACAGTCGACGATCTGAAAGTTTCCATTCGCGAAGAAATTGCAACTGTGCCACAAGAAATGTTAGTAAATGTGATGCAGAACTTTGAGGAGAGGCTCCGGACGTGAGTAAGGCAAGAAGGACGGCATCTTTCCGATATAATTTTCCGTAATTGAGTAATCAATGTAAGTAATCAAAACTGCATTTATTACAGTTTTTTTGGTGTTAACATAATTTTTTATATTGAGAATAAAAAAGTTACAATTATCTGAAAAAAATGCGTTCTTTTTGCGCCACTGTCTATAACAAACAAGGTGCTGTAAACACGGTACAATGGAAATGCCCTCCGTGGGTCTATGTGTCACCACAATTATTCAACTTTGTCACAAATATTAAGACATAATATTAGAGATCTTGTTTTTTCCTTCAGAGGAATGCCAGGCTCTAACGCACAGAAGTAAACCTATCCCCATACACCAGAATGGCACAGTCCGTATAGCGAATATCCAGAGGGGCTGTGAGGTCCAAACAGCCTCCTATTCAATAGGTCCTATTCAGTGGGTTCTTTCCCGGGGCTGAAGTGACAGATGGGTGATATTAACCATTTACGTCCATCTTGTGTAGAAGTTAAGAATGAAAGTAGTTATACCTCTACTCCATTTGTTTGCCTTCATGTCATGGACAAATAAAACTTCCAAATTTTAAGTCTATCTGCATACAGCAGAGTCCTTCTTGAGAAACTAATAGTTTGACAACTGTTCAAGAATTGTCCCATATTCTATGGGCCTCATTTATTGTTCCTTTTTGCAGAAGAAACTGGTCGTTTTGCTGCATTCTGCAACATACTGTCCTTTTGCTATGAGGAATTGTTTCTCCCTCTTCAACTCTCACCCGTAGATGAGTATTTTGTCTGCTGTCCGTGAGTGCTTGCTCTATATATTCACAGATATAACTAACACGTATCTGGAGGCTGTCTCCTCCACACGAAATTTCAGGAAGCGCCATGCCGTGGTGTCAGAGACCGACGAAATATGGACGTTAGGACAAAGTTACAGATACTCACACGTTTAAGTGTTTTATCAGGGAGGTGGATAGGAGGTGTGGAGGCAAAGGGTCACGTGTCATTAACTTTGCTTAGGCTAAAATAATAGTGTTAATAAAAGACGTTCAGGATAATTCAACCTTTCAAGTCTGACATACAGGCAAATGATGATGGCGAGAAGAATGTTATTTACTAAATAGAAAAAAATAAGTATTTGTCTTCTCGTAGGATGTAAAATTTTTGCTAAAGCTTTAAGACGCAGTCGTTACTGTATGTACTGTACCATATAACTTAACATGCAGGAGACACTACATTTTTGACATAGAAAAACATGTAAGGTAAAACTATTAATCAAATTCTGTATGTAACGGAAATGGATGCGTTTTCTACGATTTAAGAACAGAATTTTTAAGTACTACGTACAGATTAACTTCTTGTTTCAGATGATTAATTCTGAAACTCACAAAGAGCAAATAACAATCAGCCGTAAGCATGCTATTAAAATTTAGACACTCTTTAAAAATAAAACAATTTAAAACATAATTGAAATTCATTTAAATGATGTTTTTTTCTAAAGTAATTTTGTCATTAAGAGAGAGAAGAAAAATAGAAGATGTGGGTTATCGTGTGAAAGAAAACACTTACACTAATGCTACCTCAACTAAACGACCATTAACGTCTGCACCAAATTACAAGAGCGCCTTAGAACAAATGACAATTCCTCTTTCCATTGGTACTTCAAAGAAGTGCTCAATTTATTTGCCCCGTAGAAGTATGCTGCCTGGAGGACTTTTGGACAGTCCTAGCAGCACACTTTCCTGTTGAAAGAAAAATGGGGAAATTTGTAAAAGTATCATAAAAGGAAATGGACACCTGTTACTATTGCCGAAGTAGGCCTTCATTCCAAACAGTTTTATGAAGCTATATAGCTCAGTCGGTATATTAGCTGGAAGGTAGGAGACCTGAGGATCAGCCTTAGGCTTTTAAAGACGAAACGTAATCTGCTTTATATAAGGAATCAGTCCGTACCGCGTTGTGAACACTTTCCACCAGGGTTATAAAAACAAATTGTCTGTTCTGAGATCCGTACAAAATATTCAACGCAAAACGAGCGTCATGTAGAATGTCTGAATATTACGCCCGATGGTACGTAGAGAAACCGAAAGACTTTAAAAGGTTAAATTGCTGGCAGGGGAGATATTTATATTGCATGAACAGAATCCTGACATACAACACCCTAACCAATGGGTAGGTGGGGTAAGTCAGCAGGAATGTAAAGAAGAGACAAGATATGCCTTCCTAACATAACGGTGTTTACTTTGTTGTGCTTAATTAAGCACAGGGACCATTTAAAATGTTACCTTTCTAAAAATATTAAGTTTCGGACAGTACGTAAGCTCGCAGTCGAGCTGTTAGCTGTCCTGACTAGTAATATAAAAGTCCGAGTTTTATCCTAGGCTACGAGATCAGCTAAGCTGAGAGTTGATATTTCAGATATTTGTGATAGTGAAGAATGTTTATTTTACCAGACAGATGCATTATGGTATATCATAGTCGAATTTAGCGCATCTGCTGAAAACTTTAGGATAACTTACTTTATAAGAATGATGGCTGCCATTATGTAACTCATGCATTGCTATGAAAGATTTCTGGAAATTACCCACGGGTTGGAATTATATGATCCTTGGGATCGTCACTCCAAAAGCAATTATTTTCCTAATAGTGTTAACAGATCAGTCTACGTATTGTGGACTGTTTTCTGTTTACCAAGAAGTAGGAAATAAATTTTCAAATGCATCTCATTTAAAGGATGGTATAAATACAAATTTGTCTGATGCTTTTCCTATTAAACTTATTTAATAAATTGTTTAATTTAAAACTGCCAATACAGCGTTTATAAAAATCTGGAGAAAATGTAATTGAGTAATAATTAAATTGACTGGGTAAAATAATTAGCATCTGTTGAACGTAGATGAATCACAATTTGCTTAGAATTGTTTTCCACAACACATTATTGAAGGAAAGATAAGAGGGGATGAGAATAAGAATAAGAAGATATAATTAGCTGCTGGAAAAAATACTGGAATTTGGAGAACTCGCTTTGGATAAGGCTGTGAACCTATCGCAAGAGACAGTATTGTATGAATGAGAAGTACAGATGTTTTACTGTACTAGAATATAGAGAGGAGACGATCGCAGGTAGAACCTTGCAGGATATATGTTTGTGTTCTTTCCGCAGAATGTAGGGAGAAACCACGACATAGAAACAGCTAACGACTGCTTCGAAAATGTTATAAGACATCTGCAAAAAGATTGGGAAGTTTCGGTGAAGAAAAAGTAATGACGATATTAATATTAAATTCAGGGAATGTTAATCAGCTCACAGCCACTTATCTTCCTGTCTGCTGTCTGAAAATTTAAAGCCTTAAATATGAATTCATAGACTATAATTATGTGAGCCTTTTTTATTGGTGTGAGAACATAATCTTTCTCCTTATCGAAGAATATGGAATCAAGCTTCTCAACAGCGTTTTTACTGCCATGAGTAACTGGAAATCAGAGGCAGGAATTGAGAGAAGGGTGGAGAAAATTTCTCAGTAAGAAGCTCCATAATGTTCGTTATTCACCATAGCTTTTTTGGGTTTGTGAGAGTAAATAATATGAAAAGCGAGGCATGTTGAAAGACAAAGTATAAATACAAACTGAGAGACCAAAGTATTAAAGGTAATTCATAATCAAAATCGGTTCTTGCCTGAAGAGGACGCGATGGTGTAGATTAGATCCATGGGTCATTGTGTAGATTGGATTTATATGACTCAGGGAGACATATTCTTATGAATAGGTTTTAAAGCTTTGATGCCATAAAGACGAGTGAATTCAATGACCAACTGAGCGAAGATTAGCTTGTTAAGAGTTAGTTTGCTCTGTGGCTTTCGTTATTAAAGTTTTAAACACTTCTCTTTGAGTTGGAATGCTGACAGAATGCCAAAGGACATGCGATAGGTCGTGCAGTAGTAATGATTACCAGCTGCATGAAATGTTTTGTTTACTCGTTTGTGTGTTTCTGAATACCTGGCTGCATTCCGACAGCATTTCTTACAATACACCAGAACGTCAAGTTGGATCCTCACATCACTTAATATCTTACATTTTCAACGTACCAAGAATCTTTCTGTCAACCAGGTACACCCACTTCAAAGCTCTCCTTTCTGTCTCGATATACCAGCTGAAATCTTTGCAGCAAGCTTTTGTGTTGCGAAATATTGATTTTAGAATTAAGATAGTACACAGGCCTAATACCTTTCTTCGCTTTTCGTTCCTTGAAGGAATATGGGCTACGAGCACAGCCGGGCGACCTTTTATGTGTTGAAAGAGGCATAACCTCTCTTCAAGTCTGAAAGCTACCGAATATTTTATTTTGGTATCTTCCTCACAGATGGCAGCACATACAGACCAGAGATAACAAGCCGCATGGGTAGGTAAATGCACACACCGTCGCACTCTAAATATAAAAACCAGCACAACTGTTTAATTTCTTGTGAAACTTGTGTAGCAGAATTTCACCCAAATTTTCAACGAATATGTTTTCTACCTAAGAGTAAACATTATGTATCTTCATTATAAAGACACTGGGGGAAATAAACTCTATTTAAAGTGAATTATAATAAACACACAAATACGCTCAATTTGCACCTTACGAATTCTGATGATAATGTATTACAAAAGACATGTCCGATATATTGGACATTATTTGTCGTCCCAGGCTAAAAATTCAACATGACATATTTTGAATTTCATACGAAGAAGAAGATAAATCCGTTATCTACATCTTTATGAAGTTTCCTTAGTCTGGGACAAAAGACAATGTCAGAATTAATTCGCGTATGTAGACACCTCTGTATTTGAAATGTATGTCTCTTAGGGTGTTCGATGAACCTACGTCTGATTCACATTCAAAATAAATTGGTTTAATAAAAAACTTATTTAATTCAAATTGAGTTTATTCATTGTTGACTCAACAACCCAACGGCCAATAACAAAACAACATAAGCGTATATCAACAAGTACAGTCAACTGCTTGCAATATACAGAAGTGAGATTTGAAATGCAAACATTAAGAACACAAAGAAAACGAAGCAGAAAACACATGTAGCTAAAGACAAAACATAATATGTCAAGTACTATGTGTATATTATAGAAAATAATATAGAAAGGGGATATTACACAAAAGAGGGGACAGCAACAACAGTGCAGGGTAATATTAGACAGCCATTTGAAGAACAGAAAAACTTAACAAATTGACAATGCCTAATAGGATGAATTACACGACAAATATTACGTGTGAAATGGATCAGAAACCAAATAATATGTGGTCGAATTATGCACTTAATAAAACACTAGTGCGGTTTTAATAATAATAATAATAATAATAATAATAATAATAACGACACGTAACTTTGTTAATAAAAATCCAACCAGATGCAACAGTATGCAGATATTTATTTATTGCAAAGTCACTCTACTCCCTCCACGTTGGAGGGAAGTAGCTGTCCCTGTATTATGACCTATACCGGAGGCTGCGTTTACAGTTTTTAGTACTCCTGATGATGGGTGCTGTGACATCCGAAACATGTAGAGTGACTTTGCAGTAAATAAATATCTGCATACTGTTGCGTCTGGTTGGATTTTTATTAACATTGAATTACGATGCACGGGACCATGAGCTTAAAAAGAAAGACACGTAACGTAGTAAATTTTCGCGGTTCGTCAGAAAGTTTTCGTGGGATATGACCCTGTAGCTTAGTGGGTAGGCATTCAGGTGTCATAGGAATGTACTGCCTCTACTTTTGGGGTAGAATAGTGAACAGTGCAGAGAGTAGTATTCTTCTACCCTGAACGTCGACACGGTGTCTACCGAGCAACTTAACGTCACATGACATATTACCTTTCACGGCTGCAGGAAACTTACTTATGATTTTTACGGCTCAATATTTTCGTTATTTCCCTCAGTCCCTGCAGGTAAGTGCTGGTATAGGCCCTCAAATAATGCCACGACCAACTCCTTTTCTATCCTTTCCAAGGCACTAATCATTAGTCACCCTACCATTTGACCATTTGTTCAAAGACGCTGCCAGTCTACTGTCAGCGTCTCTGAACAAACTGCAAATACGGTAGGAGAAAATTTTGCATTGACTTCATTTCACCAACTTCTTTTCACAAGGCAAACACCCTGCTTTTCCTTCAGTGTTGTTGTTAATTTGAGGCCTATCCGTCTAGCTGAGACGTTTTAACCACAGAATTCAGTTTTCAAACATATCTGTATCAAATTTGTTTAATACTTTACGCTTTGACGGCTGTGGGTTCTAGATTGTGAAGTCTTGTGGACTCATCATTCGATGCAAAAAAATTGGACCTTCTTTGCGACATGTCTATGTAAGCCATCACATTACTACCCTTAGCACTTCCACGTTGAGGAAAATGTAGCAAGTTTCTTCGAAAATTTGTATCCACCAATAAGTATAGGGTGCCACAACACAGGGTCTAATATTTAAACATTTCCATTACGCTATCTTCCGTCACTTTTGATTCTGTATAATCTTTTACTGTTCCCAGTGGCCGCGCGATATAAGGTGTGATCCTAAGGCTGTTCGCTTATTGGGACTGTGGGTTTGAATCCCGCTGGAGGCATGGATGTCTGTCTCTCGCGAGTGTTGTCTGTTGTCATGTATAGGTCTCTGCGACGGGCCGATCACTCGTCCTGAGGAGTCCTACCGAGTATGACGTGTCTGAGTGCGATCGAGGAACCTCTTAGAGGGGGTCTGGGCCCACTGAAGCTGTCGAGCCATAAGAACAAATTATGTATTCCTGTAAATCTTTTGACTGGAGGCTACAATCGCGAGCTTACTTCCATGATTTTCACTGTCTGGTTTTCTATTTGTTCATTCCGTGCATTTTAATCTAACTTGTTTTCTGGGTTGAAATGATACGAAAGTTTATCAAAACAAGACAGGCAGTGTACATACAACGTAATATTGTGGCGCGTTCGCCTAACCCTTTTTGCTTCGAAAACGCGAAACAAGTTTCCTTCTACAGAATTTCATGAGCCTCCAACAAAAAATGTACAAGAAAAATTCATTCGGCAGGAGAGGCGCTGATACATGCGGACTGACAGACGGACGGACGGACATGACGAAACTAACAGGTGCATTTTGATATTTATGCGAGGAAGCCTAAGAACGGCAAAGATCTAAAAAGTATTATTAGTATGGATAACGTGTTGAGGCCGTCATTCAAACTCAGCTACTTTAGTCCTGTGTTTACCTGAGGAATGGAAAATTTTCACTACCGTCTGAAAATATTGTACTGATTTAACAAAATGTAAGTTCTTGAATTGTTTTATTTTTAACATAATGATATTTGTGGTTATTATATTTTGTAATGCTCCTTACACTTTATAAAATATTGCAGGGCGTATTTAATATGTATACAACTTAATCAGTTCCTTCTTTCCCCACGCCCCCCAAAAAACGCATAAACATTAGCCTTTTAATACTGTTTATGAAAATATTCGCTTTAAATGTGAGAACCAAAAGAAACACATAAAGACACACATATATATATATATATTTTTTTTTTTTTCCTGTGACTATTCGACCCCATTGTCTTGTCATCCCCTAACAGCGCTTCGCGATAGCACTCAGATACACCACACGCGGTACGGCTCCTCTGGACGAGTGATAAGCCGACGCATTGACCTCTACCTGATAACACACAACACTCACAAGCGAGAAATATCCGTATCCCGGTGAGACTCGAAACCACAGTCGTAGCCAGCAAGCGGCAGTAGAGCTACACTTTAGACCGCGCGGCCACTGCGACCGGCTATATAAATATATTATGTGAGTGAAATGTACAGTTTGGTGTTAGAGCAGGTGTTAGGGCTGGCTGCAATACCGACATTATCCTGCTGTTTGTTTCTTTATTTCTATGATAAGTTTAACAAGGTTCTCAGTAGCCCAGATTGTGATGTGGAATGATAAGGCGACGAATGAAAAATCAGTCTGAAAATTTGCAGCACGTATTATTCGTGATGCCTGATAGGTACTCTGCTTATCTGCACGAATGATCTGAGGAAAAGCAAGAAAATCCCCAATCAGTAGAGCCGGTCTTCGGTTTTGAACACTGGACCAGGCAACTTTTAAATTAAGATTTAGCTCTTCTCTCAGTATCTTTTTGAAATTACTGCGACAAGAAAAGTACATTCATTCGTTCAGTTTTGTCTTTTCTACAGTACGATTGTCTTCTGCGATGAGATGACGTCCAAAATGTTCATACCTACGTAAAAACTACATAGCATTAAACCTCAGAAGATGCACATTTTACAACACTACATCTCTCACTCACGGGACCGCGGTAGCACAGTGCTTACGGTGCTGTGCTACAAATCGGAAGGTAGCTGGTTCGATCCCAGCTGGTGTCAATGGATTTTTCATTGACATAAGTTCTTTCCGATCGCACTATGGCCCTGGGGTCGACTCAACGTCTCACAGAAATGAGTACCAGGAGTATTTCCTGGGGGTAAATGCGGCCGGTGCGTAATGCTGACAACCTACCACCGTCCTGTGCCGTTGTCACGAAATCTGGGATCCTTAACTTTCTGGAACCCTCTGGGCCTGTCCAGGCCTGTTATGGGACTGCTTTACCTTTACATCTCTCACTTTGTATAGGAGCAAGGTAATTGAATTTTGTATTATTGTGATGGTGCATCTTTGTACTGCATGAAGACCGATCCTCGAAACAAAAAAAGAGAAACGTTTAATTTGTAGATATATAATTAACGTTAGCAGTAGGGACAAATTAGGTTAGACTTCAGTAAGACATTTCGTGATTAATATAGGTAGAAGCCGTGTCTGCAAGTACAAACAAAAAGGATACAGTTAACGAAGTCCCAATAAAAGCCATTTAATCTGTACGGCTCTGGTAAGGAAGATGCGGTGTAATTATATTTTTTTTAAACTGATCTCAGTTTACTTCCAATTAAATTTTGGTAACCGAAAAAGTCGACATGCCCACACGACGTGGATGAAATTGTACACGTAAAAGCGACAGAACTAATTAGGGTAAGAGGGGGTGGGAGCAAAAAGGGGATTTTTTTGTCTTTCTCAATCTTAGAGTGTGTTGGATTTCTAGACATTCCTGAGACTTGTGGGAAATTGCAGGGTGGAAGATGAATGGGATCTCAAGAAGTAGCCGATTGCTAGACCGGAAAAAAGGGAAACCTGATTGAGACGTGGAAAACGAGAAGAAATAAGAAAGGGTGAAAGAGATAGGCAGGAGAAGAGAGAGAGAGAGAGACAAAAAAGCACTAATGCAATCCTCTGTTCAGGAAGAGTACAGTAACTACACGGAACTAACGTTACATTCAGTACCTAATTCAACTATGATCTAGTGGATGGGGAAAAGACAGGTTTTATAATTTTATGCCTCTATACTGAATCCAGCTTTTGCTTTCTGTCATTCGGTGCCATATTTTGTCTTTGACGCTTCACGCGTTTCCGATGGCTCATACTGGTTTCTGATTCCAGGCAGGTAAGGCAAATATAATCTTTGTAATAGGTGTGACAGTTCCACATTTCCTACTACTGTCTGTAGGGAAAAATGAGAACAGAGAAGGGTGACTGATCTTAGTACGAGATTACAGATTTGCCAGGTGATGGAAGATGGACTACAAGTGTTTTCCGATAATACATGTGTTTAAATGACCTGCCCACTCCGTTGTATGAACGTGACATGACAAATAATAACACAGCAGGTACATCCCGTGCCAGTAGTCAAGAACTTACCTACGCAGATAACAAGAAAGCGAAGGGAATTAGTAGTGAAGTGAGGGTGAATCCGAACTTGTCTGCAATATCTACAATTGTAGGGACTAGGTGTCTATTTAATTGAGCTCCGTAGCTCTGGAGAAATGGAGTCACATATTCTTTCCGCGATGCACACACTACAAACTCTCAGTCCCCAATCTTCGGTCTGTCACTCTTCCATCAATGTACTGTGCGGATCAGATAACTTGATCCTTGAGCTCCCTAACATAGTATACAGCTGTGGTCGGCACGGTCCGGTCACTGCTTGTTTCAGGTCGGCACGTCCAGGCAAATTATGCCTGTTCCAAAAATGTCAATTTTGTTGGGAGTAGGAGTACACTGTCTATCACAAAGGAATTGCTTCTATTAAGGTTAAATTTTTTGTTTTATCAGAATTTCTTTCGTTTAAAATTGAATTGCTTTCAAGAAACTGCAGAATGCTGCGGGTTGGGAGAAAATGTTTTTGAAAATTGGAAAAAAGTTCGGAGCCGAGTGCGCTGTGTTTCTTCCTTGACCAGCTTGCTCTTCACCCCTGCGCTAGAAGGGATCAAGCTGTCTGACGAAGACAATAGTTGCTGCATCAGTTATATTACGCCTAGCCACACTACTGTTAACGTTATTTCTTAATTTTAATATTTGGAATGTTTTCCCCATCGCATCGTTTCAATGTAGCAACGTAACTTTGTGGAGCAGGTCTGTGCATATTCCGGCTACAATGCGCTGTTTCCAACGTACATTAAACTTGCAGCAAACATTTGTATTTCCTGTGTGAAAGCTTGAAGCAGACTGATCATGCACCAAACATGGTGCCGCTTGCAATAAGTAAAAACAACTTGTTGAGTACAAACTATTTTACAGGCATTTTTATACTGATTTTCTTTACCTTCTAGTAGTACGCAGTGAGATGTTTCTACGAAGGATATTACAGTCGTGGTTATACCGCCCCAAGTCTGTTTGTCGCACTTTCTCTGGCGCATGTCACGGCAGAGTTACTTGAGCCTGGCTATACACAGCTGCAGTCGGCGCGGCTTTGTTGCTGTTAGGTTCACGTCGGAACGGCCAGGCATACTTAATTTCCCTTTAAAAACCTTCTAGTCTCTTAGCAGTACATTAATACCTGCAGTCACTGTGGATGTTCGGAATGGATAGAAAACATCTGGCAGCGCGTGCGCAGTGTTTTTTCACTTACGAGTTTACCTCTTCATCTACGCGTCGACCAGTGACACGTAATTTGATTACTATTAGAGGTCCAAACTTGAAAGTACAGTACTACTCTTACGAGATATTTCACAACATACAAAGCGAAGTACCATTTCTGATTATAGTACAACAACGTAAAATCTCGTCTAAATGATTGTATGTATGTTAACATAGTATTCCTGAATGATTTAACATTGTAGAAGTATTCACAAAGTGAGAGATATTCGTCCAGGTCTTTCAGCAAGCACGTGGACTTTGTGACTATGTTCTCAGCCTCTTTCATATTGCATTTAAATGTCAGGGACGACAGCTGAGATCGAAGTAAGCCCCGCTGCATACGACGTCACTGTTTGTTACGGCCTTCAAATTTTTTAAATAAATTATTAAAATGAAAAATATTTGCTCTTCAACCAAATAAGTATACGAGTAAGATGGCTGAAGTGGTAAAGCTTCCGGGTTATATTCTGGAGATGTCGGGCGTGCCTTTCGGCCGGCACATTCTCTAGCCTCAGAGAGAGAGAGAGAGAGAGAGAGAGAGAGAGAGAGAGTTGTTGTTCCCCGTAGGCTATCGTGGGAAATTCTTTTATAAAACCTTAAAGCTGTACAAGAACTTTTTTTTCTAAAACACTTCCAGTTATTCATTCAGTAACTATCCTACCATTGAATGCTCTAGAGTCTGAGTTCCTTACAGCGTTGTTGAATACTTCATAATTAAAAATAATTATACACGAAGTAAAATAAATATTTAAGGTAAACTATTTTGAAGATTTTCTTATAAACGCAGTAAAAGTGCTTACGTAAAAGACGTACATGTGAAATGTTATTTGGCTTCCTTTTTTATACAGATGTGTTAGGTTTGTCGGTGTTTATTGATTAGGATTCGGTCTGCACAGCTACGAATTCGTGGTTTGATTCCTGGCAAGGTCAAGAATTTCTCTTTTCGTGATTGATTCTGTGGACCACCAATTTTCGTATTGAAAGATAAGGTTGGAACCTTGATCTTCCCTCGTAGGTTGGCGGCAGAAGCGACAGGTAACAAGTCAGCTCCATCTAACGATGGGGGTCAGAATGAATGACGCTCCACAACACGTGTTGTGTACAGGACCTTTACATTGGCATAAAAACTCTATATATGACTTATTTTTATATAAATAAAATTTTGGGATATATAGATATATTTTCTTTAATTTATATAAGCTCATAATATTCAGTTTCGGGCTCTTTGTTTTGTTGCGTTTCATAAGATTATTAATTCTAAAGCTGACCCTCGTAACGTCAAAATATCGATGTATCCAGGAACTTATAAAAGGACTGTGTATTTCTATCCACATGTACAGTGGCTTAAGCTTGCGTCCTGTGTTACGGCAACTTCAAATGGGCTAGTGTGCAGGCCTGCGCTGACAGACGAGTATAAAGCACTGGTATAATGATAATTGTAGGCGGAAAGCGAATTATTCTGAGAGAAACCAGTCCAAATGATGTTTTGTACACCGAAAATCCCACGTGGATTTCGTGAAACTGAACTTCGGTTTAGCGATGAAAAACCAACAATTAGGTTTCAATGAAGTCATCCCGTTGTGTTATCTGAATATTTACTTTATTACAATAAGTTTCCGTCAACGCATCTAACATTTAAAGTATAACATTAATGCAATATGTTTCGACTTGTGACAGTCATCATCAGGCTGATCTAAGAATCGTTTAACATTTCACAGATTTTATTTTGTGCATTTGGGATCCCATATGCCTTACACCGTATAATAGAGTGAGGTAACTTATCTACGAATACTATTGTATGTAATGTTAGGCACGTGGTGTGAGCGATGCTATTTGCTGCCCGTTGTTCTTCCACTTCGTGACTCTCTGCGTACAGTCATGAAGTGGAAGAACAACGGGCAGCAAATAGCATCGCCCACACCACGTACATAACATTACATACAATAGTATTCGTAGGTAAGTTACCTCACAATATTATACTGTGTAAGGCATATGGGATCCCAAATGCACAAAATAAAATCTGTGAAATGTTAAACGGTTCTTAGATCAACCTGATGATGACTGTCACAAGTCGAAACATATTGCATTAATGTTATACTTTAAATGTTAGTTGTGTTGACGGAAACGTATTGTAATAAAGTAAAAACAACACATAGGTGCCTGAGCTATGCCATAGCCAATAAGTGTACTGAATTACTTATTTAAAAAACTTCTTTGGACAAAGACGAATAACTTTCGAAAATCTTTTCTTTTATCCCTTCAAAATTGTTATACTCTTTCCACTTTCAAACATTTGTTTCCTATTCCTTTTATTTGCAGTATCATTGCTCCATTACGTCCTGCATCTAATCTAGAATTTGTCTAATTATGGGTCGCGACGCCATTTGTGTCGCGACATTGTTGCTAAAGTTTTGTGTATCTACACGTAACGTATTTCTGACTGAGACTGCTTGAGAAGTGTATTGTAAGCAGTATGCTTTTTCGAAATGTATTTCTTGTAGTGGCACTGTAGCAAAGTATGCTTGAAAGTCATGTTGTAAAAATGACACAGACCAGAAATTACCAGGGTTGCCAGCTTCTCAAAGAAAATAAGTATCAGACAAAAATGTTGTTTTCTTCACCAATGATATCGTGGGTTTAGCAAAATTTTATTAATTAAAGGAATGCCTTGAAAAACAGAGAAAAATTCGAATTTAAAATTATAAAGAATATCGGTAAGTATAAAAGCCATAACAGGAAGCATAATACTAAATCCGAGTTCGTGCATAATTATGTAAATAAGTGTTGAGTGTTATTTTATTAAACCATTAGCTCTTCAAGGACGCAATGTAATCTTTTCTTTTTTTAAAGACTCACTTCGTACCGCGCAGTAAACACTTACCATTCCAATTATAAAAACCAATTACTGAATGCTGTATAGGGCAAAGTTGGCTGTTTGTTCTGAGATTCCCACATAACATATGAATATAAGGTGGGCAGAATGTAGGATTTTGGAATGTTAAAACTGGTGGTACATAGAGTAACCGCTAAGCTTTAAAAGTTTACACCAATTAATGATATTCAGTATATACCCCTGACTTCAAAGGATGCGAGACAAAGCTATTGGCCTAATCTGAATTGGAAAGACACTGATCTAACACATTTTACGGAGGGAAAGCAACATATTTATCATTAATATTGGGCTACTACGGATATACTGCTGACATCTGTGTCTGTGTACATGAGGAATTGCACGTGTTATACAATTTAAAGCTTTCATGACGAGCGAATTGAATAAAATATTCTTGGTCTAGCAGCCTCGTCAGATGGTTGACTAGCGAGTAAAAAACTGTTACAAGAAACATTTCTGTCCTTACCATCAGAGAAATAACTACTTCCGAAATCCTACCGTGGACGGATTTCGGAAAAGCAAGTTTTCTCGCCCTTCCAGCACCTCACAAGACTACTAGCCCGAGAATATCATATTGAACTGCGCGTTTTGTTCGTAGCACAATACACACTGACACAATAAATCGTAAGTCGTGCAGTGTTATGTAGATTTTTGCCAATTCCATTAAATCTTTTACTTCATAGTGCTTTCTCTTACTGCACTTATGACTTTTAATTTGTTTTAACCTTATAATTTCCCTCATTCTAAGTTTACCCAAAAGTATTATCTAAACGAATATTACTTCTACGATGCTACCTTCACACAATGACTCAGGCCAATCAGCAGACGCACCTTTTATATGTAACACGAACCCAACAAAACTCTCGTTCTATGATTACTCAGCTGTGGCTCGAATATTATCGCCATTTCGTGTATGTATTCTTATGTATGAGGTGGTATTTTTGAGTATGCAAGAATTATGCTGTAATCTATGTCAGAGTTCCCTTTGCTACGTGTGGGAATGTGTATACTGACATACACATGAGGGAATATTTGTGTGTATATGTGTTAGAGGCACGTTAGAAATACACACATTCACAGCCCCACCCACCGGCTAACACGCTTTTGAAGAAAATGCTACAATAGCATCGGAAATTCAGTTTCCGTTCTAGCCCCGCCTAGTTGCTCGTGTAGCTTTGTGCCCCTGACAGGCAGAGCTCAGCTCGAGTGACGAACGAGCTGCAGAGAGGTCCCCTTCACAGCGACGAGCCAAGAGAACTCCATCATAGGCAGAAAGAGATAGTCTGATGGGTGTCTACTCATAGCTATTTTCTTTCATCTCAAAAGGCGTTTAAAATACATAATCAGCATCGTCAGAATGGGCTCGGGCTTACCACTTCGTAAGGAACTGTCACTTGGGGAAGACGTCTATTTAGGATTCTTCTGCAACTTACCGTCTGCTGCTTTATCGATAGCACGCCATATATATGCAAAGTAATCGACCTTTCTATCAAGCGCTCTTTACGCCTCTTCTCGAAAAGGGATAAGGTGAATGATATGGTGGTTTTTTGAGGATAAACTAAAGAGAGAGTCTCTGCGCTTGCTTCGTGAAGGGGGATTTTCACGAAGATTTTCTCTCTATGTTGCACTTGTCGCTAACACTTAGTATTGTAGCAAAACTTATTCAGTCACCATGGAAATTTTCCCTCTTATTACAGTGAAACGTGAATATAACAGAACCACAGGGGGCCAGATAATGTTTTTTGCAGGCAGGTTCCTTTTAATACAGGGTCTTGAACTTAAATTAAAAAGATCCCCAGAACTGGAAAGATTTTCTTTAAAGACAAGTTTCTTTTCAATCCAGGTTCTATTTAAGACTGCTTTCACTATATTAGGTTATTGTAAGATAGGTACTTAAAATGCAACGTGGGATAATTTCTTCCCTATTATCATTTGTCACCTTTTCAGACTTCTTTATCCTTTCCAAACCTCTCCCACTTCTTTGCAAACGATGATCAGTGCCAATTTCAAACAGTGAAATAGGCTACATCTTTAACATTCAGATGCCACCATTTCGAACTGCCACCTCTATAACTATGCGAAAACCGCGTGTTTACGTGGCAACAGAAGGAAAGTGCCTCTTGGCACGATCTGTAGAGGGGATTATGACTACCTGTACGTATGTTTGAACTCGAGGACCGATGAGACGGTATTTGATAATCTTTACATGAATGTTACATAATCCGAAACTCGTGAATTTTAAATTCCTGCATTCGGCAACAGAACAACACGGTTGACACAAGAATTTGTAACGTGGGAGCAACATTAGTCCCTTTTACTAAGTCCAATAAATGTAGTAGCTAATAGTATGGATAGTAAACCATAAGAATAATGGTAATAAATAGTGACTGTAATCAGTATATTAACCACAGTAATTAACGTTGTACTTTAAGTTGTCTACAACAGAACTATGCAAACAACTAGGGTAATTCGAATGCCAAGATGCAAATGACGCTGTTGATAGCTGTATGTATTTTGGCAAGGATTTTGGTTTTCAAAACTTGTTTATTAAAAAAAATTGAATCGATGGGGATTAAAACTTCTGCGGCATATTGGAAGCTTCTCCGTGGAATTTGGTCATCTCCAACAAACAGGAAGTTTTCAGTACATAATCAGGACAGAGGACCTGGCGATTTTGTGATACATTCAGGCAGCTGTAGCTCAGTGTACACCAATAAGACAAGAGAGGTTTCATCATCACCAGAAGATAGCCGTATTGGTTCTCCAGCTGCTGACAGATACACTAGTTTTCTATTACCTAGAATCGAATGTCGAATGGTTAGTACTAGTGTTTTGTATGTTCGTCCCAGGTTCAAATTTTATTTCCTGAGGCAGGCTATCCTATATATAATCTTTTGTGACTATTCTTGGTCAATCCAGCCAACGTCTGAATAGGCCACGACCATATATTTCCAAATTTTCTATTACATGCATGCTACCTTTCTGTCTTTCAACGTTACATAGAAGGAACTGTTATAGATATAATTAAGCAAAAATACACTTTTTTTTTTTTTTTTTCAAAACTCTAGAGTCACACCAAAGTTCTAAGTGTCAGCAGGATGATATAAAGCATGTTTCATATCGAGAATCTAAAAATATGCCTTTCTTTACAAAATTTAGCCACTGCAGAGACCAGGCTCCAAGGATTTCTGTAAGCCTGCATTAAGTATAACAAAAATAAACAACACTCTTGCAGCACAGAAATGATAATGTTTTCATAATTATTGAGATTTTAGGGTCTTATTGCGGTGGCCATAAAAATAGGACCTACTGTATTCTGGACTGGAACGCCGTGTAGCCTTGCATAAATTTATCGAAATTTCGTTGGAAATGGTTGCCTCTATGTTTAGATTAGGAAACTATTAACCAAGGGATATAAATTTTACTGCAACTTCGGTAAATTCCTACTACATACATGCAGCACTTCCAAAAGAACGATATTCTTCTAAGGGTGCCCTCTTGAGTATTAGTCGCAAGGTTCTGCAGCAAGTAGAAGGCGAAAGTGCACGGAGATGGGTTTATCCCTACGCAAATTTTTCGTCCAGAAATTCCTCTTCAATCGGCACTTCTGATTGAATATATCGCGCAATTTGTCACTAGCATGTGCAGTTTAGCCACAGTAATGGGTGTCAAAACACTTGCCAAATTCTTGAAATAAAAACTTGGCACAAGTTACGTAAGACTGGCAACCTTAATTTTCTTCGGGTTTCAAGTTCTGAGGAACGTCGGAAGTAAAGTGAAATTACTTCCGAAACTCCAGAAATAAGCTAAAAGCAATAATTCGGGCAGTTTTTCTCTCTGTCTCTACTTTTCTCCCATACCACGTTTTTGGAGGCATTTACTACGTGAATATGTATACTGCGGTGGTCGTATCACTATTTAGATGTAACTTATGGTTTTTCTTAAATTTATAAATATTATGCCATGATGCAGAAAGCTTCATGTGAATATCACTATGAAATTTTCGTTAAAAAAAAGGCACACTACAGTATGTATTTCACTCGCCAACAAATTCACTATTTATTAACTTACTTACTCCATGGTGCAGAGTCCTTCTTGAGAAGCTAACGGGTTTGCAGCTAGTCAAGAAATTCCCCACATTTCACGGAACCCAAAAGTTCATTACCGCACTCACAAGCGTCCGCCACCTGTCTCTATCCTGGGCCAACCCAATCCAGTCCATATACCCACATCCCACCTCCTGGAGATCCATCATAATATTATCCACCCATCTACGCCT
>Ga0123357_10003382_pt1 | contig 18273 bp, 7 predicted proteins | sample TergutEmb28metaG_FD_89873 | JGI IMG/M metagenome (GOLD analysis project Ga0123357, IMG submission 89873) | Embiratermes neotenicus P4 segment gut microbial communities from Petit-Saut dam, French Guiana - Emb289 P4 | ecosystem: Host-associated > Arthropoda: Insects > Digestive system > Gut ... | reverse complement strand
CTGTATAATACAGTTTGACCACCTGATGATGAGAACAACAGTGCTCGAAACATGTAGAGGAATATAATAAACTCATTGAAAACAAGAATTTTTGCATTAAGTTGGTCAATTGCTAAGATTATACTGAGATGCACGATCAGCGAAACATCAAAATACTGAGAGAGCTTACATTTTAATTAATTAAGCATACATTAATTCAAGTTAAATGCCTCACTCGTTTTTCCTTATTTATACAAATATTTAATTATAGTAGCTACAGTTACCGCTAAGAGATATTTAGTTTGGAGCAGGGAAGTTACGCTGAAACGGAAATCTGGAAATGCTAGAGCATCTCTTATTGCAGACGAGCATCGAATGTCGTCTGACATTAGAGCTTAAATGTTCATGATGTAACATTACTAATCTCTGTATTGTGCCTGCTTAGTATATTACGTGTCTCATGCAGGATTTTCTGGAAGAAGAGTGATTAATTCCCTGAACAGAATTAACTTATTTTTGTTTTATTAAATACGCAGCATTTTCTCTGTGAAGAAAAACTTTGATTTCAACTGTAATTTATGCATACATGAGTTTCGTCCGTTGCCCGGAAAGGGATAAAAGCCATGCCTGTACATTATATCATAGACGATTTGCTGAATTCTCTCGGTCAACTCTTTCAGAATTTTATTTTGAAAATTCTGTTTCTTCTAATTTAAGGATCAAGATACATTATAGATAAACAAGACGTCTACAATGCGGAATTAAACAATTCATACACTAGAAAGTAATGTAAGATCTCTTAATGATTACAAAGCTGTAGTGACATTGTTTTTAGACATTACAAGCGATTTTGATACATTAAGGGACACTGGACTTATTTCACAACTTACGAAATCAATAACGTTTGTCTCAGCTACTGCGGTAGTTAGGTTTCACAGATGGGTCATCTCAGAATTCGATTCAATTGTGCTATACAGCGAAGTTCTTTTTGAAACTAACTTCTCATTCTGAAAGGAGTTTTCCTGGGCGGTTTATTGGAAACCCTGTATTTTAATATTTATATCCTTTGCACCCTGTCATCAACATCAACGTCTCTGTCTGAGCTGATGACAAAAATGTCAGTTATTTAAATGTTTTGCTGACCGTGCATCTCAGTATAATCTTAGTAATTGACCAACTTACTGCAAAAATTGTGCTCGAAACATGTAGAGGAATATAATAAACTTATTATAAAACAAGAATTTGTGCATTAAGTTGGTCAGTTACTAAGACAAATGTCAGTGTTAAGTCAAGCAGTCGACATGTAGCAGATGCGAATCAAATTAAACAGCAAGTCCGAAACGTTATTGCTCAAATGGCTTATTTATATTAACACTAGTAGAAACAAGTAGAAACATAAAATTGACGAGTTGACTAATACATATTGTGGCGATATTTGGTTAAAAGCAACTTGTTGTACACAACTAACATCTTCTGAAATTATTGTGTAAACCGAAGAGCGGACCGAGGCAGCTTCATTCACTGGTAAATAAATCTTCCAGCAATGATATTAACCTGGCTTTAACTGTGTATAAATCACTTTCCTTAAATTTACAACCACTTTTTATTACCTATTGATCATATTGACGTACGTCTTTCTCGCCTTGAATTATGTTGCAGGAGCACATGTCAATAAATTAGACATTAAAAAAAGGAACTTTAGCAATAATGGCACGTTTTTCAAAAGTAACACAAATTAAAATCCTACGTGAATTACTGACACATTGTCATGTTAATTTTCATATGGCTACAAGTCATCTATAATCTTTACATAAAACATACACTATATCGAAAAATGTTTATTTTTTACGTATTAACTAATTGGAACTCAGTTATATTGTCTGGTCTTGTGTACTGATTTATAAATGTGGGAGGTTGAGGGGGGGATGAGACAGTATTTCCGCCTCTTGTACAGACCTGCGGATGTATTGATATTATTAACAGCTGCACATCATTTAGCCTTAAAAATAAATGTGACCTTACAGTCGATGATAAGATGATAGTGGCTGAAAAGAAAATAAGAATTTGGTAGAAGAATTTCGAAACTACTACCCAAAGGTTACCTGAACACAGACTGGAATTTTCGAAAGAAAGTAGAATTTATGGAATTGTCTTTAAAAGACTAAGTTTTAATTGGCCAGTGTTCTAAAAGTTTTGTTTTTGTATTATGTGACAAACAAAGAAAAATAAAAGCCAGAGAAAAACTAAGAAACATTTGAAGCGGGGTTATGTTAAACTGCAGGAATTCAAACAGGTATCATCCGCATAGAAGGTCAGAGTATTTTAGTATGGAGAAAAATAAGTAACACACCGTTTTAAAGTACGATTTCTTTTACTGACGTTGGTAAGCGAAAAGACTCATGTCCTGCAGGAAGTTAGGCAGAGTCACTATGTAACTACAGCAAACGTCAACTAATAAGTGGGTATGTGGTCAAAAACACAGCTATATATGTCTAATTAGATGTTATATTCTTAGATTTAAAAAACTACACGTAGATGTTTCGGCCGATAGTGGCCATCATCAGGTTTTTTTTTTATTCGAATCAATTAAGATTATTCTATACAACTGGCGTGACGGAGTGTTGATGAGGAGATTTCAACATCAAAACCCTTGCTGGAGAATAGTATCGCTATATTGTGTGTGTGTGTGGGTGAACCACGTCGTTCACCCACACACACACAATATAGCGATACTATTCTCCAACAAGGGTTTTGATGTTGAAATCTCCTCATCAACACTCCGTCACGCCAATTGTCTAGAATAATCTTAGTTGATTCGAATAAAAAACCCTGATGATGACCACTATCGGCCGAAACATGTAGTTTTTTAAATCTAAGAATATAACATCTAATTAGACATATATAGTTGTGTTTTTGACCACATACCCACTTATTAGTTCATATACACACAACGGGGATGGCACACTTCAAATTAAACGTCAAATTAGCCAACAAGACAGCGTCACATCCCATAAGACTTAAAACTTCAGCTCCTCCTTTCCGAGAGCCTAAAATATGGCACGATGAATAAAAATTGAATTAAAATGTTGAGCTGTGAGTCTCCTTTATTAACATTGTATTTTTTGAGTTTACAAGAAGTTACTACTTCACAGGTAACGTGCGTAACAATACGTACAGTGCACTTCGTGGCGGAATGCACTTGCCGTTACTGTACCCCTGTCGAATATGTCACTTTATTTGGGATTTAAGATGGAAGTTTAAATTAAACCTTCTTTTAGGGAAGTAAAGCTGTTTTTAAAAGCGGGAAGACTGTCTTTTTGCATAATTTTTAGAAATATACTCTAATTCATGTGACTCTTTTTAGGGAGATTGTCACTAATGTAACGAACAGCGAGACGACGAAAAAGTCCACAACTGAAATCAAATAATGCGACACGACTGCATTTCCAGATTTAGAACGTAATCACAGACGTCGGCAAAAAGTGTTATTATATATCTGTCGCTCAGGAGTGTGGAAGAGTAAAAAGTTAATCCTGGATATATAAAGTATATACTAGATAATACAGTACACTACACTTGCAGCAGCCCTACCAGATATACACTGAGCTTCTTTTATTTATTTTTTTTTTTTTGCTAGCGCCAGCTCAGGCGGAAATTTGGATCCTCCTACTGTCAAATTTGGCGGACTCACAACGTGTAAGTTCCATTTATTTTGGACTGTGTGGCAACCACACTGCAGAAACATAATTTGTTCCAAAAATCCGTAACCAAATATATCTCTATGAAACATTATTTTTCAGACCGTGAAAATAATAAGACAGTTGCAAAAATGTTATTAAAATTTGATCAATGGTTCCAATGAAATGATTTTCTTTTTATCACAAAATTAAAAATTCGGCTTTACAGGTTGACAGTTAAAAATATCGAATGACTGATTTCCCCCTGCGGTGGCTAGAATTAATAAATGAATGAGGAACACATTTCATTTACAGCGATTTAAACCATCGGTGTTTTTAGCTTTCTCTAGTGGCAAAAACTCTTATAGCTTCAACATCCCTGCGAGTAATATGGTGTAGTAGAGTTCAGTTGAAATGTGATGGCACACTGTGATGTACAGGAAGGGAAGTGAAAGGGAAACTGGCGGATGGAGTGGGTAGCCAGTACCCTTCACACTACCACGGAACATGGTGTATCCAGCATTACTACCACTGATGCGCCCACCTCGGCTGCCAGTAATCGACCGAATTGACACCCCCGCCGATTTAAATGGACTCGTCCATTTCGCCGAAAGACGCAATTTGGTTTCTGCATGTGTGCCATCACATTTCAAACACAGTCTACGAGTCATTATGGTGTAATTATTACAGTTGTTTGGTATTTTTTTAGGCTGGTCAGTAAATTCGCCTGCCATGAAACTGCTAGCGTAAATTGAGCCGTAAAAATTACAGCTTACGCAATAAAGCGTTCTGTATGTCACTAAATAAATAACACACTCTTAAGTTATTTAATGACACTCATTCGTCCTAGGATAGTTTGTAGTGTAATATGACTGAAAGCTGAAAATAGTCGATTCGTCAACAAGGATTAGAATTAAACAGTAAAACATATATCAGAGTAACATCAAGTATTTCATTGAGAGAGAAAGACAGACAGAAAGTGAACTGAATGTTTTTACACATGCGGGAGTTTTTTATTATACGGGTCACATTAATGTGGAACAAACTGGCTGAGAGGGCGCCATGAAGGTGGCTTTCAATGGCGGAAATTTTGTGAATTGAATGCAGCAGGCGATGGATCAGTAACAAGTGAAAAAGAAATTTTCGGGTTACTCGCTTTGACACCTTAGTTGTAATTTTACACTGTTAAATGCGGACTTCCTTGATGCTTTCTAATAAACGCAGTGAAAGGAAAAGCAAGCATGGTGTTACCAAATTCCAAACTTGATGAACAAAAAAGTTCAGTATTGTAGCAGTAAGGTCTCTTAAAACATCAGACCTTTCTTTCCACTAACATTTTTACTGCCAATTTCACTATAATTCACTAGTAAAACATGGAGTTAAGAAAATTAAAATCTGTATTGTAATGTTATATTTGTCTTATGGCGACCTACTGCGTAGGTACACTCCGATTCCACAAATCCAGACCATCGTATGTACGTACAGTCTAGCACTGATACACTGAACCTTGCTGGGGGACGAGCAAAGAGGAGAATGCAGGCTTGTCCTTCCGGACTGTCTGTCCATAAAATGGTTTCCGCTACCCACACTTCAGGAAGTGTGAATCGCTGAAAGCCCTACGTCTGCCCATACTTTATTCACCTACCCTTAACTCTAAAACTGTTGTCATTATGCTTTACAAAGATTTATACAGTGAGTCTAGTAAGAAGATATTTGCGAGTAGCAAGTAAACTAAGAAGCTCTGATGTTAGTCCCTATATTTTCATTTTTCTGTAAAGAGTAGCGTAAAATGTTACGTTGTTTAAGTATATAATTACATAATATAGCACAAGTAAATTAAATATACTTTTGGATATTTTCTGCGCTAATTACGTAGTGTAGCGGATTAATTTCCTGCTGCAAGAGAGACACGTTAGAACACCAACACTGGGAACACGTACGACAGATAAAATGGATACTTGTACGGTCTTTTCCTATGGCGTGGTATGATCCTAACGTAAAAATGGTCTCTTTATCTCCACTCAGTACTGCAGCTGTAAGTGTAAGAGTTTTAATCGTCTCAGTTGCTGCCCATTTCATGATTCAATGCTTAAGTGAAAGGAGGAATATATCTAACATTTTTAAAACGATGAACTTAGAAACATACGGAATACTGCGTGAGGATGGACATTAATTTCTAAGGCGAGTGACAGGCTTAGGCACTATCCGCTTTAACTTTGAACAAGACTGTCAGTGTACGTATTATAACATAACATCGAGGCGCGTTCTTGCAACTATTGTTGTCGTGCAAAAACAATAAATACTCTATATTCTGAGTGTGCTTTTTTAGCCTTGTTTATCCAGCATGCAAAGTGCATGCGCCATATTACACTTATATTGTCATCCGAAACTTATCTCCACAATAATTTTCCAATTTATCTCAAAAACGCCTCGACTTTCGGAAAAAAAGTTAATGCATATAAAACTTGTGCTTTGATATTCTATACAATATGTATCCAAAACATTTCTCATTCTAACAATAACTGAGGGAGAAATGACCACAAATTTATGTTTGTTATGTTCCATGTAAATTATCCGAAATTCTTGTCGGATTTTAACGAACCTTGAAAATCCTCGACAGATTTTAGGAAGATACACGAATAGCATGAAAATCTGTCCATTGTGAAACGCGTTGTTCAATGCGGACGGATAGACGGACAGACAGACATGACGACGCTCGTAGTCGCTTTTAACATTTTTGCGAACGCACCTAAAACCTGGATTTTGCTCACACAATACCTTCGCTTGTCTTGTAAGGTTGTGACAGGCAAGACACGTTGTCTAAAATGCATTAACTGAATGTTCTTCGTAGTTGAGTTTCCTTTGTTCGCTGTAAGTTTGGAACAGTTTATCTATAAAATATAAAAGAATTTTAGTCCTTAGGGAGGAAAAAAGGCATAAATATCGTTGTTCTGCCGCCCGCAAGTTACAAACAGAACAGAATTAAAAATTCAGCCCCAATTATGTACTACTTTCTGGTGCCGCATAACCCAGCTTTCAACTTCCCATCTTCTTTTGTTCGCAACGCTTCACCTTGCATCTAGTCTACATGTAGTAGGCCAAATGGGCAGTAGTTGTAGTCTTCAGAGCCAGAAATTTTGTGCTCCCTCAACTACAGAGAATGCATTGTCTTTAAACGGTTTTACCACTGCGATTTCAAGTTAACGTCATCCCGTGTAACAATAAAGGTTAAGCTACTTGGCTTGTCCCTGCCGTTTACAGTAATTGAAACTGTTCTTACTGTTTGTCAGTTGTAGTTTATCCCCCGACATTCTCTGTGTTTATTGCAGTTCTCTTCACATTTGTACAACTGTTCACATTTACGGTTTCCAAGCATTCTTTACTAATGTTCTATCGTTTTCTTTTAACATGTATTTTATCTTATTTTTGTACTTATATGTGTATATATATATATATATATATATATATATATATTCCCACTTCTTCTTTAATACTCTCGTCGCATTCACGAACCTTTCCTTTTTGCTTTTTGTCGCCTGTCTTGAACACATTTCTACCATTTTTGTCTTACCGTTTCTTTCTTTTTTGACACGCGACTTTTGGAACGACATACCGGCAAGAGCACTGGTACACGTACATTTTGTAAGTTCTCTGATATTGCTATATTAATTTATTTTCAAGTCTGTGGAATACTGCTTGATAACTGGAATACGGAACTACGAAAGCACATTTGTTTTACTTTGTTGTTTATAAAGCTCTATGCTGTAGTGTACAAACCTTGTTCAAATCTATATGTTATCTCACTGCAGTCTACATGAGTTGTATTTCACCTCTGATATTTCGTATAAAAAAGAAGATTTTAATTTGGACTTCAGGCGCACCCTGTGTTTAAACAAGCAAAATCCCTTACAGAATTTCAATACCAACGTCACAGCTGTTTGTAACCGTAACATGTGGGCGAGCTCTATTTAATAGCTTCGGTTGCCGAACTCAGTTTATTACACTAGGAACCTGCTGCACGTGTAACGAAATACGACACGATACCTGTGTTTTAATTTGCGGAAGGAGTTGGAAAAATAAATGAACAACAAGTGCATTTTATGAGTACAGTCACAAAATAGCAACATAAATGTTCGTTCTTTATCACCAATACTTTGTTGGCCAACTAATAACTGAATATTGAAGTAGTGTGGGATATCACACCATGCAGTAAATATATATACTGGCGGTTTGAGGGAACTTAAAGTCTTCTCCGTCAGGGCCAAGCAGTTCAAGGTCTTGACTTAAAGTGGATCTTTAGAAAAATCTCTGTTGGAAAGTCAAATAATTTTAGTATTGTTGGAAGGGAATTTATGTGCTATTCAGAACACACTAGAAGGAAGTGTACGCCCAAACTCCTGCAGAGAGGGATTGTAAAATTAAACTTAAAAAACTCCCTATTTATTGATTCGTAAAACGAATTATTCCAAGCAACTAAGTGATGTGTGTTTGTCAACACGTTTATCCGTAAAACTGAATAGAAACAGAGGAATAACACAAATTTTTAGGCCCATCGGTATTTGACTTTCTCGTCTTCCTGTTACTTCGAGCATTATAGGTCTCAGCACTTCTGTCAGGACTTTGGCACCAAGTCACTCTGTTCATGCATTTCTTTAGGGTTAGACATCACACTCCACACCAACACAAAACAGATACAATTACATTTAGACATAAAGATAAACAATGTACCTATAACTTAAAATTGTGGGCGTTCACGTAACCATTTTTCAGATAAAAACACAACAATTTGTTGTGTGTGTTTGTTGTTGAGTCACGGGACAAAATCAAGTGTAAAAAGTTATTGTTACATAAAAATTTTTTATGGCAAATTTATTTAGCCGACAACATTAAGAACTACTAAGGTTTTCATATACGCCTCCGGATATTTTTGTCCGATTTTAAACACATTTGTAGCGTCTGGACAGATTTTCATGCAGGTCTCCAATATCAAATTCACGCCAAGTACTTTCAGTGAGCAGCGCAAATAAGTGTACAGAGACAAACAATGGAATGTGATAGGTGCTTTTCTCGACGATACCAAAGCCCTAAAAGTGTAAGATACGTGGGTAAGTAAGAACAGAATAATTGTATACAAAATTACTCGAGGTTTTTCCGAGTAATGACAGTGCTTATATTTCCAGATGGCAACAAACTCCTTTAGTTCGTGTATACCTTCGTGGTATCTTTATGTGCCCGTCGGATTCTAGTTACAGGAAGGCGTCGTAAGAATCGTCAATTTTGGTGTAGCCTTTCTCTACACTAATGGGCTCTTGAGGACGTAGCTGCCTAATCTTCTGTGTTCTGGACTGGTCACGTGTTGAAGGTGGAGAAGAGAGGGAACAGCTGAAATCCACACCTGCATACATTCGATCAAACTCATATTTCTGTTTCACGTCCCTTTTCTTTACATAGGGGTGACTAAATCTATTTCAAGAGGCTCAAACATAATTTAGAGTTGCCGAGGGTGGGAGCTAGGGGAGAGTCTGCAGATTTTAATACCAAAAGTCCTGTTAGAACTGCCTTCAATCTCAAGGAGCGGGAAGACAAGAATATCATGTCAGCTAAGTGGAGGAAATGCAAGTCCAGCACGTGCAAATGTTCGTGGATTACAAAAGTGTTGGATGCATTCTTTGTTTAGTGGCCACATTGAATAGACAAATAAAATGATATTAGCGTTAGATGTAATGTTAAGATATTGCTGTAAAATTTGGTTGACTAATATTCTTAGTTAAAAACAGAACATTGCATATAAAAATAATTATAAAACTTAGGAAAAATAAAGGTGTTTTTGTATGTTTGGAGGCGCTGAAGTTCTGCCTACAACATCTATCGGCAAGTACTACTGCCTGTGTAATCCAACCAACCTATTCTTCCGTATATTCCCTAGGACTGAGCCGCACTTTCTCACTGATTTGTTGATCCCGTGTGTAGTTTCAGTGAGGTGGGGCATTGTAGTGTACCTCTGGAATCACCAAACAGAAATGTGAGGCAGCTCCACTGTTTGGTATTGTCGTCCTGTTTTAGCCAAACGACCACACAGACGGAAGGACGAAGGAATGGGCAGACATGATTAAACCAATGGTTATTCTTCGCAAAATTGCGATCTTCTCTTATAAACAAACAGTTAACTTCTGTTGATATATTGTGTCTGTTTATTGCCTAAATTACGGGATTCATTTTTGGCTAAAGGAAGATATACCAGGCCAAATAACTAATGGGATTCCTACAAAAAATCAGATAAACCTATAACCACTATGAATGAAAATCATTGAATAAAACTCAATAAAATATATACATTGCGTATCACGTTTTGCCTGCACGGTTTCAGCTATGTATAAAATACTAAGAATTGCCAAATTACGGCTTTTCTGTCTTTGTGGATCATTAGTTGTCAGTGTTGCCTATTTATAGAATATTTACTGGGACCTGTAATGAATTAAAGTAAGTACGTTTTCTGTAGTTTTTTTGAAAGATTTTAAACACCTACACTAGTTAAGTGATACGCTTATAGTACGATATCTAGTGATGATGTTGACTTGGTTAATTCACCCACGAATGTCAAAACGTATTGTAACACTATTTAGCTGTATATTTTGTATCGAGTTGCTATTTTGTAATCTGACACTGATCTTTATTTCAATTCGAAATATACCGTTGAACACTTCGATTTCAGTATAAGGTACATTGATGTCGCTCCGTAGAAATGTCATATAAGTTGCACAGACCTTTAAGAATTTAATTTTTGTTCCAAACATCTCTCTCTTGTCTGATATAAAACGGGAAAATGTGTTTACATACATTATGGGAAATTTAATCCAAAAATTAAAATGTATTGTAATAAACGTTTTGAAAAGTGATTTTATATTATTTAAACACGGTATTGGATAATTGTTTCGGAAAATATGGTTTAAATTTGTAACACATTTTGCCAAACGACACACGAATTCTCTCATTACAACAGAATGGAATATTTTCTATGGTACTTAAAACACTTCTTTCCGTGACTGACACATTTCAGACAAAATTCTGTCAATGTTGAGTGTTCATTTTCAGCAGATATGCAGATTAGTTTACACATTAAGTTCAACAAGCACCGCAATTTATGATCGACCACATTCGGTATCATTTACAACACATTTTCACCTTGCTTGGAATCATTCCACCGATTCCTACACCTTTCCCTCCGCTAGACAATTGTCATCATTCATCGTTGTCTCCCTACCTTAAATTCCACAACATTTCGCAGTCACTGATCAAAATGCTCTCTCGCACACGGTTGTTCTGGGGTGAATTCTGTCAGCAGAACAGTCATATTGAATGGCGAAGAAATTCAGACACAACCAATACACTTAATTCAGATCAGCATACTTTTAGTTCAAATCAGCTGCATGCTTCAACTATATGTAGTTAACATCAGGCCGCAAATAAGAAAGGGAGATAAGTACACAGTTGCGGTTAGGAATGAGGTCTCAGTGTTTATGTAAGTCTATGTATTAAATACATATATATCAACATGGACAACCTTAGAAATAAAGAAAAAGGTTACAATGTGTGAGTTTTAAAGTTTTAAAAGGATTAGACAGAAAATAATAACATTTTATTTTGTGTGTTAAAACGTTTGAAATAGAAAAATCGTAGGCATTTTCTAGAGGAATTGTGTGAAGTGTCGGTTGAAGTGGTACCTTGTGGATATACTCGTACTGTTTTTCTTAAGAGAATAACATGTCAGATGTTTATTTTTTAAGTGCGTTCGCAAAGTTGTGAAAAGCGATTGTTAACTTCGTAATGTCTAACCGTCCGTCTATCTATCCGCATGGAACAACTCGGTTTCTATTGGACGGATTTCATGAAATTTGATATTTGGTTATGTTTTGTCAACCGGTCGAGAAACTTTAAGTTTTTTTTAAACTCGGATAATAATAAAAGGTTCTTTACATGAAGACCAATGTACGCTAATATAAAAAACCAACTAGATGCAAAAATAATAATTTCATTATTAATTAATTATTAAATTCAATCAGCTCAACTTGTTTCGGACGACATTTTCTCACATCCTCAGGAGAGCTAGACTGTGTTTACACCTTGTGGTATAAAGCACCGACGATGCTGCCTGCAGGCAGCAAGGTGTAAACACAGTCTAGTTCTCCTGAGTATGGGCGAAATTATCGCCCGAAACAAGTTGAGCTGATAGAATTTATTAATAATGAAATTATTATTGTTGCATCTAGTTGGCTTTTTATATTATTGTATCAATGACACGCGGCCACACAAACATCAAAACCCATATACACTTCTGATCATATCACCGCTCATTTCTTCGTAGAACGAAAAATGTATCAGAAGAAAGTTGTAGAGAAAAAAAAATACACAATTTATGCTCAATAACGGTTTTTTGAAAATCGTACCGTGAAAAAAAAAAACAAACTTTGTAGAGCGGTGAAGGCCACAAGCGACAATTTGGATCATGCGCAGTGCATGCTGAATACCTAAGGCTACAAATACACAAACAGATTGTGCAATATTTATTGCTTTTCCACTGCAACAATGGTTATACTAACGTGCCTCAATGTTGTGATATACGTCATAGCAGCTCTTGTTTTGTTTAATTCATAAAACATCGAAAGACTTCTGTATTTTAAATGTTGTTAACGTGATGGGAAGAGGCGTCAAGTTGAGGTAAATTTATAAAAAGATTTGACTTACTTTGGTGGAAAATATCTGCACACCTTCTTTGTACTTGCACGTCTTGAATGATATCTCTTCCTTCAATCTTAAAAAATTTAATATATGAAACGTTTTCGCAGTTTCTAAATTAAATAATAAAGAGGAAAACCAACTACCATTCTGTTTGGAAGAAACAACATAATCACAAGAAAGAGGCACTACAGTAGACACTTCACGGCCGTCGTCTAGAAAATACCTACGATTTTTCTATTTTAAACATTTTAACATCCAAAATAGAATTCTGTTTTTTTACCTAATACTTGTACGACTTTAAAAACTCGCACAATGTAAGTTTTATCATCTTTATTTCTAAGGCTGACCAAATTTATGTGTATATATTTTATACAAATACTTCTGTAAAACATTGAGAACTCATTCCTAAACACAACTGTTTGCTTTCCTTTGTTTCTTGTGTGCAGCCTGGTTATGATTATATATGGTTGAATCATGCAACTGTCTTGAAATAAATGCATGTTGATTTGAATTAAAGACATTAGTTGTGTTTGTGTGAATCGCTTATATTTCAGATTATTTAAAAACAAAAGGGAATGAGTAGCTTAAATTCAAGTTGAATGTGTCATACTATCGTCACTACTCAAAAATATTTAATGTGATATCAGATGAGAAACTTTTGTAATGTTTCAGGCAATCGCAATAATATGAAGATCACTTTTGAGGTGGACTAAAATTCTGATTGGTTTCCTTTCAAAATGTACCGTCACACATCTTACTTGAGTGACTGTATGTCGTGTAAATGAAGGTTAGAGAAAAAGAGAAAATAAGGTTGCAAGATTCCATTTGTGTGTAGAATTGGAACCTAGAAACGTTCTACAGGTTAATTAAGAACGGTGCAGGAACTTTCTTGCCAATATTATTGATTAGAGGCAAGCGACACGTTTTGCGAAATTGCTGAATAAATGAGACAGTGACCACAAAATATATAATGATATAAATCAGTTAAATATTAGGCTCTTCTCCGAAGCATATCAGTAGTAGGTTTCATTTTCATCTCCTTTTCTGAAAATAATTCTCTGAGGAGATGGGTCATGTTTAAAAGAGCAAGATAAGTGAAAACAAGCGAGAGGGTGTTGAGAAATTTATCCCCTACCAACAATGTAACGTGTTGTTGTCCGCTTGACGATTTTTTTTTTATAAAAATCATCCTCTCTTTCGGGCCTTTAAAATCAATCAAGCTTAAATCGTGTAACACTAGAGGCACTGATAAATGTTCAGGCTGCATGACCAAAGTGCGAGTACATAGGAAAAGCTGGTGATGGTAAGGTGGTTAGGGAGGTGTATTCATGCTGATGACAGACGACAATCACCACCCTTATCTTCCTTATCCATCACTCACGACTGCTCAGTGAAAACAGAGAATGGAAAAGGGAATGTGATAATGGCATGTCGCAGTAAGCATACGCAAGTTCGCCAATAACAGAGGAATTGATGTGTCAACCAATTACTGATTGCTTGGAGAAGTTAGCGTGTGGGTTATTGAGGTGACAGGAGATGGAACATTACTAATGCAAACTCGGTTGACAAGTTTATGGTTTCTACTGTTCGTTCGCACTGACAGACTGACTTCATGAACCAGCTTCACACCTTATTGCCGTCACATTCTGTAGCATCCAGTTCTTCATTACTCCTTTTATTTTTTATTTTTCCAGAATTTTTTATCATCGAAATTTGTACAGTAGGAGCTGTCTTAACGTTTATTGTGATCGTGACATAGCCTCCTAGTTCGCCATAGGGAATATTGTTTAAAAGACGGATGATATTAGCCGCCTTGAATTTTTTCTTCGTTACAAGACAAAGAGAAAAGTGTAGAGAGAATGAGGACCTCCCAAAAGTAAATGCAAATTCGCAAGTGATTTGCGAACGATGAGCTTGTGACGTAACAAGTTAAGACACTAATCTTAACCTTCTGGCTTTTCCGTGTTTTCCTCTGTGGTGCAATATCCCAAATAAGTCCTTAGCGAACTTATTGGTGATGTTTCTGCACCACGTACAAATACACAAACACACAAGACGAGTAGGATTCCCTTAGCCGAGCGATCAGCTCTTCACACAGGCCACTGCATAAGAAAAACACAAGGGACGAATATACATTGAAATCTGCGATACGATCAATCTAGAGGCGGTAGGCCTGAGCCTCATACCGCACGGCCACCGGAACTGTTGGCTGTTTCGTTTGCTTTAATTTAATTATTTATAATTTAAAAAATTTATTTTAACAAATTACCGACAGTAACAGCATGTTCAATTGCTTACGCATGTAGACCTGTAAATACTGTGGAAAACAGCAAAAGTTGCTGTCCTCTGCTTGGTTGTGAGGGTTCACTGTTGATCGTTGATTATAGAAGAACGAAGAAGTAGATACATTCTTCAGAGCTCTCAAGAGTACACTCTTTCTTGTTTAATTACCTCGAAAATCAAACGAAAAGCCGAGAAATGCATTACATAAACTGTACAATGTGTACTTCATTTGTTTAAACATCAGTCTGTGTTCCGAAAATGTTTTTCTCCTGTAAGTACTGAATGTTATAAAGAAAAATTTAAATCTATTTTTGTTCATCAGAGCGCCATGAAGCCATAGTCAAGACGGTAGACATATCTCTAACAGTTGTTAATTTCGACAGTCTATGAAGGTGAATAGTTAGCTTCACGACTCGGCCGCTTTGTCCCCTGGAAACATAGCGCCCAGTACCAAATAGAACAGAACAACAAGTTGGCTCCGGAGCAATTCCGGACGCTTTGGTGTGCAGCATAATTTTTGCTTTTTCCGCGAATCGAACACCTAATCTCCGGCCTTACTGTCTGTGTCCAGATCAGTGTACGGACTAATCTACTCCGGTTTTATATGCCCTGAAAACGGAAGCATCACTTTCCTCAGAAACATTCGTAACCACGAAGACTAAATGACGTTATAATGCACAAAATAACACACCGAATAAATTATATCTATTTAACGATATTTGATCATTTATAAAGTTTGAATAGTGCTGAATGTAATAGACTGATGATCAGCAATTTTAACTGAGCTCTCTGTAGCAGCTTTCAAGGTAACTAGTCAGTTTTGTGTAGCGAATGAGGAAATTCACCGAAACTATTTTTGATCTTCCATTTTGCGTTGTGGAGGAAAGGGTTTTTGTAGCAGCAGAATTTCTTGTTGGGATGAGTAAAATCAGTATCTTAAGAAATAAGTGCATCGTACAGCTACTGAAATTAACGTGACTACAAAGGTGCATGTGCTCAGATATTGTATTTTTATACACTTCTGTTTGTAATTGGCCGAAGAAGGCTGAAAATGGTCCAAGAGAGGCCAAGCTTGTAGGAGACTAACAACTTTCTTCTTACACAAAGTTTCTTCCCGGTTTTAATCAGTGTAGCTGAAGAAAGAAATAGACTGTAATAGGGTAAGTGTAAGACAGTTTCTACAGGTGCGGTTGTTTTAAAACCAACAACTTTTAATACCTTATAACCTTAGAGTATGCTGTAAAATAAGATATACTTCTGAAACTTTATTATTACGTTTGTAGTAGTCATATGCAAAATAAGTGAAACGTAAAAAAATTATCGCCGACATCCTGCACAGAAACGTTTATCTTCCACAGTTAACGCTTCAATTTTCGTTATTAAAGGCTTTAAAATGCGTGACTAATTCAGCAATGGTCACAGAATTTACTAATAGAGTTTTAATGTTGTATTTTGTGCCAGTAATAAAAGGTAAATCGTTTTTGTCGCCACGTTCCGCAGTGGTTTACTGTGAAAATCTGTGTCGCTTTTATAGCCCATGGGATGCTGCAGGTCTGTCAGATAAATTATTGTATTATTAAATAGGTTGCTCTGTATTGATTCTGTCTCCTTTGACAACGACGAAGTTCTGGGACAGTGATTCTGAACAGGTGGGCCGCGAGTTTTTGCCAAGTGTCCCGAAACTTTGAATAAAGAATTATTTATAAAACGAAATAAGCAAATTAAAATTTCCAAAAAAAGGAGAGAAAATATGTAAATATGTCCCTACATATGCACACACACACACACACAAACACACACACATACACACACACACTTAAAATTATAAGGGGAGTGGGATTCTGATAAAGTCTTTGCTAAGTTCAGGGGACTTCATTAAATAAAGTTTGGAAACGACTACTTTAGCGTCAGATTTTTAAATCTATATTAAAGTAAATATTGCACGATCTAACTGTTTATGATATTTTACGTGTTACGCCATGTGTGATATTACTTTAAATCACCCATTATAAATTTTGTTTCTGTTTTATAACTCCAGTATTATGCAAAAATTAGAATACTCAAGTGTGTCACGATGAACGAAAATCTGGTAACCACCACTCTGTAGTTTATGATCACTCTTCCAGGTCATACAGGTCTACATGCGTAACCTTATTCTGTACCTCCTTCATACCTCATTCTTTTAATTGTGAGTGAGAGACAGAGAGAGAATGTGTATTATTAGATGGTCGATCTGTAGGTTACGATCTAATAATTACAGAGGTTGATGTGATGAATGAATATGTATGGCGGTGTGGAAGGGTGAAAGGAAATTGACAGCGTGACAATACATGCAACCTAAAGTGAATAATCTTACGGAGCAGACTTTCCTTTGAGAAGCTGGCAGACATTCAGCAACAAGTATAATGCTTTGCCTTCTATTGAAATCTACAATTAATTACCTTTTTCACAAGATTTTGGTTAGTGTCCTGGGTTGCAGGTATTAAATTTACGCCATCGCTCTTATAAAATTAGTTTTATATGAAGGATTTACAAGAATAATGTAACAAATACTCTGACGAGGAGAAGTTTTTCCTGACATCAACGAATACGTGGCACATGGGTAGTTGATTGTTATCATTGACATAATAGAGTTTGTCCCATCGCGGTAGCGAGGCTTGTATACCGGTGTAGAAGAAATCTGTGACGAGAATCTGCAGCCAGGTGACAGATTACTTTACGTCGGTGTCTTACATAAACCGATTGCCAGCGAGGTGCTTTTTAAGTGGTGCAAAGAGACGGAAATCCCTGAGTGCGAGATCCAGGCTGTAGCAAGCCCGGTCAGCAGTATGCGGTATGATGTTAAAACGACGCTACGCCACAGCAACCAATGTCTTCTGCAGCGAATGGCCTGGCGTTACCTATCTAATGTACCATGGTAGCGCACAGGGTTGTATCACCATTAATAGGAAATCACCAATTTGCAAATCTTGATGTCCTGAGATCAGTTACCATGGTATTCCTTCCCGACGGCTTTGTTTTATCTCCTTTAATTGGGGAGAGAATGTGTGTTCGGTGACACGCAAGCGTTTTTTTTATTTCATATGTGACGTGATTAACTAATCTTTCATCCCCCATAACAATTCACTACTGCACCTGCTGCCCTTGACCGGCGTAACCTGACAAATGATGATAGATGATATTTTTGGCACTCTGTGAGGTTCCTTGACGCCCAATGTGCACACAGTTTTTCTAATCCACTTGTTCCTGAATAGTGCTGTGCGTATCGCCCATCTAACTTCTAGGTCACGGGCGATATGAGTCAACATAAAGACGTCCATCCCCTATGACAAAACCATGAGCAGGACGAACAATATCGTCTGTAGACGGAGGGTTTTGGCGCCCTGGTTGTTGCACGTCGTCAGCAACTTCCATGCCGCCATAGGCTTAACGTGGGGGAGGAGGGGCAATTGGAAAATGTCCCACCCCCAATATTTTTTCTACCTAAGTTTTTTTTTTTTTTTTTTTTTTTTTTTTTTTGCTCGAAGAAAATAAGAGTGGATTATGAGATATGGTTTGTACTTTTTTATGTGTTGGTCCCTAGAGATTTTCCCCTCCT
>Ga0123357_10003381_pt1 | contig 18274 bp, 6 predicted proteins | sample TergutEmb28metaG_FD_89873 | JGI IMG/M metagenome (GOLD analysis project Ga0123357, IMG submission 89873) | Embiratermes neotenicus P4 segment gut microbial communities from Petit-Saut dam, French Guiana - Emb289 P4 | ecosystem: Host-associated > Arthropoda: Insects > Digestive system > Gut ... | reverse complement strand
TATTGTCTACATATTTTAAAGATACAAGCATATACAAACACATAATACTCCAATAGGTGAAAGGAAACCCTTTATTTCCACCATCTATTTATCTATACTTATATCAAAATATTCATTGAGTGTATACAATGCTTTGTTCAATAGTAGAAACTTCAATTTTTTTCTAAACGGTTTAAAATCATGTAGTTTCAGTTCTGAGGGGAGATGATTAAATAATTTAATACTAGTATTAATCACACTTTTTTGGAATGATGATGTTCTACACGACTTGATATGAAGATCTAATTTTCTGTTTGTATGATGTTATGTATGACATTTAAATGAGTTGTTCGAACTGTATGTGCACATCTGTTGTCAGTAAATACGACAAATGTCCTATCAGGTTTAGTATTTTTGTACCATACTTGCTCTTTTTAACCTTTAGCTGTTATGTATGTATTAGAGGCAAATTACCCTTGCAACTGTAAGACTCAGGTCATTGACAGCATGAATATTGTATGATAGTCACAGGTCACCTCTCTGTTAAACAAGGATTAATTTTTCTTACAGGTATTTTGCAATTGCGTGGAGCTGTTCTCCACAGTCAGGCTGCTGGCATAGGTTGTCAAAACTGGTGCATTGTTGTTGCTTCCAACCAGCATTCCTGCTTGTGTGGACATGGATGAAATGAGGAACAAGATGTTAAAAGAGTTAATATTGTGTATATACATTATAAGTTTTAGCTTTTCGTATGTATGTTATATAGTAACCTGATAATATTCCTGTCTGTGTAAGTCAAATTAATTTATAGAAAATGGCTGAGGACTTGGTGCTGTGTCTGCCTAGTGGCACGTTAGAGATTTAAATAAGTATTTTGTCTCTCTTCGTCCGTAACATGCTGGCATGAGTTGTTACGAGTTAATTGTTTAGTCTTCTGGCAAGGTGGTTTTTGGCTCAAGTAGACTGAGCATTTCTGTCTTCTGTGCCAGATTAAATTGAGGCCGATTAATTAAGTTACATAATAATTTTGTGAAATAACTGAGTATTTTTCAAAGAAAGGAATTTGCCATATGATATGTTGCCAATTAAGAGTGTATGTAAGTTTGGCCCTGAAGTTTTGTAAATTTTCATGTGTGAGTGCATCAGAAAAGTTGTTTGAGAGTATTATATCTCGAATCATTATGTGTGGAGGAATGAACAGTTATTATGATTTGTGGCAGCAGGAAAGGTTTGTGCATCCCAAACTGAACATGTGGCAAAGTGTGCATTTATTTCCTGTCCAGGGACCACTAAAAATTTTGTTTATAGGGTAGAGTAAATTACTGTATATATTAGTACTTTTAGAGTAATATTCTGAAATTGAGGAAAATGTAAAACATGGGACCAAAAAGTGCTGTAAAGTTCTAGCTTTATTGTGCATGATGACAGTAAATCTGCTGCTTTTGCAGCACAGTAATTTGAATTAACTGATTATATTAAAGAAAAGAAATGTTACTCTTCATATAAAACTGATGCTGTTAGATTAAATAATAAATATATATTTTTCATACAAAGTTTTAGCATATTATTATACTGAAGAGATAATTTTACCTCTTTGTAATACTTGTTAAAATTTCGTACATTTCCTATCTTGAGATTAATTGATTTGCTGTATATATTGACTGTATGAGATAATGTTTTGTTATAGCAATGAAAATATTTTCTCTTTTGTTTGCAATATGTATTGGTTTCAATTCCTGACCCACCAAAGTGCCAACCCTACCTACATCAGAACTTTTCACTGTGGCCCAATAGATAATGAACGTGACTTTCCTGCATAGGTTGTGGTGCAAGTGTTTACACTGAAAATATTTTTGTGGTTTGATTATTTTTTGTGATTTGATTATCCCTGGTGGTGAGGTCCTGAGGTACTGAGCACTGAAATGCCTAGCATGAACAGATGAAGGTAGTGGTGATAAAACAGCATTAAGTTTTACAAACAAGTCATCCATTCTGCAGCTTTAAACTGAATGAAAGATTAATTAAGTACCTGTATTTTCCAACAAATAGAAATACCATCTAGAACTCTAAAATTAGTCACTATATATTGTGGCCACTAACAGTTGTCCCCACTATTACTATAGATAATAATCTATTGTAGCCCTGCTTGTATTTTTTATTAATTTGTTTTCTCTCAGTGCATCAGTAAGACAGTAAATCATAGCTGTTTACCTGTTTGGCTGTGGGACTGTGTTACCAAGTAAGTATGTGTGTGTGTGTGTGTGTGTATACAGCTCCAATTGCATCCATAATATTGACAGATGTCATATCATTGTACTCCTTTCTGTCTGCTTTGCTAGGTTGGCAATAGTGAGGAGAATTCTGAGTAGTGTAGGTAATCTTAGCCCCCTTGAAAACCTGTGTGAGAAAACTGAGGACTGTGTCCACAATGTCAAGTGCAGATGGTGTGAAATCCAAACTTGTGTCTACCAGAGGCAAAGCCCCTCTCTTTCTTACTGTTCCTGGAACACAGTTAAAGGTACAGTAGTGAGCAGATTACTGTACAATTCATGAATTGACGAAAGGTCTCGTTTCCTGTGCATAGAGCAAGATAAACAACTCTGCTAATTCTCTCTCTATCTCTCTCAGACAGAGACAATTAGCAGAGTTGTTTATCAGATTTCATTCTGGAAGAAAGGGGATGTCAATGAACTAGAGGGAAACTACTTGGAAAAATTAAGTATTGAAACAAGGTGTACATTTTGAGCTATATTTTGTGTTTTATTTCATTTTGAAAATAGGAGGCCGATCTGGACGGTCAGAGAAAGAAAAATTCTTTTGCTTTTGCCGGGAATCGAACCACAATTCTTCGATTGTCTAGATCGTAGCTTTTTGAAGCCTGAAATTTATGTAAGTGGTATAGAAATTTAGTTCAGGCTGTACAAAAAGTTTACTGAAGGTGTAAGATCAGGGTCAGTCATTTAATGTTGTTTAGGAAAATAATCTCTGTTTCTTCCTAGAATCATACACAAAATATTATACACTTTTTGGCACGCATGAAAGGGTTAAATAAAGGTGGTAATTTGTTTACATCGTATGGGTTGGTATGGGGACCAGTGGATGGCTTTTATGAATACAATGTAGGGACCAGTGGATGGCCCTGTCTGGATGTATAGATATAAATGTGGAGGCATTACTTTCCAAATGTGCTATGCACGGTATATTTTTCACAACTTGCAATAGCCTGTGTTGCTTGATTTTTAGGCGCACTGGATGGATTTTCACAAAATTTGATAATTGAGTGTATTTCAAAAATCTGTCAAGAATATTAAAGTTTCATTAAAATCCGACTAGAATAATGGGTACTTTGCATGAAGACCGATGTACATTTTTGATCAAATCTCAACCCTTCCTAGAATGAGAAATGTTTCAGACAAACGCTGTAGAAAAAATTAAAACACATTTTATGTTAAATAACTTTTTCACCAAGATTGTGCCATGTGTGAGATAATGTGGAAAAATGTGGTAGAGCCAGACAGGCTACAGATAACAATTTAACACAGCACATGCACTTTGCATGCTGGATAACTAAGGCTGTAGACACACAGAATATGCAATACTTATTGTTTTTCCATTCAACATTGGTTGCACAAATATGCCTCATTGCTATGTTATATGTACATTGCTTTTCTTCTTTTATTAGCTACTGATAGAACTCACCAAAGAAAGAACCACCCCACAGGGGATGTCAACTCTATAGCAGTGCTGACTGCTGACATACTGAAAGTAACATCTTTTGTGTTTGTCTGTTAACCATTAAAAAGCACAGGTCACGAAGGCCCAGAGGGGGAGTAGAGGCATAGCTCTACTCGTTCTTTAACCTTGGCGCTAGATGGGGGTGGGTGGTCAACACCACACCCCAGCCACTTTACCCCTGGGAAAGAGACCCGGTGCCCATTTTTAGGAGGCTGGGTAGGCCCCAGGGCTGGTCTGGACATCTGCAGAAAATCTCGCCCCCCACTGGGATTCGATCCCCGGACCGTCCAGCCCGTAGCGAGTCGCTATACACTATTACATTCACATAATTGATTTCCCCATAATTTGTTTCCTTTGATCAAAAGAATATAGTGGTCCATCTAAGCAGAGAAAATAACATATTGGTAATGGGCATCTTGCTAGACAAATGGAAACTCTGAATGGTGAAACAGAAACAAAAACTATGTTGGGTTTATAAACTTTTAAGGTTACCAGCAAGGCTGCAGATACTTGGGCATACCAGCCACTCGCCAAAATTCATTTGGTGTGACTTGGTATGACTGGCTTTATATGAAGTAACCTGAGAGCTTCTTACCATCTCTTCTCTGAGACTATCTGCAACTTTGAAAGCATTACAGTATTATTATTCACAATAGGCTTGCTAGGTCTGCCTCAGCTTCACCAGAGTCCTATTGCCCATAGAATTCTTGTTTGGTGTTCTCAGTTCCTGTGGCAGTACTGTGCATCACCCAAACTTCATTGTTTTAAAATTGTAGGTTGTGACCCATTAGTTGGTCATGGAAAGAAGTTCGCTGGAAAGGGGGAAAGTGAATTAATCCAGTTGTTGCTGCTGCTGCTGTCATCATCATCATATTTGCTGTTTTTGCTGCTGGCATTGTCATTGTTGTTAGTAGGGTTGAGAAATCATGGTTTCCTTTTTGTAGATAAACATTCCATTTTCTGTCTCATTATGATTAATATATGGTAATAAGACTAGAGAACTAAATTTTAATAAAAAATGATGTAGAAACTTTGAGATGGAAGGTTGGTCTAAGAGATAAGTACAGTGAAAAATTGGCATATGTTCAAGAAACTTTCAAGTTTTCTGACTGGATATGCTGTGTTGACTGGTGAATAGCAACAGTCTTTTGTCTTCTAGGTCACGCAATACAAGGAAGAGCATACATTCCCAAGTCTCATTATCTGATTGCATGACAAGAATATGCAAGGACAGCTAAATCATTTGAAAATGTGGCAAAGTTGTGAAGGACTATAAAATGAAAATTATGTTGAGATCTAATGAGGGTGATTAGGAGCAGCACTCTCTCCTAGGATGTGTTGCCATACAGAAACTTACCAATGGTTTGGTTTAGTTTAGTTTATTTGTTCATCCATTCAGTCATATATGTAACACTGGACACGTCAATTACAGATTACAATTTACAGCACAACTTATAATATATGGACATCCACACAATACAATATAATAAATAACAATACAAAATTTAAAGACCAATTGGAAGTTGAATTTGTCAGTACATCTAGATACATGTGTATTTATATAAATATACCTAAGAGTTAAGAATTCAATTAAAAGTAATAATATAGAATGGTATTGAGTTATGTTACATGTAAGAATATTTAGATGTTTACGTTTAAAATGATTACACTGAGCCAAGATCTCTATTGGAATTTGAAGCAAAATATTCCTCCAACGAATAAAATGAATTTATAAGAAGGAAACTTTTTAGAACAGATATGAATTGGTTTATATCATGAGATGTATTTTTGATGCTAGTAGGAAGGTGATTAAAAACTTTGATTCCAAAAAAAAAGGGACCTTTTTGGAAAGTTGTTACATTTGCAGTTGGATTATGTAAGTCAGAACTAAATCTAGTGTTAATATTATGAATTTCTGAATTTGATTCATATAAATCTCAATTTTTGGCAATAAATAATAAAAGGGAAAGAAATATATTGTGAATTTAATGGTAGAATTTTTAGAGTCTTGAATAACTGATGACAGGAATCTCTGTTTCTGGCATTCATAATTATTCTAATTATTCTTTTTTGAATTTTAAAAATATTATAGCTGTATGCAGAATTACCCCAGAAAATTATGCCATTTAATAGGATGGAATGAAAATATGAAAAGTAAATTGTCCTTAGTGTATCTTGGGACATAAAATGTTTGCACATACCTAATTGCATAGCATGCTGTGCTTACTTTAATCATCATTTATCAACATGATTTTTCCATGACAAGGAACTATCTATATCTAATCCAAGAAATTTGGTATTTTTAGTCTCTTTAATCAGTTTATTGTCACAACTTATTTTTATATTAATTGCATAACTATTTTTAGGCCCAAATTGTAAAAAGTAGGTTTTATCAAAATTTAATGATAATGAGTTACCTCTGAACCAGTCATTTACATTATCAATTATATTGTTAATATCTTCTGTAAATTTTGAGGGTCTGGGATTTTTAATTATTATGCTTGTGTCATCTGCAAACAAAATCGGTTTCGATGGGTCAGCTATTATATTCAGAAGATCATTTATATAGATTAAGAAGAACAAAGGACCAAGTATTGAACCTTGAGGAACACTATGTCTTATTTTTGCCCCATTCTTTAAAAGTAATAGTATTAAAAGAGCTACTATTTATTAGTGCTCTCTGATATCTATCACTGAGGTATGATCATAGCAGTGCATTGGTTTTGCCTCTGAATCCAAAAATTCACAAATATTCCACCAACTGTTAATATATTATTAAGTGCTAGTAATATTTCATTTATTAGTTTCAAGGAGGCTTTTTCAGTTGAGCAATTATTTCTGAAGCCATATTGTTTGGTTGCTAATATATTATTTTGGTTGATGTGTTGGTACAATCTTGTATATATACTTTTTTCCAGAATCTTTGAAAAGGATGTGAGTAAAGAGATAGGTCTAAATTTGGCTATATCCGTTCTGTCTCCTTTTTTATGTTACTGAGGAATCCACATGATTATATTGCATGGCTTCATGCATCTTGATGATCTTTTACTATGGTGTACTATTGGATATCCTCCTAAGTGTAAGACAGATCTGACCATGACACTGACTGGGGGCAGAGGTATGCCCAGATATGGGTACAGTTTCTTGCAGGACTCCGTTTAATTGCTTCTGTGCAGGGCATATTCGGTTGGTTTGTGTGTCCTCATCCAGTGAAACTTAAGCAAAAATGTAGTATGAAGTTACCAACCAAGTAAAGACCGAAATGAGCGTAAGTGTCCTCAATTAAAAGTAGATGTTGAAACCTGGGCTGGACCATTAAATATGCAGTCCAGAGCTTTCCCAGCAGAACAATTTCAGTAACATTAAATTGGGGTCATACAGTTCCTATCCATGGCAGTGACACATCTAACTTGAATGTAACTTTGGTGAGGATATATAAATTACACACATCTGGGCAAAGGATAACTTAGTACCTGTGCATGTCATGAAGGCATATGTGGGAGTTGAAATATAGTCCCAATCAGCACTAGTGGAGTTAAATTGTTTGCACCACGTTTCATCTGCTTTGCCTACGAGGAAAGCACCCTCGGTATCCATTGAATAAGAAAGCAGGTGGGCCCTAGGGTCAGAAGGGAATCTTACCCTTGCATGGAAACTAACGTTGCCTCGGTCATCCTATTTGTAAACAGGTTTAGATAGAAATGATATAACTGATTCTTAAATGCCGAGTTTTCATAGTTAAAAAATTATGGGCCGTAACCCCATAGGAAAAAACGTATAGGGCCTGTCCGGGAATTGAACCCGGGACCTCTCGCACCCGAAGCGAGAATCATACCCCTAGACCAACAGGCCACCGTCTTTGTTTTCGGATTTCGAAGTATTAATGTTTAGAGATATAATTTATCGGGCATAAATTGATTACATGTAGGCATGGATTTTAGGCTCCGCAGTATAATTGTAATAACCAACTAATTATATGAAAAACGTTAGATTACATTCGCCGTTTGATGGAACCTTTCGGTTACCTCACTGCATACTAGATCTGCGTTACATTGTAGGTCCTACATTGGATTTTCTCAACCAGATCATGTCTCACTACTACCTAGAAAACAGGTGAAAGAAATGTCACTAGGTAGAAAATCGAATCCGTAACATTGAAGTATGCTAGAGTGGCTTGCGGCCTTTTCTTATGACCAGAGGATGGATTCAACAAAACATATTCACTGGCAGCCTCTGTCCTTGTCTACGTCATTCCTATGATCTGTGGTCCCAGCTGAAGCTGTGGCTCGCGCGCAACATGTTGCCCGCGACGCCGCCGTCTGTTGCTCGAGAGATATGTTTAAAATGAAAAATCGTCTTTTGACCCTATCCATGGCAAAGCCGAGATATAATGCCGAAGCAATTTTGAAAACCATCGAGCTCTTTATTTATACAGACGTGTCTTACGTAACTAATTAATTTTGTAGAAATGTGTTAAAAGTAGCAACATCCTTGTGAGTTAAATTTCTATTTTTCCTACTAATAACAGCATATATTTACTGCACATGATGCGTAGATAATCACACAGCTAAAATTATACACACTTATATAATTATACGTATACTTCGTCTTTCATCACTTTGTGTACGGAGTTTCATGTTGGCCGTGTGGAAACCATGGAATGACCTAACCTTCGTCAGAAGAAGCGCAGTTCGTATCTATTGGAGGACGTTAGCCTGAAATTATAATTACCAAGGTGGTTATGTTGTAAGCTGCACATAGGTTGAAATAAACCTTACATTTGTGTTGCGAGTAGAACATTGAATGCGTTCGTTTACTTCTGGGTTGCAACTAGTTTTTGTCCGTCTTACATTTTTCCATTTTGTGCATGATTTTCACGCGTCGCGTATTAGCGATGCAGACTATTCGTAGACCTTATTTGAGGGATGCCCATGACGGCAAGAGTCAGAAGAAAAAAAAAATACACTTTCATTTTGTGCTTTTATTATACATGTTACAATAATCAGGGTTTACTATTCATACTACAATTGCCCGAAATTTTAAACAGTGTGAATCAAACCGCTGTCCACTGTCATTTCGGTAAACTTCTATTTTACATTTCGAACTGCATGCTCTGTTAACTGTTGGTGACACTGTTGGCGACACTGTTGGCTGAAATTTATTAAATCAAGCGCATCAAGTGGGCGCTGGAGGAATTGTAATTATGGCGACGAAGTGTTAAGTAGTAATATCCTTGACGTTGTTCCATAGGAAAAGGCTGAAGGCTGATTCAATTTACAGTATCGCGCATATTTTGCAGGAAGTGCCATATACGTAAGAACGTAGGCAAGGTCAAGCGATAGCGCCTGAACTGATGTTTCAAAGTTGACAAAGGATGGAATTGAACTATCTTTGCCATTTTGTTATTGTCTTTGTCGGTGTTTTTGTTTTTGAAAGCATATCTGCTTCAGGTAAAATTATTTTGAAGTTAGATACATTAGATATTTGCATGTCACTTAAAGCAATTACGTGCACAATTCAGTTTTTAAAATACTGGTGTCTGATTTTAAATCAAATTTAATTTCAGAAACTCCTTGTTCATTGCGTTCATTGGATCTTGCATGCCGAGACCAAAATGAAGCTTGTAGCACACAGACGGGTGATAATGGTGTGTGCAAGTGTAAACCAGGATACAGCAAGCAGCATCCCACAGAACCATGTATACAGACTGGGCCTAACACTCACATAGACTCGCATTCAGAGGACAAACCCACAATGCCAGAGTCAGAATATTCATCTAAAGTATCAGGTAATGATGAGACATGTAGATTAGTGCATACTTACTAGTGTTTGGGAGGTGTTCTGCCACCATTTGTGGGGGGTAGTCCAAGAAGAGCAGACTTGGACTACCCCGAAAGTGGATGTATTGTGTTTATCTGAACATTGGCACCTTTATACCAATCTAGATGGTATCATCACAGAGGATAGAAGCCTCTATGAGCACTGTTGTGGGAATCTCAAGGCATTACTGCATATTAGGCAGACTAGAATGTACCTAGTGTGCTGCGACGGGTTATGCGTTGGCTGTGGGGCATGGTGGGTTGTGATTGCCCTCTTTTCAAGTGAAAGTAGCATTCAAGACTGTCTTAGGTTAGCATTTAGGCAGTGTCTGAGTTATCGTTGGCTATGGTGTTATTCTCCAACCCTTGAACTAAATCTGCATGTCAAGACAGACTTAGGTTAGTGTTTAGGCCATGTCTCTATTGTAGTCGGTGCTCTTATTCCCAACCATATCTGTACCTACTCTTCATCTGTAATGTCTGTAACGATTATTGACCCCATCTTCACTTTTATTCGCATTATGAGAAGTGTTGATTAAGCATTGCAACCTATGCATTGTACTGCACATCCTTCTCTGCCCCTCACACTGTAGTGAGGAAGTCCCTCCTGTTCCTCTGTGCTCCACCTACAACTGCCACCTAAACAGCACATGGCCTTCAACTCTACAGAAAATTTTGCTGTGGTGGTCTGCCTAAAACATAGTGGAACCAATCTCGTATCTCACATGGTGCTAATAGCTGCTTACTGCTATGGCAGGTTCTACTATTGCTGCCAGCATTTTGATTCCACTGGTGCTGATTGTGGCAGTAGTGGGACTGGTCTTTGCTGCGCGTCGTTACCATTGGCTTCACAGACTTCAGCATCTGAGACAACAGCACTATGATGAAGTGCGGATTGGACAGGAAGATGATGATGATGATGACCCACCAATTGCATGAGTGTGAGGTCTTGCATACGTTAGGGGTGTAGAATACAAGACTGGTAACCAAGTTGTCGGTGTGGCCCGTTATGAGTGTTAATGTTACAATGCCACATCTTGGATGCTTGGTTATGTGTGTAGATTTGATTGCAGGACTACACACTTGTGAAGTATAGGGGTCTTTGAAATATTTACTGAAATTTCTGCAGTAACTATGATTAAATTGAAACAATTAATAAAATAATTTTGCTAGGCATGCTCAGTTACTGTAATTAAGTTTTATATTTTTCTTTTTCTTTTTAAACTCTGCTGCATTTCAATCTCAGTTCAGAGTGCATCTCTTTTTGAGTTCAGGTTTATTTTTGTATGAGGCTGAGAGCATGTTAACTAGTGTCTGCTGTTTGCCACTGGAGTGGTTAAGTAGGCATGTAACTTAGTAGTGTGATTTAACAGTTACTACCATCGTTTATCACGCCCAACTGATGAATTACCGAGACATCCTTTATGCATAAAATCATATGCTTTAATTTTAGAGTAGAAGGAAAGACAGATGGATAAAAAAGTATTAAAAGAAAATTTGTTGGTAGTGAATTCTTCAGTATATTGCATGTTGTGCCTGGCCATCTTTTGAGCTTGCATCAAGTGCTTTATTGTTCCCACTGTGACATTTACAGCATTTGGGTGAATAATTTGCAGCTGTAATGTTTCTGTATTACCATATTTAAAATTGTGATAGCAGAACTATCTGTATTTGTTAGTATTAAGGCCTGTAGATGACATAACAGCCTTTAAATTTTAGGCCAGGCAAAGCTCAGGTGTACATTTGCCTTGCTTGAAGAACATGGCGTGGAATTCCTCTCAACCTGCCACATTAATGTGGATAAAATGTGATAAATTTAGAACAGACAATAAATTGCCATTGTTAGTTGTTGTATGTATACAACTCTGGTCACTTAAATGCATTGTTCATATGCGAAAACCAGTATTGTAAATGAAGTACCTTGAACCTCAGTCAGAAGAATTGTTCATGTAATTTATCATTTCCCCAAGTACCAGACAGTGTTTTGTTTCAAGGGTAATAAGACGGATGTACAGTGTCATGTTACCAAATGTACAATTTTTGTCTGTTTTTAAGTTATAAAAAAAATCGTTTCTTTGTTTGCTGTAAAAGATTTTGTGTATAATGAAGTGTTTATAGCAAAGTTAAAATATGATTTTCTTCTTTTATTAAAAAATCATAAGTTAGCACTGTCCCTAGATATACCCTGCCAGGGTGTATACAACTTTCAAAACTTCAGAATTAGAGGATTACACATTATTGTCAAAATTGTTTGGAAGTCACATACATGTTTGTAATGATCAGTCTTGTCAAACTTAAATTGCTTATAATGATGTGTGTGTGGTGTAATAGAGAAATATATGTGCAAGTACACAGGAGGTGAAGTGTACTTGCTGTGCTCCAAAATTTGTTATGTGGCTTTCACATAATTAAGTATCATGTTGATTATATGAAGCTTGTAGTAAGAGATTAGAAACAGAGAATCACCTGCAGTCATAAAGTTATATAAAAGCAGTTCATTAATGTTAATTCCTTGCTAGTGGTGAAGCTTAGCAGTTCTGTAACGTTCCCCCTGTCTGCAGCTACTACTCTTCCAGTTATTCATATACAGTGAGAACTTGGTGGCAGGAATTCCATTGCTCTTGATACAGTTTAGGTAGTTGATCTAGATGGAGTATCTAAGTAAAATTAATGGTATGAAAATATGAGTGACCAACTTTAGCATATAGTCATAATATGAATTTATTTTATGGTGTCACCATGAAACTAATGTTGTAAATTGTTGTAATGTAAATGATTACATGCATTGTCTGCATTCGTTACATAAAGGTATGTGTGATCATTTTCAGGTGTGTTCACAAAGTAGTTTGCAAAAAGCAGTTGTTAGTTTCTTGACATTCCTTGTACAATAACTAGGATCCCACTGGACTGATTTATGTGAAATTTTGTAATGTTTTTTAATGACAAGTTTTGTGATGCTTTCCACTTTTGGTGAAAATGAGACAACAGTTACATTATAAATGAAGATTTACATACATTTTTGATAATATCTCACCATTTACAAGGTAAGTACAAGAAATGGAACAGGTAGAAAGACCGGCGGAATGGTTGTAGAGCTAAATGTGTGATAAGATATCCCCACACAAAAAACAAAGTGGAGATGGAACTGAATTTGTATTGATTATGTATCTGTTGTTAAGGTTAAGAGAAGACTTGTGTTGTGTGTTATGTAAAATGTGTAAATGCATATCTAAAATAAATTTTTGTTTTTGTTTTAATTTTTTAGGAATTAAAATTCAGGGACAATAAGAGCATGAGAGGTAGCCAGTTCCTAAATTGTGCATATTTGTATTGTCAGTAAGTAACAATCAGAACACCCACATTTCTTTATTTGTGCCTATTTCCCTGAGTCTGGAACTGCATGCCTTATGCCAGTTGGTGGTAGAAACAAATAGTATTTCACTACATAAATTTGTATGTCAGGATAAATTAAAATTGCTTACTTGCAACTAAAAGACGACCGAAGATTCAAGCCTTCTGTGATGTTACGTGGTGTATCTGAATAAATAATTCCTAACATTTCAAAGGATTATAGTTTCTGTACTTGTTCAGGGTCAGGCTTTCAAGCCTGTCTTGGAAGATGGCACTCTAATCAAAACAACTATTTTCCCAGCAACGTAGCATGGCATCACAGAAGACTTGATAAGTATCACCATGAAATACCGCTGTTAAAATGTGTTAATAGTTTGTAGATAAAATATGGGGTATTGTCTGCAGTTTTGTACTGATTGCATTTTCTCAGGATATGTGTTATTGAAATTAGATATCATGAAATGTAATTAATTAATATGCATGACTTATTTATTTCTGGGGGACCATCCCATTGTTTGAAGTATTAACTTGGTAAGAAAATTTCAGTCTGACCTAACTTTTTAGTCCCAAATGACATATATACAGGATTAGACAGGTGACATGTTTTGGTTTGATCATGTTAAGCTATCCTCAGGCCTGGCCCACAAGTACACTTAGAAGATTTTTTTAAATACATTCTTTAGGTGGAAGATTGAGATCCTAAACTTTCACAGAGCTTGTAAATATATGCACATAAAATGGTGGTCTATGTAAAGGTTTAAATCCAAACTAAGTGTTTATCATCTCTTTTTGTCTGTGAATAACCAGTTATACAAGAGTGGCATGATTTTGTGGTTATTTTCTCCAAATTTGTATTTACATTTTAAACGTATGATCAATATAAGAATAGTGCAGAGCCATCACTAACCTTTACCACCCAAAGGGATCACATATTGGTCTCTGAAATGTATTTACAAATGGCCTAATGTGCTATCTGCTGGTCTCCATGCTATTACTTGATTGTGGGGTGCAGGAAATTTAGCAGAGTTAAGTTTCTTTCTGTTACATACCTATTTATTGAGATGTTTTGTAATTCTGGAGATCTGCCATCACCAGTTGATACACCACAGTCTCATTTTAAATCAAGAGCCAAAGAGGAAAGGCTGCATGTTGGAAGTCTGCGAGTCGTTTGTTCCCACATGTAGTCCAGAGGAGGAAGCTGTTCAGAACTGTCCTGTCTAGAAAGTGAAGAGGTTTTGTCTATCACCAGTGTTGTTGTGCGTGAACTGAGATATGATGGTGTTTATTGCATTTGTCTGATGTTTTCCATCCCGAAGTGTTATATAAATACAACATGTCAGTCGATAACACAACACTTTATTTATATACAAAAATTGTATATTTTGTCAGGGCAACATGTTTCGACATTATAAGGTCATCCTCAGGCCCTCCAAATATACTGTTTTTGTATATAAGTAACGTGTTGTGTTATCGACTGACATGTTGTATTTATATGCATTTGTTTGTTTTCTCCAAGCAGACTCGCCTGGAAATATGTGTGAAAGTAGTGTCATGCTCAGAACTTTTGTCTTTGTTTGTCCTTGGCCACACCTTTTCTGTGTGCTTTGCCTTTCGAACCCACTCATTCACTGTCTGATGGAATGGGATGTAAGTGGCTGTTCTCTCTCATTCTGTATCAGTTATCATGCACAGAACTATACAGATTGATCACAGAAATGTCACCTTCAGAATCCGGGTGGAGTATCAATTCAATAATATCATCTCTGTTTAGCTTTTGTTGTGTTGTATCTGCTGCAGTGTCTGTAGAAACTAACAGAAATAGGAACCTGCTGAACTAACAGTATACAGTGCAGTGGGTGTCACCTCACTAAGAAATTAGGTTTCATAAACAAATTATTAAGAAACAAATTGTTGTTCTTGACTTGAATTGCAGCAGGCAGTAGGCTGTAAAATCTTGCCCATAGGGTTAAAATTGTTAGAAGAGTATTGTGGAGACCATGTCAGCATTTTGTGGCACATTTCACACAAACCAAAGTAACTTTTGTAAAAAACAGAAGGCAGGAGTAGAAAACAGCAGTGGTATATGTAAAGATTTGATGTGTTAAAGATCAATACATGCTGAATGATCACGCTTTAATGTATGTGTGTGTAAGTTGATTCATTCCGTAAAAACTAAATTTTTATTTGGCCAGTCTAACAATAGAAACCTAATTTATAAGATTTATTTCTAAATTGCTGCATTTTGGAAATTTGAATATCCACGCTAAGCGAGAAAAACTCTGGCCTGCAGGAGACACGTGTGGGCTGGGTAGCTCAGTCAGTATAATGACTGACTACGGGCTGGACGGTCCAGTGATTGAATCCCAGTGGGGACGAGATTTTCCGCCCATCCAGACTGGCCCCAGAGCCCACCCAGCCTCCTGTAAAATGGGTGCTGGGTCTTTCCCGCGTGTAAAGTGCAGCCGGGGCGTGCTGCTGACCACTCACCCCCTTCTAGTGCCGCAGTCATGGAAGAGTAGAGCTATACCTGTACCCACCCTCTGGGCCACACTGGGCCTGTAACGGGAAAACTATAACTTTTACTAGGAGAGACACTTGGCATTTAAACCCATCCTCTAAATGTTAATAATGTACTATTTGCAAGCATCGAGCTAGGTTTTCAGATTAGAAACATGTTCCATACATAATGTATTCCTTGTCATTGGAATTGTTGATTTATTTTGTAAAGATCTCATCGTGAAGTGCAATTGGCCATATTCAGGTTATAATAATGGCGCCTGTAGCTTCGTTCCTCAGATTCATCATTGAACAGTTAGTACTTCTTCAAGACAATTTATAGCTGAACAGGGGTATGGTAAAGGTCTTCCAGTAACATGCCATGTAGGCACAGAGGGAGAATAGAGGTATAGCTCTACTCATTCTTAACCTCAATGCTAGATGTGGGTGGGTGGCCTCCCCCCAGGAAAGAATCCCAGTACCCACTGCATAGGAGGTTGGGTGAGCTCCAGGACTGGTTTGGCCAGGTGTGGAGCAGAGAATCTGTCATGCCTCCACCAGGGTTCAAGCCCCAAACCATTGAGCCTATAGTGAGTTGTTTATGCTGAATATATTGTCTTTGCCCCTGAAAAAAGGGGACTACATTCTTGCTTAGGGAATTTTCTCAGAAAAGTGTCATTGTACAATGTGCTGAATTTTAATTGTAAAATGTGTTACTTGGTGAATGATGGGTGATTGCATTCCCTGTGTGCATGCTCTTGCTGTTTATTCTAGACTGTGTTATGTCACAAGTAACAGTTTGGAGACTGCACGACAGATGGTGGTTTATGCTAGTTAGATTAGATTGTTGATTAGATTACTGTATCAAAAAAGGGATCGCGAAAGATTGCGTGTTTGTTGTTTAGGTGTGTACCGTGTTTAATCTCTTTCTATAAATGGTATCTCTTGATAGTTTTCATGTTTTTTTCCCCTTTTTAAGTATCAGAATTGTTAATAAAGTGTAGGTAATTGTAATAGAGTGGAATGTATGTCCTAGTCTAACACAACTTTATTTTATTTGATGGTAGAGGTGTATTTACAATTACTACCTAAGGTACAACTACATGGTTTGGCTCTTGATAATAGCCATCTTCAGGTTGTACATGAATCCTTAGAAAGTAGTTATACAAGATTTAATATGGGCTTGTATAACTACTTTCTAAGGATTCATGTACAACCTGAAGATGGCTATTATCAAGAGCCAAAACATGTAGTTGTACCGTAGGTAGTAAATGTATATACGCCTCTACCATCAAATAAAATAAAGTTGTGTTAGACTAGGACATACACTCCACTCTATTAGTTTATTAAACAGAACAGGGATGATGAACCTTATGATTGTAGGTAATTGTATTTAAAGTACAACATTAGTTGTGGAATAATGGTATAAAATAAATTCATATTAATGGTGTTAAGTTGAGGTGTGACTGATGGGTTGTATCATTTTATGTACTGTGTGTTGTGAATCAAGTTTTTGCTGCAAAAGTGTTGCCTTTGTACAGAGGAGAGACTTGTTTTCTTTGGACTTGCTGTAGGGCAGTGTTTTTTTTTTTTGTGTGTTTATGTATATACTATTGCATCTGCCCTGATATAATGCACACTTTGTCCTATAAATGTTTTGTGAAAAACTGGCTGCACGTAATGTCTGTGCACATTAATTTTGTACCTGAAAAGTACCTAACTGAATTAAATATGTGTTAATATGTGTGGCCAGTTATTTAAAAAATAGTATACACTGTACTGGGTAAGCACAGCATGTGACAAATACAGTGGAAAATTCAGACTTGGATTGTTGATGTGAGTATAGCAACTAAATGCCTACTTAGAATGATAATTTGCTGCATGATAAGAGGAACAATGCTCGATAATGTTTTCACCTAAATTTCCAGACGTGTGCAAATGAAGATTGTGGTTATGTGGTAGTGCATTTTCCTGGAATTTGGCATTATCTTTTGTATGTGTTAACTTATGTTAAGTCGTACCATCCATTACCTGAATTCTGTGCCTTGGGTAGTGATATCTGTTACCACACTGCTGCATGCTTTTCATTTTTAGAGTGCTGAGGTAAATTGGTTCTCAGATGCTTGTGTCACATTGTGACTGTCCTTGTGTCATGTACCTGTATTTTTGTTACAAAGGACTTGTCATCCTTCATGTTTATAGAGGAATGGAATATCAGTGCGATATCCGTTAGAGCACCGCTATCAATGTAGTAAGTTTATTAGGAGAGTTGTCACAGTCACAGACTCTCAGTGGTTCTTATTATTAGCTTCTTAAGAAAGACTGTGATCCATGGATCTCATGAACAGATTGTGATATAGTAATATGTAGATTCCAGCATACAGAATAGACCCCATGCAGTATTAGTCATTACAAAACAGTGGATTAGTCAGTATTGCAAATAAAAGGTTCCACTTTTCACTTGTTTGTCTCCTTCCAAGCTGTAGAAGTTAAAAGAGATGAATTGTAAGAAGACACTAGCATAGTAACATTAATGCATTACAAGTTTTGCTGAATATGCTGTCATCTTCTGATGACTTGGCATAGACTACATAATTTCTCTCCTTTTCATAATTAATGCAAAATGAATGTTTTTGTTCAGGAAGCATAAGTATTTGCTCTGTGATGGGTGTGAAGAATATGTGTTGGATTCAATTTAGTTTTTCAGTGGCATCTGTTCAGTGTATTCAGCAAAAAGTGAATTCATCTTGCTGTTGCAACTTATGGTGTTTAATGTGGAATAAGAAACCAACTAGATGTCACTTAATATTATATTTATTTCTCCTTTATAAGTTGCTCAACATGTTTCGGGCTACCTTGTGCCCATCCTCAGGAGCTGACGACTTAGTGGTATT
>Ga0123357_10003380_pt1 | contig 18276 bp, 6 predicted proteins | sample TergutEmb28metaG_FD_89873 | JGI IMG/M metagenome (GOLD analysis project Ga0123357, IMG submission 89873) | Embiratermes neotenicus P4 segment gut microbial communities from Petit-Saut dam, French Guiana - Emb289 P4 | ecosystem: Host-associated > Arthropoda: Insects > Digestive system > Gut ... | reverse complement strand
TGAAGATGGTCGTATTAACGGCCGAAACATGTTGAGCATTGAATGAGTATTGAATAACTAATAAAATAAGTGGCATCAAGTTGGTTTTCTCTTTACTCAACTAAAATTAAAACATTCACAAATATAGTTTTGAAAACGAATAGGTAAAAATGGTCAACAAACGTCCAGCTTTTTAAAGTTTCGAAAGGGTGTACAGATATGAAGTCCTCGTTTAACCTTTTAACGCCGGAATTATTTTTTTTTTAATTTTAGCACACTTTATATAAAATGTGAATAAAACAGGAACGAAATATGTTAGAAATACGAAACAAACTGCGTTTTGAAGAGAAAGAAACGGAGAGTTTATACCATGTTTAAAATATTCAGTACTTGTATTTGTTGAATAAATATATAAAATGAAACGTTTAGAGGTTAGCGGTGCGGTACGACCACTATAGGGGTCTTTAGGCGTCAAAGGGTTAAACCCTCTTTGAGCTGCAGTGCCCGCAGTCCGACCCGCGGACCTAGCTGTCACTCTCTTCCCAACACTCGTTCTAGCTTTACTGACCCAACGCGCAACGTTTGGATTGGGCACAGATGGTTCGCTTTCTGCAGTACTTAAGAGTTCGTAGAAAGTACTTTAATTTAAAATAATTTTATTCCTATCTTTTAAAGAATGTATCTCTCAACGCAAATTTTTATTAAGGTATTTACAGTTTTTTTTTTTCAAAATATTTGGGAGGGTCCTGCAGGCCTTAAGGACGAGCAGCCCCTAGTAATATTACACGAACCACTTGAGTTAAGCATGCGAAACGTGATACAGAGATAGGTCATATACACATATGCAAACTACATAAGCCCTAGGACGTATAGCTTATAAGTTAGCAAACATAAACTTGAAAACGGTGTCACGCTCTGGAGTTGTATCCGAATAAAACCGGGGTATCATGTACGTACACAACCGAAGTCTCACACAAATATATTTAAAAAAAACTAATTGAAATGGTATATACGAGGTGACCATCGACATTATTAGTATGTCTGTAAAGTAAAGGGGCAGTGAATTTTGTCCATTTTGAAAACGCTACAAGGAAAACAAGTCAGAACACACACGTTATTTTCTGAAATCTGAAAAAAAATTTCAAAATATTTTCGCTTGAAATACTACAAATAGCTGCCTGCGTGGAGCAAGGCCTTTCTTCAAATGCTGAGAACTCCTCAGCTATTTAAAAAAAAAATCGCGCAATTTATTGAACTCGAAGTTTCAATACAGTGTTCATGCGAACCCATCATCAACCCAGTCCTGTGCAGCTACTTGAAGATAAAATTATATTTGTCCCTATATATATTCCATGAAGGCGTGTGTAGGGAGATGGGCTATAATTCCTCTCATTCTTAACCTCACCTCTAGTTGATGGTGAGTGATCAGCCTCACGCCCCGGCCGCTTTACCCCGAAGGAAAGAGTCCCCGTTGTCCATCGCATAATAGGCTGGCTAGTCTCAAGTACCGGTTTGGACGTTTCGGAGAAAAGATAAATCTCGCTAATATCTACCCATCTACTCCTAGATCTTTAAATTGGCAAGTGCTCTAAATATATCCATCTAAAATATATATCATATAATAATATATATCATGTATAATATATATGTGTATGTAATTGAACGCTATTAAGCTGTACTAAACGGAACTTTTTTACGCACATAAGTACTATTTCAAATCACAGTGTAAAAGACATGCCGGGCTGCATAGCCATCCCTGGCGCATTCCTTGAGGGAGCCACGGTAGTGACCCTTGCATTGACCTAAAATAAATATTATCTTCTTTTTTACTTCCTGTGTGTTTGGTGCAAGAAGGTAGCAGGTTATTAAATGACAAAAGCCGCAGAGTAACGAGGATCGGGGTCACAGAGCTGGCTTAAGGTCAACGTCCTGGCAACTGACAAAAAGATCTGTTCCTTTCTTTGCAGGACCTTGACACTTATGTGATCTTAAAATCGTTTAAATCAAAGGCGTATTTCACTTTACGTTTTTAGTTGCTCCTCATTTATTTACCGACGCTTTTATTTGCTCAGTGTAAAAAAGTGTCGCTACAGAAAACCGTAAAATATCAGTTGGAAAGAATATTAATAGCAGCGTCCGGTCGTGGAATAATTAAAGGTAGTTTGTAGTTGGAATTTGTCTAGGTGGACTGAACAAAACCAAGAATACCCTCTCCGACCCGTAATATGAGCGTTATAGTAGACTACATAACGTAAGTCACAACACAGGTTGAATCTTCATCACAATACACAAACAAAAACTTTTTATGAACTTGTATTTTCTGCAGCACGGTTTCCGTGTTACATCCCCTGCAGATTAAACAAAAATGTTCGGTTAGCTATACCGTTTAATTGTACCAACCAAATGTACAATTTCTAATTAGTACATACATTAGATAAGTTTCTCCTACACGTTTCGGTAATTACGTACCATCTTCAGTTACTTAAAAACCAAATGTCATGTGAACCTATTGTCTATGGATTCGCCTTGAGCTTCAACTCAGGACGTTGCATGTCTGAACAATGATTACTTGAGTCGCTGGAAAAATATAGGTAAATCTATTCTGTATTCGTTGTTGCAATTCCTGGACGTCACTGACTTCTGTAGCATAAACAGTGGAGTTTAAATGTGCTCAGAGATAAAATACTAAAAGTAACCTGAAAGCCATGCTGCTGGGACACGTCGAATTATCTGTTTTTCCGGAGACATGCGTTTAAAGAATTCTCAAACTGCAAGAACCAAGAAAAGACCAAGAAAAAGTTTGTAAGAAGCAAATGTGGTGGAGCATCATCATGGTCATGAAAGAAACCTACGTCTGCAGATCCATATCTTGCAACAGCTCTGGAAAGACCTTTCTTAAGAAATCCTGGTAAAGAGCCTCAGACGAAGTGGAAGAAAGTAGTGTCCCATTAGTTTTCTCCTTCCACGCCTGCATGGAAGTTCAAGGTGAATGCGCTGAACATTTTCTTTAATCATCAGGAGCCATACCTCGGAAACCGTACTTCAGAAGGTCTGTGTTCATATTATTTTTTTTTTATTGTGGTGCGGATTCACCTTCTGATGGTTTGCTCGTGCATCGCTTGTTCACTCTGTACGTGATACAATATGCGTATATACGTGTGTATGTCCTATTGGTAAATATAACCAACAAATATTATTTCAAACGTATTTTGACTTTGCATATAACTCTCCTAATACAGTACGAGGAGTAATGATTTATGACCAAAGCAAAGCCCGAAAAAATCTAAAAAAAAATCTTTTGATAATTTTAGTGTACTACTCGCACACCTAATTCTTTCTAGCTGTAACACGTCATCTGCTAGTGATAGATAGGTACACACGGTCTCCTGATAAGAGGCCCTCCGTCTTAAACTTGCATGTATAGTGTGGTTGACTAGCTACTCGTAAGATCTAAACAATAAACCCGTAAAGTGTGTGGAGTCAAGATCCAAACATTCTTTGGCCTAGACACCAGGAAGGTAATAAACAAACATCCTCCGTGATATGTAACTTAGATGTGACGTAATAAAGTACAAGTTTCTGCTCCTTACAAACATTCACCAGTCACAAGCATTTTCACATTTAATTCCCGTCATCAATTACAACTGATAAGGTAAAACCCTTATTACCAAATACGTGTTAACTATGTAATATAGTGTAATGATGGTAAGAATTAAGCGTCGAAAGTATTGTGACTGACGATTGGTTACAAGGTTTAGTAGAATGGCTGTTAGAAACTAACAAGAAATTTGCGTTATTCAAAGCCACACGGAATGCAGAAAATAAAAAGAAACAAAATAAAAGAAGTTCATAAATTTAACCTGAGCCAATGCAGTGATCATACACACCTAACACAAAGGCTGACCGGTCGATTGCCTCATTACTCGACCGGGGTGCCATGTGGCGGTAGCGCACACGGTTTAAGGTCGGTTGAAAGGGGTTCATTCATTACAAAGTAACCTTGACAACCCACAGTCTAGCTTGTATTTAGGTACACACAAAAAGCTGAACAACGGTACATGGCTGCTTAGCCGTGCAGTGCATGTTAAGGGAGCTGTTAACGAGAACGTCCACGTAGAAGACGATGGAATCTGTGTCAACGGGCGTTACTATTTACTACAACCAGTCTGTCTCCTTTCTCATTCGTTCCTTCGTTCACACCAGTCGCGATGTAGATAGTGCCAGGATACGTGACAAAAGTTTACTGGCTTACTTGTTACATGCAAATCAACAAAATTTCCTTTAACGCACGACCGTAACAGAATAATCGCCAGACGCCAAAAGTTACGTTCGCCAACTGAAGCGAATTCATACCACTATAAAAAACACGTTCCACTTCCACTTCCTTGATACTCAATTTGTTCAGTTTCCCTTTATCGCCTCTCTCCATATCTGTTTCCGTCTCGCTGACACACAAAAGTACAAACAATTCTTATACAATTTTTATGATTTTATTACTTTAGAGTTATTAATTTATATTAACATTTAAAAAACGCATATTATAATTATGTACGTTCTTCTGTTTCGTGTTTCTTACTACTCTCCGAAGGGGAATATTTTGAAATAATCATAAAGCTTTCGTAAGAGTTAGAGGCTGATTTTCTGATACTCTGAAATGTTCCTGTATAATCCGTTCCTCTGCAATGATCTTTTTGCCTAAATAGTGTCAAATAAACACACATTCGGAAGGCAATATGTCCATTCGCATTGGAAGGGGGTTAAATTGTAAGTAAAAGTGTAAAATAATTTCAATATTATTTCATATTGGGAGTTTTCGGTAAAAGTTCACGCGAGACTTAAAAACAGCAGAGTGCAAAACTGAGACAAAATTATGATCTACAAATTTTATACATCTCATTCTATAATAGTTTAATATTTAATAAATTACAAAGAAAATATTTCTGATTACATAAAGTAAGTGTAAAGCAAAATAAAAGATAATCTTTTTCTACGTTTGTTATATATTTAGCTCAAACGCTGTAAGTTGAAGTACTGAAAGCATTTCGATGACGAGGGAGGTTCGTGTCCGTCCCTTCGACAACCTAGGTTAAGTGGCCATTGTGCAGAGAGGAATTTGATTGACCTTTCTCAGTTCCTCTCACTGTAACAAACGCCTGAGATATTTTTGGTTTAATTCGGCCATAAATTTAATTAAAAATCTCACGAAAGTTTCTGTTTTTGTCATTAAATACGAGTATACAAGAGCTGTAAGTTTTCTCAAGACACACAAATAAAATAAAATGGGCCTAATATTTTGATAAATTTTTAAAACAATTCGCTAAAAAGATGTTACAAGGTTGAAAAAATGATGAGTTAGTACGAGGCAGTAGTGCCTCTACCAGATAGGGAAGAATACATAATGTCTGTGAAATGTAATGTTCAATACATAGTCCGTTACGAAAACTTGGTGGTCTTAGCAATAAAAGAGGTGGTACAAAGAAAGACAACTTCGATGAAAGTGTGAGTAATTTCGCTTACATATTTTGGCCAATAGAATGGTTAAAATCACTTATTAAACCAAAGTATGTAACATATAATATGAACATTTTACTTTCTTGGGTATGATTTCTAAAACAATTTCTGTCCACTGTTTTTGCGTCGCCCGGCAGCCGTATACGGTTCATTGAATTAATTAGTGCACTTTATATTTAACGTCATCATCATCATCATCATTATCCTACATCAAGGCCATAAACATACAGTAGAAGAGAAGTGTGGTGTCAAAACCCTTCCTTCTGAAACACGAATTTATTAGACGAGAATACCTCAGGGGGTTTTTTTTAGCAGTGTGCAACCTCACATAAGAAGCTCGGTGCTTGGTTACGTGCATTTTACATTTTTAGAACTTAATAATTTACGTGAAAGATTAGTATAGGTTATGTGCGGTCACAACTGTTCAGAAGTACTTATTAAAGATGTGTGGTACACGAATGAAGCAATTTCATTATTCCATCAGGTACAAATTGCTTTACGAAATGTCACGCAGTAGAACGGACAATTGTGAGGATAAAATGTTAAACAGCGATAAGAACAAACGAACAGGTTATTCGAGAATATTGCACTGGTCTTACGAGCCTTAAAAGCGAATGCACAGTTCGCGGTATTTCGATTTAATTGAGAGTTGTAAATTTTGTATTAAATATTTCTTATTGTAAAGATTAAAAATGTAAAATTTACAGAAAGTCTACTAAACAAAGAAAATGAATATCAGTGTTATAATTGTATCACTTTAATGATGACAATCAATTATAAAGTTAAAAAAAAAAACAAGAGCATATAGCGTCAAGAGAACTGTGGTTTATCAAATTGTCTCCAACACATTACACGCCATCTCAGCCAGGTATTTCGTGCGAAAACCAATAAATCATGATGAAAAACCGCTGTTCATACTTCCAAAGAAATACAGCCTGTCTGTGGCAGTATCGGCCACAGTGCAGACGCTTAGAATAATAATTATATGTATTTTGTGATACAAGAAAAATTTTAAATTCTTGTCATGAGAAACTATCAAGTTTTATGTCGTTGGGGCCGATGGTTGTCATAGTTACCATGCATTATAAACACTCGAACATCACGTTTGGTATTAACTCCAAGTAAAGGTCTAGGAACAAATTATTCAATACCCATACAAAGAAAATAAAACTTGGGGGAAGAGCGGAGACTGAATACATTAGTGTGGCATACAGGTGTGCTATGAGAAATAACGAAATATTTGCAATGTAAGTGTTATGACTTATACCATTCTGAACTACCGAATTTTTATCTGAATTTTTAAACACCTGTAAAAGTAAACTGTATAAACTCCGATGGTCAGGTCGACGATCTTCCTTCTGAGAAGTTTGCCCTGAAGGCGCGGAGTTACCTTGACCTAGCTGACGCGCAACCTAACCCTTTTATGTATTTCCGGGAGAAGAATGATTACGGAGCTAGGTTTTTAGTTCTCTAGGTCAATGTAGAGAAACTGAAACTTGTGATCGTGCTCAGAGCTTTAATACCGTGAGAAAACTGCACAGTAGACGGTGATAAACTTTAAGGTTTGGCTACTCAATAGAAGAAGAAATAACTATTGACGATATGAAGATACAGCAATGTTTCTGCTAAGAGGGGTCGCGATCAGAATTGCAAAAGTAGGTAACACTTGAGAATATACGCATTTTTTTCAAGAAAGAATTGAAGAATTCGGCTTGTAAATATTTGACATGACGGATACAATGGAGTCCTTAGTGAGAAGCTGATACTCGCTCAGTTAATAAAGATATTCTCCAAATTTTTTAGAATAGGAAAGTTCATTATCGTGTCAACACGATCCGGACTTCGGGCCCTATCCAGAGCCAGACGAATCCAGTCCACGTCTTGAAAACTTTTTATAAAAGATTACACTTTGTGTTTTATTTCAGTCTAAGCAAAAAAAGTTTCTTACCCGAAAATATAGTGTTTGCTGGTACTTTATTTTAACTTTCAGGTTGAAACATATTCTGCAAAGACAGATGTGCGGATTTTGACTGTTTGCTGGTATGCATAACGGTTTATACCATTTATGGAAATATTTGAGGTTATCACTGCTTCAATATTACGTACATGAATGTAAGAAAACAGGCAGTTATGGATGGCCAGAACATATAGCAATATCCTTTATACACGTACCTTCGTGCGGAAAGTGTGAAATAAGACGACTTGTTTACCCAGTATATACTCATACATAAGTGTTTCCTTCAAAATTTGTTTTGTATTTGTTTATGAAATGGTGCTGCGTGAAATAACGTATATCCAATACAATTTTAAAATCCTCAACACCGCACCCTCAAGAAATCCTCTTTTTTAGCGTAAACGACTGTCTAAACTCATACACACAAGCTTTTAGTGTGTTAGAAATTATTAAGCTGCGAGTTTATAGGTATTGTAAATTGAAGAATGAGAATGTGATTCTTTATTGCTATGCTTTACGTACAGACACGTTACAGATTATAACTTAAAGAATTTCGTTTACAATACTCTGTACTTCATTTGTTTTATTATTAAATAAAATCCTCCATTTTGCTCACATAGCGTGCTGACACGTGTAATGTAGTTTTGAAAATAAACATAGACTGTTTGCTTGAAGTGAAATTACGAGTCTGTCTTCGGGATGTGAGCTCGTTGTGTGTTTTGTGCGGTAGAAACTGAATTTCTGAACATAATTTTGAAGAGTTTCAGCTACCAAGGGATTCATAAAACAGGACTATTCTTCTAACCTCAAATATAGCGTATAATGTAGATCGTCACGCAAACTTTGGCTTGAGGATAGGACTTGATAATTCATACACTTTTACCTACCACTTGAAAAGAATTGTTTTCTATGTCTGGTACATGTTTTCTCGGGAAACGTAAAGTTAAATGTCTATTCACTTAATGTCACTGTTACGAAAATTGTTTCTTCTGTGTTTACATATACCAAAGTGTCCGATCAATGCGTTTATACTCAGTACATTTACAGAATGCTTACCAGATTCCTTCATATATCTGTTGGATGAAGTCAAACACTTTTTTTCTGTAAGAACACCAAAAGAAATTCAAGGAAAGTCTTAATTCGAGATGTAAGATATCCGTACTCACCACTGCACTGCCACCAAGGCCCAATGAACCCACAAGGATTACTTACCTTAGGATTTTGTTGCATAAGAATAATTCGTAGTTTTATACAAATGATCTGAGTTCAAAACAGACTGTGTCAAATTGTGGACATCCAATTCAATCTGTGTTTCCTCTCTTAACCCCATCACAGAGCTCGGAGTCGCTTAGACCTCAATCGAACATGAGTGCGCTACTCAATTGGACACAGCCGGAATTTAATTCACACATAGTATTAAGAGACAGCATGCAGCATGCATACTATACCACAAAGTTGCGAAGAATACTTGTCCCGTCGGTCACCAAGTCTTAATTAATTGTGTCACATGTCTTTGTCTAAATTAGTAATATAAGCTTCAGTTAGTTTCGTCATGCATGTTGTTAGCTTATTCATTGTTTGGTTAGTCAAAGCTTTCACTGTTTAGCTGCGTATAATATATTTCTATTTTGTTAGTAATGTCAAAATTTTATTATGCATTTTATTATTTTTTGAACCAATGTTTTCTCTGTGCAGAAACTACCAATCTTTACTCCTATTATTGTTGATATGATCCAGTCAGGGAGAATGGGCTGGGTGTGGAATGTCGTACGGATGGCAGAGATAACTGCATGCACATTTTATATCCCAAAAGCTGAAGCTGTGAGTCCGCCTTGGAAACATAGGCTTAGATGACGGATAATATAGAATCTTTATCTTAAGAGGACAAGATGTGAGGTTACGGACTGGATTAATCTGGTTCGGTATATGGTCTTATAACACGTTGTTGTAAAAGTGGAAATAAATTTTCGCGTCCCATAAAGGACAGGGATCTTCTTGGCTAACTGAACAACTATTCATTAACTTCAAAAAAGGAGTTTCTCCATGAATTTAATTAAGTATCTAATAATAAAACATTTCCAAAATAGTTTCCTACGCCACAGAGAAAACTTTGGTAGAACACATTTGAATCATAGCTCAGAGATCGTGAAGAAGTTAAAATGGCTTGAAGAATGTGAGTCTACCGGTTTTGGGATTCATTCCACAGTACTTGAATTGGGTTAACAGTTCAGTGAAGAAAACTCGTTCCTAACTGTACACCGACAAATCGTTTTCTTCGTGTTTTTATAGGTCAAATATAAGCCATGCTAGTAAAGTATGTGGATAACGAATGTATGTCGTGCATTACTGTACATTATTTTAAAATTAATATAATATTTGAAAGAAAAAAATATCTGCTTCATTTGGTCTATGTGATATCCAACTGAGTTCAGTTGAATGGAAGCCTCGGTGTATGTTGCAAACGTATTTTAGAAATTTCCATTTAATTTTTCCAGTTCCCTTTATTTTTTTTAATTACTGCAACCTGAGTGAACGTATTATAACTTCAAGCCTTCATCATTGAACTTCCAGTTCCACCTATGTCTCAAATCCTCATAAAGGATTTAGGGCTGTAATTCATAACAGTAACTTTGAAAGATTTCCGTACATTCTGAAATTCTACTCTAAAAGTCACAGTATTCAACTTTGAAATATTTTCTTCCAGATATTGAAGCTGAACTTCAGTGTTACTAAAAAATATGCATAGGAAGCATTCATTGTTCTGTCTCATCATTATGCAAGCCCATAAAATAATTGTAACTCCTGAGATTACGGTAAAGATAAATACGTATGAAAATAGTGTCACTGAGTCAGTATGTGATCACATTGTTTTCCTAAACTTAAAAAGTGACGGTCAGTATAAAAATAAAGAGCCTGCATTTTTTATCCTAATATTCTGAAGGATTCAAAATATAGCCTTCTAATTTATTAAGCAATTTTTGCTCTAAATCAAGCTAAGGGGTTTCGTAATTATTTTTTTAATGTAAGATTAGAAATCTGCCCAGAGCTCCGTCCGAAAATTAATTTCTCTTTTTTCAAAATTTAAAAAAAATTTGCTAAAAGGAAACAAGCTTTTCCGAATGGTGTGTGAATTTTAAATTGAAACCTAAACTACATGGGAAATATTGTTTTCTGTGGACATTAAAAAGACTGTCGTAATGTTTTAGCGTAAGTATCTAGAATATTCGTCGATGTAATTTAAATCGGGAAATAATTCGGTTTCTCTAGTCTTTAGTGTGATAGTTAATTTTGGTCGCATCTGTAGATAAATTCTTTACCGGAAATTGTATATGTTGTATGAATTGTGAAAATTATTTTTCATGCTGGTGTTTAGTGCCAAGAAGTTTCAAGGAATATATGGACCCCGATGTGCACATGACAGGGTTAGCCACAAAATATCAAATATGTACAATATACAATTGGAACACAACTATGTTATATTATCAAGTATTGTACAATTATAATACTTGATAATATAACATAGATACGTTCCGGCTGTATATTGTACGTAATTGATACTTTGTAATTTGATTAACAGAACGGTGATGACTCTCCTCAAAACAGTGTAAGTCATTTTTTAAGTTTTCTTGGAGTTTCTGATACAAAATTTATGTTAATTGATTATTGTGCAAGAATGTGCAAGAATATTTGGAATATGTAAAATTTTCATAAAACGTATAAATGTCTAATTTGGGGATAAGTAGATGTCACGCTGTTACTGGGAAGCATTCTTTATCGTCTAAGACAGTTATAAATAAATTAGCGTGGCACACAGTTTAAAATGATGTAATAAATGCGATATTTTTAAAATCTAATTCATAAAATAAAATAAATTATGTATTACATATTTTTGGTTCACAGTAATTTATGTATACATACACAATGACTTCATCCCTGAGTTCAATTGTCACAAGAATCATGATAATGAAATAATTTACAACGTGACATTTACCGGAATTCAGTTGTCTTTTGTATATGCAACTACGTTTAAATACTATGTTAGAAGAGCACTGACATGTCAAAAAGACAGGCTTAAACAAGAGATTATATAAATAATTATAAATATAGGTCTATATAGTAAATATTTAAATTCTACGTCATCAAAATAGTGCTAAAGTTTACAGATAAAATTTACCCAGACAAATTTCACATTTTGTAGAATTCACCATCATATTATTAAAGCTTCCAAATCTCACAGAGAGAAAGTGTTAAAATTAATGAATGTTCGAAAACATCATTATGGTCTACAAACTTTTCAGTTTTAATGTTTTTATAGTTTGATGCAGTACGCTCATTATGAGTGTTCTTTAATATTCACACACCAAACACCGCATGCCATGTGTCTTCACATTTTTTACATCACACACATTTCATTCAGCATAAACATTACTTCAGTGTTTAAAATTTTGAATCGGGGCGTTCTTACTCTTCATATAACTTAAATAAATAATTCCAGGCTCTGTTTGCTAGCCGGCAAATAATCCGAAAATAGCGATTAGTTATCTTATGAGATGATTATTTTCGGAAGACTCACGTGATCTCTTAGCTTCAATGACATCATCACCAACAACATCCTCGATTTCGTCTTCATCGTCATCATCATCGTCATCTTCGTCATCGTCCTCTTCGTCATCGTCATCATCGTCTTCGTCTAAAGTAACATCGATATCGTCGTCGTCATCATCATCATCATCATCGTCATCGTCGTCAGACGTACCAGTACCCGCTGCTGCGACAGTTTCCGGTTTTAGTGTGTCAGTATTGTCAAGACTAGAGTCGAATCCTGCAGCAGCATTGTTGTCGGTTTGTGAAAGACCGCCTGCCTGTTCTTCTGGACTTAAATCATCGTAGACGGGAGCAGCTGCGGACTCGGAGTTAGTTGTGGAGGAATCAGCTACTGCAGACAGAGTCTCACCAGGGGCTGGGTAGTCGACAGATGAGAAGTCTGCAGCTGCTAAGTTACTGATGGGCTTTGCGGCCTGCTGAGGCACCCCTGCACCCAGTTGTGTTGTTGACTGGGCAACTGGTATCACAGACGCTACAGGCAGTTGTGCAGGAGTTTCGTCGTCATCGTCATCATCGTCGTCATCTGTGTCAATAAGCAAAGTAGGTATATCAAAGCGGAGTGATAATTACGGCGTGACTTCTGCACAGTTCTTGCACTGAAATATGTAAAGCTGTTGAAACAAAAATCCAGTTTCGATTTTTAAAGCCTTATTTCGGAGTATTTGAATCAATTGGTTATTACTGTGATCAAAAGAGTCCGCCAATTCAAACTATCACGAAACAAGTTAATTCAATTCACAATCACACCCCTTACGTATTCAAGAACTATTTTAATATTTTCCATCAATCTACGCCTAAACCACCACACAGGTTTTCTTATTACACTTATGGGTGCATTTATTAACTCTTCCTTGTTTACTTCCGCCCATCTCCTACTTGATTTAATCGTCACAATTCAACCCCCCAGTGAAGAATTTTACAAACAAAATTAATTTCCATTTGGATATATAATTCGAACTCTTTCTGTACCTGTACTGTTTCGGGTAGCAGTAGTGCCACAACACGAAAACAACATATAAGCCTACGTGAGTTTCATGAATTTTAAAGGCAATTAGAGTGTTTTTGTGACCAGGGGAAACAGAAAGACATAAGGTCACGATATATCAAGTTCAGTTCATTATCCGTGTATGATAAGTAATTTGTGATAAAATTACAGGTCTTAGGCGGCCCACACATTTAACTTAGTACGAATTAATCTAGCACCAGCTGTTTAGTAGTTTTATTATATTTAAGTTTTCGTCTGACACCTGTTAATTCTCTTGTATTCACCACTCTATTAGGATACATGTCAAAGCATGGTACAGAACTTTTAACGTAATTTATTCCGTGCATTGTAATTAACTTTCTCATTTATAAAACCAACATACGCACACGCAATATAAGCCTAAGTAACAATAAAGTTCTTTGTTTATTCCTATGCGTTTCGGCGGAACTCTGCCACGCACAGAGAGTCTACAGACCAAATTTAAAACTCACTAGATGACAGTAGTAACATATACCGTAGTGACTTCTGTAGCTACATTCAAAAGTGATGATCTCGTAAAATTTGGTTCTGTATGTTTGGTATAAGTAAAATACACTAAATAGTATTACGTATTATATCGTAGTGACCTCTACAGCTACATTAAAAAATTAAGATATCGTATAATAGGGTTAAAATTCTATATGCTTGGCATATCGTTGTAGGTTCGTCATGGTGTAGAAACCTCTAATCTTGTTCTTGATCCATGATGGATCATTTCCCCTTATTATTATGTGTCGTTGTGCTCCGTGTAGGAGGTAAAAATTGCCTGCACAGAACACAATGATACAGAAATGTTCATCTGATGTATACATCAGTACATATAATAAATACTTCAGTATCTGCACTGATCACTGATTAGACCGGAATTCGATTCACAACAAAGAAAGAAATGTTTATTTTCTCCGAAGACTCTAGGATACATCCAGCTTCCTAACGGTGAATATCGTGGGCTCTTTTCAATTAGGAAAATCCAATTGTTGTTTCCTTAAAACTATTTAAAATGCACGTAAAACAATTTTAAGTAAAAGCATGTATCATATCAAGCCTCACGTCACGAGTCTATATTAGGTGTTCAAGTATTCTTCTAAAGAACAAAACCCTGTACCAATTAAATATTTTTTAGTTGTATTAAAATATTTCTTGTTTGACCATAATTCTGCAATAACAACCGGAAATTTGTTGCGTTTTATTATATAGCCATATTGAAAACCTTTTTGATACATTGAAAATTTGGTTGATGGCTTATTTATTTTTAATGCATGTCTCGTGTTTATACCATGAAGTGAAGAATAAGCTTCGTAAATTTCCAAATTTTGTGACAGGAAATTCATAAGAACAAGTATATAGTGATAGGGTAAGGTCAGTATTTCCGGTTTTTGAAACAGCGGGTTGCATGTTGTCCCACAACTTGATACCCTCAAAATACTTGTATGGATTTCTATTTGCCGGGTACCAGAAAAATGAATCTATCCATAGAATTGCAATATCTTGAATTTTGTTATGTACTACTGCATGTTTTCTACATTTAAGGCAATAAAGCAATTCTGGAAGGCCGAAAACAAAAAAGTTCCACGTAATAAAATTAAAAAAATCTTTGATACCATGTTTATTCGTCATAACAAACAAGTGTCTCACATATATTTCACCTGCCACATACAAAGACTTTCGTCAGACAGTTTGAACAAATAATTTATGCCCACTTTAGACGTATTTGGCATCAAGACAATCCTTCATTGTCATAGTTTTCAGAGAAGACTCATGCATAGCATAAATATTTGAATAAAGTTAACCCTCATATTTTTTTTTCTTCCCAATCACCATATTCTGCTTCTGAAGAAATAGCTAACTGACTTGATAATATGATGATAAAATAGAATGTTTCATTACCATTTTTCCTCTCTTCACCATGTGTATCATAGGCCTACGTTTTCCAGAGAAAGTTTTTCTCTTTCGCTGTTTTCCTTTGTTTCTTAATAAATATCTAATAAGGTAATTATAAGAATTAAATCTCTTTCTCGCTCTACTCCTACCAGTAGAAGATTTTCGACTAAGGGAATTGTAGTGAAGTGAAGTGAAGTGAAGTGAAGTGAAGTGAAGTGAAGACTCTTTACTGTGTCAGAAGGCTTGTTCTCTCTTCTCTCCTCCAATTCCACCTTATATGGACAAGTGGTCATGTTCTTCGCCGAGCCAGCTCTAAATTATCTAATATCATTTAACTCTTGTTTTGATATTGGAGGCAGTGTACTAACCCTTGCAGCAAAAATTAGCCTACTTGACGAAACTGTCGGTGTGTCTTAAGTGGATGCTACTGGTTTAACCGGAAAAATGGTGGGAGAATTCGAAGACGACTCTGTAGATTAATTAGAAACAAAGCTTCACTTCATTGAAAATCGTCCAACTTCTCTGCACAGCGGAATTCGGCTGTGTTTTCGTCATATATTTGGTTCATGAGCACTTGGTCCAAAATTTGCATCATCTTCTTCTTCAATAGCAATTGTAAAATAGATATTATTTAAGATTTTGCAGTTTTGTGGATGATTCCATTTTTCTGGTACGCCGCAAACCCGCACCGAATTAAAATAAAATTTCCAAACCACATTTTAACTCAATGCAAATGATTTCAGCCATCGACAAACAACTGAAAGTAACAGCTCCAGTAGAGACCCACTATTTAGGGACAGAACAGAACACTCCACATTAGGAACGCGCCCTTTACGATCCTTACTGTAACCTGTAGTTGTTACACGCTGTGAATTCGCATATGTGAAGCACCAAATAGATAGTTGTAACTAATTCTTATAAAGTAAGTAATGATTAGGTAAAATCTCTAAACTTGAGTTATGGGAAAGCTAACGAACAAGGATTCTGCAAAACTTTGCCGACTACAAAAATATATCGTACATCACAACTAGAAGGAAAATTCCAAGACAGTCCAGTCCTTACAAGTGGCATTGCTATGCTTCTGCTACGCGATCGGATATTCACCATTAGGCGGCAGAAGAGCCGACGGAAAATACGGCGGTATCTCTCATTAGCAACTAGGCCTACAGTCCTTTAAGCGCTTTCCCCCTACTTCTCTTTCTCCATTAACCTACTGTTGCCTGAATATTACGTTTAATCAGACTAAATTGAGGTATTAATAAAATGGGGTAATCTGGATGCTTTTATTACATATCATCTGCTAGTTGATTTATGGTGGTAACACTTCTGAGAGCTTTCACCCTGTGCTCTTCTGCCACCCTGGTAAGCATAACCACCTTCATGGTACAAGCGTTGTTGTTCATTTATGTGACAGTGTTTGTGTTAAAACTGGGCGTACAATTTGACACGTTAACAAGAATTTGTAAATTGTTTTGTTTAGGACTTAAGGAAAATTACCACTCTAACTGAAGAACTAGGAATGTGTCCGTTGAAAGTGCTTATTTACGAATATCTCCTGCTCCTCATTCAGTACTGTTTGGTAGTTTGGTGCTTACAATTATCTTAGTCACACGTTTTTCTGGGCTAAATGTAAAAAATCTTGCAGTTTGAAACGTATAATTCACATTATCCGTCAAGTTATAACTACAAGCAATGAAAACTCTCTGAGTATGAAGTAAAAACTGCTCCGCGTTCTACAGCTATGCCTCACTATTATGTAAAGTATGATTCTGAGCTTAGGTACGTACACTGTAATAGAGCCCGTGAAGACTGTTATTGATGTAAAAAAAAAAAAACACAAGACTTGAAAAGGAGCTGTAACATGTTATGCTATTTCGAAATCCGTGGTTTTCCATAGACTGAAAGGAAGAGACGTGCTTCTAGAACTTTTGGGTGCGAAAACGGAATGGGTAAATCGTATGAAATATAGAACTCGAATAGACTACCCGTACATCAGAGGGATAAAGAACACTGTGGAAGAATTTGTAATATTGAAAAATATATTGACGAACTCCGGTCAGAATATCGACCAAGAGATGACTTGTAATGCGTATTCATGAAGAAAAATTCTTTACTCGTTGAAAACAATGAAACCCTTGCAAAAGATAAAGGAAAATGTCACAGACTCTGTAATAATTTACGATTTATTCTCTGATCTACAAAAGCTTTTTGAGGAGTGCGGGTTCAATTGGTCTCAGACAACCCGCTTTTTTAATCGTTGACGAGCTCTGATTTTATGCTGATCCAAGGAGCCTGAAAGCTATTGGACAAAAAAAAATCGCTAGAACTGGCCTGTTCAAATTGTTATGTGGTGTGGGCAATTTCGGCAAAATTTGGTCTGCATTCTGACAACATGCAATTTTATACACAGAACGAAGAGTGAACAACTATGTGCTTAATTTGCCTGTATATTTTTCTGTATATCATGTGCAATTAAAAACACAAATATTGAAAATAATAGGTAAAAATTATACCAACATATGCAATTCATTTCACAGGCTAGAGTGACTATTTTTTGCACATTTCTATAAAATAAATTAGTATATAATGTATGTCCCATAAATAAACAGCTCACAGATTTTCAAGTTGCTTCGGTTTTGTACCTCTCTTTTGCCAGGGAAGCAGTATAAGGCATTTTTTGAAATTTCGTGTATATGTTCGGGCAAGATAGCACAGTGTATCTGGAACATTTTGCCAGCTTAATATCTGCAAGGTGCTACGGTTTAGGTATGACGTACTTATGGAGAAGCGTATCTCAGCTATCTGCGTAGCTTTCCGTATACCACATCAGTTAATGGAGGGAGAGAGGAACCGCATTTTTATGAATGTTTTACAAGTTATTTGATTCTTTGTTAATTAAATGAGAATGAAGGATGGAAACGAAAGCTTATGGTATTCAGTCATAAAAAACTGCAATGCAAGGACCCCGGTAGAATATCTGAAAGTGAAGTGAAGTGGTTTGTTAGGAATCTCTGAAATTTTCAGACACCATGTAACGGTTTATTTCAACTGAACCTAACTACATCGATGTCCCTACCTCCTCAATAACAAGTTCTTCAGCTACACCATAATTGAAATAAGTTCTAAGACAATGCTTGCAATTTCTGCATCAATATAACAATTTCGATGTTCTGGGTGACCAGTAATAAAGCAATGTCCAGTAGAGAAACCCAGTGCTGATATTAGTAATGGAGATAAAAAGAAGACACAGAATAGGCAACTATTAAAAAAATGTCCCAGACATGCAGTAAAAATTCTTAAGTTGTGTGAAATTAAGAGAGGG
>Ga0123357_10003379_pt1 | contig 18277 bp, 14 predicted proteins | sample TergutEmb28metaG_FD_89873 | JGI IMG/M metagenome (GOLD analysis project Ga0123357, IMG submission 89873) | Embiratermes neotenicus P4 segment gut microbial communities from Petit-Saut dam, French Guiana - Emb289 P4 | ecosystem: Host-associated > Arthropoda: Insects > Digestive system > Gut ... | reverse complement strand
TTGCACATTGTTGCCAACCTACCATTTTACACTGTACTGCGTGCTGCGCTGTGCATTGTAAACTTATATTGAGTCTGAGGTGCGTATTTTCTGGGTGTACGGTGACTTCTCGGCCACCCTGTACAATATGTTCATAAATGTCACAGCTGCCTCCTTCCAAAATTCTATATACCATTTATTTTCATCATTCCAACCCAATTAACACAACACAAACTACACTATTCAAACGGCACCATAAAATAACCTAACTGAATGAAGTAATAAATTAAACCGTAAAACTCCAATAATAAAACTGGGAAACTTTTAACATGGAATAATCAAATTGGAATTCCTTCATACAGGCAAAACCTGCAACTTTGACTCAGTTGGTTCCTCAACAGTGGTTGCAAAGTGAGTAGTCATAAATTGAACCCTTATTTCCCATTTTGCACTGTTATAAATTTGCATTTCGTTCCTGGAAACCCACTTAATATCATGAATATACAAATTTATTATAAAAATAAATAAAAAGAAACAGGAACAAATACTGCATATGTTCTGACAAACATTTACTGAGTAAAAACAGACATTTAATATAGAAGCAAAGCATACAAAATATGCGTGAAAAATCTCCACCTTCATCTTCAGCACTTCAGTGGATTCTGTTGATGAAATTCAGATGTGGGAGGCAATGGCTTATCTGAATCATAACAGTTTAATCCCATTATGAGGGAAGGGGGACAACTGGTATGTGGGGATTCCGGTGAGTATTGAGGGGACTTAGTTTAAGATGTTGCTATTTTGGAGATTTTATCAATGTGGTCATAAATATAAGATTTAGTCATTACTGTGGATGTCATTTTACTATTAGGTCACAAAGTCATGTGTTCAAAAAACCAGGGGGAAAGTACATATACTTCACAGTGAATACCAAAATTTCAACCCATGACAATCTTTGTTATTATAACTATGGCAGTTGAACCATACTTGCACTTGTTTTGCATTTACCTCCTTCTTGAAGACACTGTTTCATTGAATTGCCTAATGCTTCAATGACACGTCCTGAGTGAAGAGAAATAGTCACATCTCCATCATTCAGTGTACATTCTAGTAGTTGCATTAGCTGTCCCAGATGGCTGTTCATCACCAGAGTAAAGTAGTTCCTTGCTAGAACTGTAAGTACTTGTAAAGACTCAACCCTCACAGGAGCTGGGCAAGGCAAAAGACGAGCATTTCCATCAACCCTCCTTCTTATTATTTCTGGTACAGAGGGATGTTCGAGATTCCTTATACATATTTCCAGTAACCAAGACATTTGGTTATTAACATCTGTTCTGGTATGCTCTAGATGGACATCAGCATTGTCTTCTGGTACCTCATCATAATCACTCTCCTCGTTTGAATCATGCTGCTCTTCTTTGTCCACAGCACTTTCTCCAAATATCTTGTGTTCTGATTCTGACATGAACACATTATGATTGTCTTTTTGTCCAGAAATTATTGAACTTTTGCAAAGGATATCAGAAATTTCAGATGTGCCTGGTTCTATTGCTACAAAAGACCCCAAAACTGTCAGAGATGCCACCTGAACACTTGAATCTATTAGAGAGAATATACCAATTAGAACATATTGTAATATAATTGAAAGTTGCAGTGTGCATGCTTATAGAGTAATTAAGAGGCACCTGACAATAATCTGGCAACTCACATGGGAGGCCATGACAAAACAAAGGTCCATAAACATACGAGGTTTGTTCAAAAAGTATCTGAACTGACCACAGTACATGAAGTAGATAAGGCTTACGGGGTTTTAACCCTAATTGTCTTCAACATAGTTCCCTTCTGCAGCTACACACTTGGCCCAACGTTTCTGCCACTGTTGGAAACATTTTGCGAACTCCTCTTTCGGGATGTCTAATAGTGTCTTCGTCGACTTTCGCTTCATGTCCTCCATTGCCTCAAATTGGTGTCCTTTCAGAACTTTCTTAAGCCTTGGGAATAGGAAAAAGTAACACGGTGTGAGATCTGGTGAATATGGCGGCTGCTGCAACTAAGCGGTGCTGTTTGGCCAAAAACTACTGCACAAGATGTGAAGTGTGTGCGGGCGCATTGTCGTGATGCAGGATCCAGTCGCCATCCCGCCATTGTTCCGATCGTTTTTGGCGAACTGATTCATGCAAACGTCGCAAGACCTCCACGTAAAATTCCTTGTTAATTGTTTGCCCGTCAGGAGCATACTCGTGGTGCACGATACCCTCAAAATCAAAAAACGCCAGTAACATGACCTTTGTTTTGCTTTACACCTGGCACCCCTTCTTTGGTCTCGGAGATGTGGGACCCTTCCACTGTGACGATTGCTGTTTTGTCTCCGGGTCGTACCCGTAGACCCAGGACTCGTCACCTGTCACAGCGTTCATAAGAAACTGCATGTCTTCACATGAACGCTGAAACAAATCATGGGTGATTGTCTAATGTTGCTCATGTTGGTCATCTGTTAGCAAATGCAGCACAAACTGCGTGCACACACGTTTCATGTGCAGATTGTCAGTTAAAATTGCATCGCACGAGCCCACGGAGATCCCACAGTCATCCACTATCTCTCGTACTGTCAATCTCCTGTTATTGCGAACGATTGTTTTAACTTTAGCAATCATTTCCTCGTTTCTCGATGTTGACAGTCGTATGTTGTATGCTTGATGCAATAACTGATACGTTTCCGTTGCGGTTTTTCCAATTTTAAAACAAAACTTGATGCAAATGTGTTGTTCGGTACTTTCACACATCCTAAAAGTTGCTATGACATAAACACGCGTAACTTCCGCGACCTACTACAGCCAACTGAGCAAACACAGCCACTTACAACTTGTGTCATGAGTTGCTAAGACATGTATGAACATGTCAAGACTGGTTGCAAACACATCCCACCCAGTGAACAACCACTACAATTCCAATCCGGATACTATTTGAACAAACCTCATATACCCAAATCATTTCATCTTCCTTGATTTCATTGGTATCAGGTGAATCAATAATACTGAAGGTCCTCATTATGTAATAATAGGGGTAAGAAGCCTGCATCACAAAGTATTAGAATATTACAAAATATTTTCCCCTCACAAAAATTAAAAGAACTTTCACCATTTGTTATCTTAGCTTTAATTTACTAAGTACCAAATGTATTGGTCTGTTGATGAATGTATCATATTTATGTCTGGATTTGTAGACAGTTTGTTGCAAAGCATAGGTAAGAACCATTTCCAAATATCTCATTTGGAAGATGATGTATGTGAACCATGATCCAAATTTACTGAATCACAAACACTGATTCATACTGCCGAATGCATGTTTTGTGAAGTCTGTGAAGCATGGTTCAAATTTACCGCTTTCAAGCAATGCTTATTTATATTGCCAAAAGCATATTCCAATGAGATAAGCAAAATATAAATTTCTGCTACTTAATTGTACACAATGTGCAACTGCATTACCCTTATGCTTAAGGTATGACTGGACACTCTCAACCAGTTTGGTGATCAGTCCAGGTTCCAGGCGATGGTATGGTGTGTTCTGAATCAGAGCAGCCAGGCACTTTAATAGGTGTGTAGTAACAGAAATGGAATTCTCTGTTGCAAGTGCCAGGCAGAGTGAGTGGTGTAATTCACACACCATATTACCAACTGTTACTGAGAATGGAGTAAACAATATAGAGTTCTTGGAACTGTAAGGAAAAGAAGACTGCTATTAATTAACCTTTTCATACGGAATTATTAAAAAGAATGAAATTATACTTGTTATATTTTTTTTATGTACACTGAACAAGTGGCAACTTCAGTTGTCAAAAATACTGTGAGAGACATTTATATCCAATTTGTTGTATTCCTGAAGACAGAGAAGGCAGCTATGTTGGAAACAAGCTACCACATAACATGATGTCACATTCAAGAACAGAGTAATTTTCTATTAATAGGTGTGGTTTCTGCTGTGGTTGTGGTTGGTATGTAATTCCTGACACACAATACACACTCACACGTAAGCACCACTTCTCCGTATGCACACTGTACATTGCCAGCCGCTTGCTTGCTGCACTCACTCAGCGTCACACACATTGACTCAAATTGTCCAGTAGCCACTTCACTCGTGAATCTGTCTCAGTGTTTATAAGGAGGTGGTGTATGGGCAACAAACTATCCTCACTACATGGGGGGAGGTAGCCCGCGGTGTCCAACCTCCCCCCCCTGCTGAGACCGCTGCACCCCCAGGTAATCCGGGAAGCATACCCGACGTGTGCACGCGGAGAAGTGGTGCTTACGTGTGAATGTGTATTGTGTCGGGAATTACATATCAACCACAACCACAGCAGAAACCACATCCATATTTAGCACTAGAAAAGAGAAAGATAGTAACAATGTGGTAGTTTTCTGCCATATGTGATTATGTATCAACTACACAGGTTACATATCATTTGATGAGAAATGACAGTACAAATATAAATAGTAATTTGTATTGGAAGTACAGGAATAGGCTAAATAATAACACTGTATATTTACACAACTTACCTTTTTTCAGCTTGCAGGAGATATAGTCTGGAGCCTAGAAGCATCATAGCAAGAATCTGTAGTGCTAGCACCCTGTTGTGTGATGATGGATCTTTGAAAAGACATGTGCAAAGGGTAGATGTTTGCAGCATGTCTGGTCCATCAGGTAAGAGGCTCAACCAGTACCCAAACAGAATTTTCCGTTCACACACCTTCAGTTAAGAGACAGTGTTCTAAATGAGAGAGGTTTGATTTTGTAACCACTCTTATGCAAGTCTACAGCATACCTTTATCACATAGGAAAGGTAAAATACATTATTATACCCAATACCACCATATAGTCAGACCAGACTACAGACTACATGGCATCACTTCCTAGAAGACATAAAACTTCTTAAATTATATATAATGCAGTCTCGATTCCATGAGTCCTGATTGTTTGTGGTTCCATTTCACTCAGTCAATGCCTCAAAGACTTTTCATGTCTTGATTCCTTTACAACCTAACTTAACAATGTATATTTTATTATTATTCTATTGTTGTACTACTGTATACTGTATACTGAGGTCAGACTGAGGAGCTACTTGAATAAAAAAGTAGCGGCTCCAGGTTCAGAAAACAGAGATTAACGGCCATGGGGACTCGTTGCGCTAACCACGTGACACCCCTCTATCCGCAAAAGTTGGCACTTACTTCGCCTACCGGCGGTGGCCGCTCTGTCGGTATGGTTCGCTCGCGGACTAAAGCCACGGAGTTTAGTTTTATATCACAGTACATACATAGCCATATGTTCTAAATTGTCATAATCCATGTAGTCCATGTTTTTCAGTAATTTGAGGCAACCCCAGTCCCTTTCACCTAGATCTATCAAAATTCTACTGTAGTAGGTTTCAGTGAGATCTATTTTGTATCAGGTACACATTTATCTTACAATGAGCTGTACAGGGGAACATTTATACAGTATGAGTTTCTCATAAAGTGGCAGTTACATTCGACAAGCTAGAACCAAAATGAAAGTCACATTGCAAATTTTGGTGTACACCATGAATATACATTTCACTGCAATCTTTTCACACAGTTCTGAAGATACAAACAACTGACTTGAAAAAAGAACCTTGCTTCCCTGCATTATGTTTATTTCATGTACTTTGTACAATGGTACAAAAATGTGACTGTATAATCCACTTTAACCAGTAAATGGCAGGCATTGTTACCTTAGTGACAGTAGCCAGGAGGGACAATGCAGACTTTCGCACCCTACTTTGCATAATTCGGGTTTCAGCTGCTTGCCCTGCCTCTACATCTGAGAAGTCTGAATCGCTCGTTTTCAGCCAGAATGGATAATGGGAAGCTTCCAAACTCTCCTCAGTTGCCAGGGTATTATTTAGAGATTCAACTAATGTGTAGGCACGGAAAGACTGTGTTGACATGGGACCGCTGAGGCCTTGTCCCCTTCCACCTTCACAATTCTTATTGAAGGTACAGCCTGATTTTTTCTGACGCTGTGAATTTTGTTTCCTCACACGAACACCCTGAAAATTGCAAGTCTTATTAGGTGTAACAGTGGATGCAAAAGTAGGAACAGTGTCAATTCTGCAGGGTTCTGTTGATGTTGTATTACACTTAGAATCACTGGGCTTCTGAACAATTTCTGTCATCTAATATTTCAAACAAAACAAATGTCAAAAACTCGATCTGGGTCTACAATACTGTGTTCTGTTTAGAACACTACACAACTGAGGAAGCCCAGAAATCACCAAAACCCTAGGAGTAAGAATAAATTTCCTGCTGGTACAGCAAAAACAAATATGTTTCCAGGACATTTAGTTTATGACAGCTGTTTTGATTTTGGTCATGGTACATTTAGTATGACATTTGGTTCAGTGCTATATAAGATGGTTGCATGCTAAGAAGCTGTTGGTAATGTGTTCAATAAAATGAGTCTAAGCTGAACAAGAATAAGTCAAGAGGCTATATCACCTGCCAAACAGTTAATCATCTCTCTCATCAGAAAATTACAAACTGTCAATAAAATACCAATTTATACATTTTCTTGCATATTGTAGATATTGCAATTAAGATTATAGTCCAGCCAATTTATTTTCTGTGTTCATTCTGACTCACTTGGATGACAGACTCCTGGCCTCTTAGTCATGAGAAATTTTGGAATAAAATGCATGGTATATTCACAGAAAGACTACATAGACTTGGATGGTTTGAGACTGGAAATTGATCTTTTCATGCTATGAATGCCCCCAATACTGTCACTGTTAACAAATGACTCATAGCAGGAGTACATAACAGAAATTTTATGACAGTAGTGGGGAATGTTACTGTCCTAGCTGTTACAGTTGGCTACCACTAGAGGTAAAGTATGACCATCTGGACCATAGGTGTGCCATCATAACAGTCCAACATACAGTCAAACATTAAACAATAATTGCTGAAATGGAAACAGTTTTACATCCCTTAGGATTTCAATGTAAGACATTTTATTTATATTAAAGAGAGTCTCTCCACTTTCCAAATTACAAACCTTAATACCTCTCCCATCACGCACTTCAGTTGGTCTAATGTCACACACAGAAAGCTTTGCAGGAAACACCTGCTGCGGTTGCAAGTCAGAAAAACCATGTAATCCATACAGCATGTATGACTTGACCATACCAAGTGCTTCTCCTAGGAGCTGCTTGACTAGATCTGTAGACAGCTGTAGAATGCTCTGCAGCCCTCCCAATGATGCCCTCAAAACCTACAATAACAGTGTTGCTTGACTCTGTATAGTTCATAACAGAAGAGCATTAAATGATTGAAGTCTTAGAAAATATCATGAAGAATAATGATTAGATGTAACAGCCTTATAACTAGTAGGTTTATGTAAAACTAGGTGAAACAATTATACATTATTCATCTCCCTATGTTGACTGACACACCTCATAATACTGGATGCTACCAGAGCAGATTTCAATGTAACAGACAAATTTATGTTCAGATATTCTGCATTCATCAGATACTTGAGAGACAACAAAGGACAATATACAGTACATAAACCACTGATCAATTTCAAGAACGCCTCTGGCTCTAAAAATACAGTATAACATTCTCACTGACTTTGTTAAGCTAGGATAGCTAAGTTATTATACTCATTAGGCTACAAGCTGGCACTTCACTAAGAACAGGGACAGCTTCACCTTTTAAGTGAATTCCATATCAGTAAGCATTTGTCTGACACATTTTCTGTTCGGAATGGTTTGCAACAAGGAGGTGACCTGTCACTGATTTTAAACAGTGAAGTAGACCATTATATTACAAAAGTTAAAAGAACCACAATGGATCGGAAATGAATGGGCAATATCAACTTCTAGTCCATGCTCAGGATGATAATTTACTGAGCAATAAATAAGTACCATAAGGAAAAACATGGATATGGTATTAGACAATAATCACAATATTGGTGTGGAAGTAAATCCAAGTAATGTACATGTCTCATTGTCAGAATACAGGGCAAAATCAAACCTCAAAAACAGGCAATAAACTGTTGGAAATTGTGGCAAAGTTTGAATATGTGGGAATGGCAGTAGCAAATAACAACTGCATATTACATTCAGGGAATGCTTGCTACAACTCTTTTCAGAAGCTTTTGCCTTCTGACCTGCTACTTTAAACTGAAATATCCAAAATAAATATACAAGCTGTAACTTTTTCTGTCATTTTGTACCAAGTGAAACCCTGTCTCTTACATTACAAAAAGAACTGAGGCTGAGAGTGTTTGAAATCAGGATGCAGAGGATAATATCTGGACCTATGGAGGATGAAGTGACAGAAGCCTGGAAGTAGTGCATACTGATGAATTTTGTACGTGATACTGTTCACCACACATTTCTAGGATACAAATGTTCAAATCAAGAAGGATGGGATGGGGTGGGCATGTTTTAACAAGGCAGGAATAAGAGATGCATATGATAACTGACTCCAAAACCAGAAAAGAAGTGACCCTTTGTAACAGGGAGAGCCCCCAGTACCCACCAAATAGGAGGCTGGCTGGGAACTATAGCTGGTATAGACATAGATGTCAATGGAAATTAATACAGGTCACGAAGAAACAGAGTGGGAGGGTGCAGACTGTACTCACATAGCACATGACAGAGATCAGTGGCTCATTTTCCTGCATATGGTAATGAAACTTTCACTGGGAAGTCGTACAATTGTATAAGGCTGTACTATTACAGATGATGAAGAAACAATATAAAGAAGGGAACAATGTATAATGTCAAAGGTTTTCTTCCTGTTAATACTGAACTTCACAACTATGTATTGGCAAATATCTCGAGAGCAGATGCATGAGTAACAGATGTTAGGCACCAATAGGTGTCTGGAATTTGTGCAGTCCTGGGTTCACATCAATATATGGCCTTCACCACCAGGGTAAATGGGAAATTTCTTGGTCAGCAGTACTCTAAATTGCCTCTTTACTTAATCCTTCCAAAGCTCAATTGCTTTCTTGTGCATATTGCTGTCACTCATTTGTAGTTTATATTCTTTCCTCACAGAAAGAGGCCATATGACATTCCTTTACTAACCACCTGACAATATTGTTGCTAATGTACTAAATCAAGTAAACCTACAACACACCTTGGAATAAAGAAGCTCATCTTGTTCTGGATGTTTTTTAGCATACAACTGTCTCAGGAAAACTTGTCCACAAGCTTCAAGATAAGGCAATTTCAATCCTTCTACAGGAGGATCAGAAGGTAAAACCATGGCTTCAAAGCATTTTACAGCCATAAGATGCACCTCCCAAGGTGATGCCAACACTAATCCCTCTCCCTTCTTCTTTGGGTCCTTTACAAGGTCCAGTAATAAAGTTAATGCACCATTTGCACCCATCAAGTCATGTATTTGCTGAAAAATTTAAAATTAATTCATTCAATGAAATGAACTATGATAACTGTTCATTCTGCCAGAGGAAAAATATCTTTAAATTTATTGGACTGTATTCCATAGAATAAGTTATGTTCTTGCAATGATCATTGACACCTACATGATAATAAATCAGCTTAATAAAACATCATACAACATACCTCTCCAACTTTACTACCATTTCCACGCAGTAGAGATTCAATAGCTGCAAGAATATCCAGAATAGCAATCTCACTGCACTGTTTCAAAGACTGCGTACACCAGGCAATGGCAGTAGACAGTGATTTACCTTCCAATGTCACATGTTGCCTTGAAACTAAATTTGATATTAACTGACAACCCTTCGCTACCAAAAAAGTGTCATTTGAAGGCACAATGGAGAAACACTTATGTATGATGAGAAGAGCATTCTGAAACCATAATACCAATTTGAAATAAATAAGGCATGATTAATATACAATTTCATGTCAAAATGCTCCACTTTACAACTTTAACACAAAATGTTGCTGAAAATATTCTTTGCACGTACAAGCCTATGTAGTTTCCATTCCTTTTCCCATAGTTGTGCACATGCATTCATTGAACATAATGTGTTCATTCCGTGGTGGCTCAAATGCATTCATCCCTCTCTTATATTTGTTCAGTGGTTCCACTTACAAGGAAACCAGCTTTACAAATTTGGTGTGTGGATGGTTTCATGTGAATTTCTGGCTAATTTCTGAGTGTAGAGTACAAGTGTATTGGAAATGGAACATTAGTGGAGTCAGATGGATGTGGAAGACAGGAAGAAATACTTCTGTAAGGTATGGCTGGGGCTGGGGGGTGAGAAGGCATGCCGTTTATAATTTTTTAAAGAATAATAAGAAATGCCTCACTGCGTCACTGCATTTTTGAATGTTAATACGATTCTAATGGAACTCCGTTTAGTTAATGCAAGTTGACAGCTGTCAGACAAATTATAGTTCAATGATAGTAATAAGTTCATTTGTGAACCATGTGCTCCTGTTACACTCTACGCATTTGTGACTGCCAAAATCGTCGACTAGACCTAACCTATTACAGAAAACTCTCCCACTGGTACATTGAGGAAGCAGCAATTTATTATGTGCTTCATTATTACACATCATTATGACAAGCTGCAATAAAATACGACGTTACATTACGCATGTATTTGCTAATGGCAGTAAACCAGAATATTTGACGTACGTCTTGGTTATCCACCACTGGTGACTTGTAGTCTAGAGCATTCAGTTCGTCGAGCAACACATTTATTTGCTGTCTATCACCCTCACTACTGTGGACTAAACTTGCAAACCTAGATGCCAAATACTGAAATTTTGTACTGCACTCTTCCTTCCGAGCAAAAACTGCTAGTGCCATACTTTCTTTCGCATATAAACACCATTCCTCCCACTACAGTTGTTTCTTCGGTGCTAGTGAAACCTATGGCCAAAATCCCGAACTGTAAGCATTCGACCAATCAATGCCGGCGGAGTAGTGGGCAACCAGCTATGATCCATGCTCTATTCCGTGAGCTAGCGAGTACGAAGATCGTCATCGCCAGTTAGGCTTATGTGGTTGGAGGTGGTGGTGTTGACATAGTACAAGAAATGAAAAATGTGATTTGTGTACGGTTGCCAAATGAATGAGGCATTCGGCAATAATAAATATAGTGAAGCGAAAATAGTGAACTTATTGTTGTAACCAAATTAGTTATACAGTTAATGCCTCCCATGTTGGGTTGAAATTATGTTGTAGTGAAGTGTGTGTGCTTGAGAGAGGCGGAGGTGAAAGAAAAGTCGCAAAATGGCGGATCTAGAGGCTGTGCTCGCGGACGTGAGCTACTTGATGGCAATGGAGAAAAGTAAATGCACTCCAGCAGCCAGGGCCAGCAAAAAAATTATACTTCCAGATCCGAGGTACGTGCAAATTATGCTTGCACATTTTGGTGAAATACTTCGAGATTGAATGTTGAAAAGGCAGCTGTCATTCCTACCCATGCATCACTTCTGCAGAAAACCGTGGTTTTTATTACAGCATTCTTCATTATACAGATTGTAGAAAATTGCCAAGTTGTCCAGAAGTGAAATATTAATTACTTATTATATTACATATAGTTGTATCAACTATCAGTACTTTGATGGGGATATTATGATCCTTGGGTTAAGATGTAATCACTTCCGGATACACCATTTGCGATTTAATGGCCAATCATTGGGCAGTGTCATTTACTTTTAACCTTCATTACTGTGAGATTTGCAGTATATAATTGGACCCGAGAAAACCCCTGTAGCGTGAATTGTGTGCTAGGGAAGCAGCGTTTGGATTATAAGGCCTCATTCAGTCAAGCTGTAAGTGACTTACCTACCAAACTAAATAATGTCATAACCTTACAATAGAAGAAATGCTTCTTCTAGTACAGTAACACTTGCAACTGCTGCATGCAGTTGTAGCATTAGCAGTTCTGTATGCGATACCCCAAGTTGATTTGGCTACTGCAACAATAGCCATTTTCATTGTCATTGTATGTTCCAAATGTAGGTGTGGAAACAGAATGATGAGGCACTTTCCTTATTCCTGTTGCGTGGATGTCTAGTCTAAAATATGTTATAGTTGTTGTTATTTTTTAGGAACCGATGTGCAGTTTCGGTCTACACTTTACTACAATCATGAGTAAACAATTAGAATTGTTTACTCATGATTGTTCATTCATGATGTGTGATTTTATTTGATCTACAAACCTAATTTGTTATTTCTTTCGAACCAAAGATTAAAGAATAAATTTACATGACCTTCATGTTATTTTACATTATGTAGGGTCATTAGTTTATCTGGACGTCACTGGTCGATTCCTGCCAGTCACCATTTCACATGGAACATGGCTAACTCAGTGAGCAACTTAACACTTAATCTGTCCCAGAGATTCTAATGTCTGTAGCTGAGAAGTCACGTGGTCTTCAGTTGCAGTGTCATTGCAGCATCATGTATTTCTATGATGTGTGTGCTAATTACCAGTCCTGCAAGAAGTATGTTGCTCACACATATCCTTGTTCTTGACCATTGAAATCTTGAAAAGACTGATGTTGGGTTAGCCTTTTGTGGAATGACCGTACTATATTTTGTAAAAATTTGTTGACTGCTTAAGTAAAGCAGACCAGACCTATCAGTGTATGGGTATTGGCTTCAGAATTCATGTTCTTTTTCACATTCAGTTTATCTTTGAAATGGTTGTTACATGATATGTGCTCCATCTGCTTTATTTCCTCATCACAAGTCACTTTTTACCACTTTATAAAAGGAAAACCAAACCTGCTTATTACAGTAATTAGAACTTGCTACTGTGTTAGCTATAGATGGCTGTCTGGTGTAGAAGTAGCTGTTCCAGTGGATGCATATACCTCCCTGTAGCAGCCACAGTAATAGTACCAAGTTGAAGTGCTCTAGTCGAATTTGTGTGTGATGGCACAACTGCAGTGTCGTACAGCTGGATGGTTTTTATTGTACCAGTAGAACCAAACATTAAAATTAGAACCAAACATTAAAATTTAATTATTTTGTGTGTGTGTGTGTGTTAGTTAATTACTTTCAAAAATATAAAATTACTGTCAGATGCAGAGTGTAGGTGTTCTAATGATAAATAAAACCAAATGAATTTGTCAGTATGGTGTATGTAGTTGCTGTATTTTAAGATTGTTCCTAGATTAAGGCTAATGAGAAATATGCAAGATTTGAGGTTCTCATAGCAGTGCTCTTGAGATATGTCTTCTGGGATATCATGCCTTGCCAGTTGGTCTGTAGTTACTGATGTTGTGAAGGATTGTAGCACTTCCACTGCCTTGGTCATTCAGTCTTCTTGGATTGCTTGGCCCTTAAGCTGAAGGTGCTGTGACCCTTCAGAATGTCAGTAAATATTTACAAGTTAGCACAATAACATCCCAGAAGACCTTAGTCTTGAGAAATACCGCTCATGGAATTTGAATATGATCTTCACCATGTCATGGTGGGGGCATAATTATATTATCTGTTTTAATGCATCCTTGTGGAGTTGCTTGTACACTTTATTTTTGCTGTTTATTACAGTTTGAGAGTTCTGTGATATTTGGTATTTATGTAGTAAGGATCTTTAATGTGACTGAATCTGCTCACATGCAGTTTTGGAGTACAGTTATGTTGAAGTAGTGGCACCAGTCATTATGGTTGTACAGTTTAACAATTTCATTAGCAGTAGTAGTTCTTATAAACCACTGCTTCATGTGTCATTAAGCAGAAAATAAAACTTATCTATTAAGTGAGAATAACATTTTGTAAAAGACAGAAGTTTGTTGTTGTGTTATCTCTTCAGATTTAGTAGCTGGAAAATGTCACCTAGTTTCTGTATACCAGCCATCAGTACACTGTACACTGTAGTGAACACAAGGGTGTTCTTAATGCAGGTTTTTGAGTCACATGTGATGTAGGATCATTTAATAAAAATTGTGTGGTAGTGGTAACTATTCAGTTGTGTTAGGGAAGACTGATCGCAGACACTTTGCTGTTAGCAACTGGTGACAGGTGATGTAAATGCTGACTTATCATTATACAAGAGAGTGCTGGATATTTCGGCAGTAGCATATGATGACATTTATGATCAGAACAGAAATATATGCCAATGACACAGAAAACCAGCTGCACGGTGATGAAAACATTGGACCACAAACTCAGAATGTTCTTATTGCCATGTAGGAGGGACAATTACAAATAATAGTTATATTACAGCAAGAAGAGTGCATTGACAATAGAAAAAAGTGTGTTAATAATGATATTTTGAAGGGACTTGACAAAGGAAAGACCCCTAGCCCTAAAAACCAGTGGAAAGAAAAGGTTGTACAAATAAATTTGTCGATTTGGTAGACCTCACAGACAGCTGTGAATATACATAAATGGAACAGTACCCTTCTCCCATCCTGATTGACTGCACAGATGAAGCTTACATAAATCTAACAAATCTCTATGACCAATAAGGAACTATACTAAAGCTTCAGTTTAAAAAGCAGCAGGATTATGATCAAGATTTTTGAAAATATGTGTGACCCTGACACACACACACAGTGTGAAGAATTCAGAACAGTGTGCTCACACAGTAATCAAAGTGCAAATGTTACCCCTCTATGAGTATCGAATATTATTCCTTGACACTGAAAATTTGTATTAAAATATCTTGGTAACTGGAACAACGCTGATAATTGTACAAGGAAACCTACCTGTATGGTTTTTTATCTTCATGCATGTCACACCAACACCCATCAAAAAAAATTCAGTATTGACACATAATGAGACAAAGACTCTCTCATGCAGAGAGTCTTAATGAAGAAATGTGACACCTGCTAGAAACATTCCAACAGGGAGACAGGAAAAAAGCAGGCTGCAACAGACCTCTTCAACACAGAGGAAAGTGGTTTAAGTAGAAGAGATTGATATGGGTGGCCACATTCAAAATACGTGTGGTGTATGTCAGTTCATATGTGCTAAGACAACTATCCGATGATTTAGGATAGATAGATGCAAGGAGTTAAGGGCATATCACGTGAATGTGGGGAAGCATGTGTAGGGCAGACAGGCCATTCCATTGCGTTAAGACTGCAAGAACATTGCCAACATGGCTTCAGCAATAACAATGCCTTTAGATGAATGTCCACACTTCAACAAAGTTGAGTGAAAGTGCTGCATGAAATGGACATCAGCAGACCAGTAAGAGCTTTTTGATAGTATCTGAACCTTGTCAACAGGATATTTAGCCAGGTGAGAGGGAGTGTTCCAACAGCAGACCACATCACATACCTCACAAATAAAGTGGGGTGGAGCATTGTCTTGTTGCACACATAATTTTGCATTTTTTTAAATGTCATCAGTTTGTGAACAGACAGACAATTGTAACCAGTCTAGGTGAATTTTTGCCATAGTTATTCCCAGCAAAAATGAAGTTCCTATAACACAATCATGCATAATGCAATTATCTCCAAAGATATATATGAAAACTTCACGGGTTGACAGACACAATACAGCCAGTCCCATTTCTATAGGATGTATTACCATAAAAGTTGTTAGTCTCAAAAATAGGTCCATCATTTTTTATGATCCTGTATATGATGGTACACATACCAAAGTAGGTTGTATCCTGGAAGCTCATAATAACAAGCCTAAAAACATCAAACATAAGATTGAAATACAGCAGAAGAACAGTATAAGCCTATTTAAGCATGGCAGAAATATCACTGTTGTTGTTAACAACACATACAAACATTTATTTTGCATAGTATGTTCAGCCATCCAAGAGTATACACATGCATAATTTAATTACATGATTGAACAGAACAGATTACTATGTACTTGGGGTAGAAACCTAAGGACATGAGTAGTTTAATAGAAATGGAAAGCAACAGTGATTACCACACCAGGAAAAAAGAAAAAAAATAGGCATCCTTACTTACAGAGATGTTTAAAACACTAATTTGAAAGTAAACTGAGCAAATTTTAGTGTGTGTGACAAGACCTAGAACAATGCCAAATGTATGCTGGGCAAACCTGTTGACACATTTATGACATGCAAACATATTAACAACACAGTATGATCATACGATAGGGATAAATCGAAAGAGGTGAAACATGGGACCTGAATACGGCTCCATACATGACATCATGGAGATCTTACCAGTTTGGGAAAGGGGTCATGCAGTGGATGTACAGGGTCATTTTGTAGTCTCACCAGTATTGTTTTTCACTTCCTGCTTCTATTCAAATTTGCCTTAATTTGGACCACACATTTTATTTAAATGCATTACAGTAGATATTAGGTTTTTACTTACCTTATTTCAAGAATGAGCTGGAAATGGCATCTTTTGGCTCTGAGACTTGGGTCACATATTACTCAACACACTGTCCTTAGCATGTTGAAGTTCTGCTGGTGAAATTGAAAATGAGATATTCAGAATTATTTTTCAAGTCTTCAGTCAATATTTATTGCTATATGTTTATTCTCTAACATGCCCAGTAAGGAAAAACTTGCACTGGTTCACACCAGGCAGAGCAGCTACAACCCCTTGTGCACTGTTCTGTCACCAGAAGTACCATCCAGACAGCACATGGATTAATTTGTGGTGGGAGCTGTTGCACTGCATTGGTGCAAATGCATGGGTTCTCCCATAATCATTTGTTCAGAAAATTGTGTCTCATTTGTCAGTGTCCATTTGTGGTCTTATGAAATAAGGATAGACCCAATAATCGTGGTTGCACTCCCAGCACACCACGTGACACATTAACATTATGTAATGACACTTCATGTATCACTGTGGATTTTTTGGGGGGGCAATGTAGTAAGTGGTGGTGTGAGAGTTCATGTATCCATTGAGTTGGAACCAGGCTACATCATGACACTTAGCAGAGTGTGGGTTGTATTTCTGCAGCATGTACAACATGAATGTAACTTACTTATTTACTTACATTCTTACTTACACACTCACTACATGGAGCAGAGTTCTTGAAAAGCTAACCACTTTTCATCTAGTCAAGAAATTCCTCACATTTTATGGAACCTGAAGTTTCATTACCGCATTCACTAGTGCCCGCCATCTGTCCCTATCCTGAGCCAGCTCAATCTGGCCCATACCCCCACATCCCACTTCATGAAGATCCATCTTCATATTATCCTCCCATCTATGCCTGTGTCTCCCAGGTGGTCTCTTTCCCTCAGGTTTCCCAACCAAAACCCTGCATACTCCTCTACTCTCCCCCATACATACTATATGCATCACCCATCTCATTCTTCTCAATTTGATCACCCAAAAAATATTGGGTGAGGAGTACAGATCATTAAGCTCCTCATTATGTCATTTTCTCCACTCCCCTGTTACCTCGTCCCTCTTAGGCCCAAACATTCTCAACACCTTATTCCCAAACACCCTTAGCCTATGTTCTTCCCACACTGTGAAAACCAAGTTTCACACCCATACAAGAGAACAGTCAAAATTTATAATTCTGTACATTGCAATCTTTAAATTTCTGGATAGCAAACTGGAAGACAAAAGATTCTGCACCAAATTATAGCAAGCACTACCTGACTACAGACTGCTCTTAATTTCTTCCTGAATAGAATTTTGATCTTTTGTTAAGGTTGATCCCAAATATTTGAACTCTTCCACCCTTGCAAAGGAACTATTGTCAGTCTTTATATTGTGACTTTGTCCTGCATTCTGATCCTGAGGCATGGCCTTGTACTTAGTCTTATCAGCATTTACTTCTAGTCCACTCTCCTTTCTAGCAACTACTAAAGCTTCTGCATATTTCTTTATAGTGTACGCTTCCTCCCAATATATTAACATCATCAGCATAAACCAGAAGCTAATAAATACCATTTAATTTCAGTCCATCCTGGTTTACCTGAACCCTCCTAATGGTGTACTCTAAAACAAAGTTCAAAAGCAATGGCAATAAAGCACCTCCTTGTTTCAAACCATTCCTAATAGGAAACATGTCAGTCAACCAAATTCTTGCCTACCCAGACTGTGCTGTAAGTTTCATTCAGACACATTTTTATTAGCCTTACCATTTGCATGGGGATACCAAACTCAGTGAGAATATTATACAAGACCTCCCTCCTAACTGAATCATAACTTTTCTTGAAGTCTGTAAACAGCTGATGCACTTCTTCGTTGTATTCACATTTTTCCTCAAGTATTTGACAATTCATAATATACATGGTGTCCCAGGAGGAATGTGCCAGACTTCGGGAGAGTGTTCCTTATGTTAAACTATACCGATATAACCCAAAACACCTATATCCAAAGTTGAACGGTTACGGAGATAATGGCCAG
>Ga0123357_10003378_pt1 | contig 18277 bp, 10 predicted proteins | sample TergutEmb28metaG_FD_89873 | JGI IMG/M metagenome (GOLD analysis project Ga0123357, IMG submission 89873) | Embiratermes neotenicus P4 segment gut microbial communities from Petit-Saut dam, French Guiana - Emb289 P4 | ecosystem: Host-associated > Arthropoda: Insects > Digestive system > Gut ... | reverse complement strand
GAGCATACCTAAGTTACTAGTAAAAGGCAGGTGGGGATGGAAGGAAAGGAGAAAGGGGAAACAACCCCTATACGGCGCAGGTCCACATGGTACAGTCCGGTCCGAAAATAACGTCGCAGCACAGATGAATAACGCAGTGTAAACCTCCGAATGACCTGCACTTTCACACACTTTGTACAATTGCTTAGCTAGCCCTGTCACGTCCTTATCATTGTCTGCTTCCACGCATTTCAACTGAATACACCAAAAGGTGTGCTGAGCATCGGTAACAATATCTTCGCTTGCTGCACTCCCTCGAATGCTGTATACAGATCAATCACTTCTGTTTATTCCAACTAAATGCACATAATATGTTAAATACATATATCTATCACCAGCTACCTCCTATATGTTTCGGTGTTCGTTCAACATCTTCATGGAGACCACTGCATTACTTGCTCAAAAACTATATGCTTTCTTGCTGCATTAATTTTGAGCAGTTTATATTTGCTGTTCCTATAGATGTTAATTAACGTTGCTTCTTGAGCATCGATTATTTTGAAGCTCTCCACATCGTGCATTCTTGTAGTCAATCACTTCTTTTCATTCCAACTAAATGCAAGTAATATATTACAGACATATGTTTATCACCAACTACCTCCTGCAGATGTTTATAAGGTAAAGGTAAAGTGATCCCGTTATAGGCCCGGTGTGGCCCAGAGGGTGGGTAGAAGTATAGTTCTACTCTTCCATGACCGCGGCACTAGAAGGAGGTGAGTGGTCAGCAGCACGCCCTTGCTGCACTTTACCCCCGGGAAGACTCTGTACCCATTTTACAGGAGGCTGGGTGGGCCCCAGGGCCGGTCTGGAAGGACGAAAAATCTCGTCCCCACCGGGATTAGATCCCGGACCTTCCAGCCCGTAGCTCAGTCGCTATACCGACTGAGCTACCCGGCTCACGCAGATGTTTATATTTCTGTTATTTCACTATCATTATTCATGTAGCACTGAAATGATCCACTTTTCTTTTTCGTAACGTTGCCTATACATTACGCTTCACAACTAGAACGCAGTGGGTGTAAGAAAATGTTGCCATTTCTTCTGATTACTTCAGAATGCTGTGGCAATTCAAATACCCAGCCACGAGCACTAAGCAAGCTTTACTCATGTCGAGGCAGCAGCACACTACTTGGTGCAGATTATGCATGCTGCGTATGAAAGTCTATCATGCAATTTATGGAGAATTAATTTTAAAATTATAGTAACTTTATTAATTCTGATGTTCTTATTAAACTCATTTGTGGTGCGGTGATATGACTAAGCACAAAAATAAAATTTACCCTGTATTTTTACAAGAAAAGATTTCGGACCGGATGACATGGTTTTCCCGTGACACGAAGGTCGGGGAGCCCTTAAATATTTTGTTTGTTGTGTATGATTTAGATGTATTTGCAGTCTGGTTTACAGTGTGTGCTGGCTCGGATCTGGATGCGTGCAATGTTTCGGATTGCCCTGCTCTAGATGATTACAACTGTGTGCTGAAACAAAGAAATGGGAATTTTCTTTACTTTCAAATATCGCCTGTTTGCAGCGCATGTAATCCTTTTTCATATAACTACACGTTTATGTCCTGTGCAAACAGCAATCTGACATTAAAGTAAAAAATGCCTTCCGTTATAGAAAGACAGGCGCAGAAAAGCAGTTCCATTGCTCTCCGCCGGAAAAAAGGGTCACTTTTGCTTATGTACCTACGAGTGTATATATGTATGTAGTGTAATCCACGTATGTATGTATGTATGTATGTATGTATGTATGCAATGTATGTAATGTTTGTATATACACGTGTTTGCACCCACGTAGCAGCCGAGTGTAGTAGTTCATAACAGACTATTTAACAAAACTTTTAAGTGTAAAATCTTCAGAATGCCACTTGTGAATCCATTCGTTTTCTTTCTTCGAACGTGAGAAGCTGATGTCGTAGGGTGCAGGACTAAGTTTTATTTGGCGGTTGTTTGGTAGATTCGGTTCGTTGCGCAGTAAGATGGAAGGCTTTAGAAGGATTAGACCACAGTTGGTGTAGACCTGTGTGACGTCCTTAACGATGTAATGGAAACATAATTATATTCTCATTAATTCTGTAGGGCGATGATGGAAAGGGAGGATGAGAAACAAGAAATTACGGTGGTGATATACAGTACAACATTTGTTATAGGGTATTAAAAGCTGTTATGGTTCTGAAGTTACCCAAGCAGTGCCAGCTTGTCCTTCAGGTAAAGATAGGTTGGTAGACTGCGTTCGAAACGTGATGGCACACGTGCAGAAAACAGATTTCGTCTTTCAGCGAAACAGACGAGTCCAATTAAATCGGTAGGGACGTCAGTTCAGTCGACTACTGGTAGCCGAGGTGTGCGCATCAGCGGTAGTACTGCTGGATACACCATGATCCGAGGTAGTGTGAAGAGTACTGGCTACCCATTCCATTCGCCAGTTTCCCCTTCACTTCCCCTCCCTGCGTCACCGTGTACCATCACATTTCAACTGGACTCTAACGGGTGATGGGGATAAAAATAAAGTAATTAGAAGTGGGCGGTTTTGAGCACGCAGGAAAGAAATTAACAATTACTGTTTTAGAATTCAGTTTTGATGTGAACTTCGGGAGGGCTGCAGTGCCACAGAATTTTGATGTTAAATGTGGGAGAAGTACATCAGGGCGGAATTTCCACTTTATTTTCAGTGTTTCACGATCGCATTCATTGACACATTCACCCTCGGCAGGAGTCCTCTGGGGAAGGGAACAGCCCGTCGCAGAGACCTCTCCCTGACAATACACAACACACATAAGAGACAGACATACGTGCCCCAGGCGAGATTCGAACCCACAAACCCAGCAAGCGAACGGCCGCAGACCCACGCCTAAGAATGAGCAGCCATCGGTATCGGCTGCGCTTAGTTACTTACTTAATGCAGTTTTGATTTGTTACTGTCATTGCCACACATTTGAAAATTCCTATATTTTTAATTTTGATTTTTTCGTTTATTCTGGAGACGATGCATACAAGCATCGCCAGGTACCCCCATTAGGCAGAAATAATGATCCTGTGATTTCAACCCGCGCACACCACTGCGAAGATCGAAGAATAACAATCAGTTGTGCTGCCATGGCAGCAGCGTCACGTGGTATGTATAGCGGGTAGAGGGTCGGTAGGCGCATGCTGCAGCAACCATCAGTCACATGCGGCCAGTCTGCTGAAGAGGAAATGGAAGTAGTGGTGCTGTGCTGATGTTGCTAACTGATGTTCAGCAACGTTAAAGATTACCTCGAGAATCTGAAGGGTAGTTTTGAGGCCCTGAAAGATGACCTGTGAGTAATAATGTGTATATTTATTCACATATTTTGAGTTTCACAGACATTCCCGTGGCACCACACGAAAATCAAGTGTTAGACTGATTGGACTCTCAGTTGCATTAAGTTAGCGTACGTTGTGACGGCATTTTTGGTACAGATATAGCTCTGCATAAATAGAGGGGAGTCCACAGTACGAAAATATTTATCAAGAAAATATTAAAAAGTTTGAAATATGTGCTGTACCCCGATTCAAAACCGGTATTTTAACGTTTATTTTGCTTTCATTTGTCATCTTCTTTTCCTACTTAATGAATCAGAAAATCAAGTGTAAAAATTATAATATCGCCTGTAATTTTACTTGACGGTGAAACGTCGTTCCTGTCCGAAACAAATAATATTTTTACTAAGAATTCTTTCGAAACACTTCTCACTGCGAATGCACCGGTGACATTCAGATATTCAGAAATTGATTGTTGATTAAGATTTATAGAGAATAACATAGGAGTTTGCATTTCTAACTTTAACGATGTCTGTCGTTTATTCTGTTGTGTGTTTATGAACATAATCACCTTTTAAATACGTGACGATATTTGCTGAGATGAAACCCGCGTACAGTCTGTAGGATTTTGACGTTTTGCTGACCGTGCCTCTCAGTATGTTTATCTCAGTAATTAACCAACTTGATGCACAAAATGTTTGTTTCACAATAAGTTTATTTCAAGCCTCTACATGTTTCGAGCACATGTGTTCATCATCAGGAGGTCAAAACTGCATTACACAGCCTCTGGTATCATCACACCTATAGGTGTTCTGTGTAATGCAATTTTGACCTCCTGATGATGAACACATGTGCTCGAAACATGTAGGGGCATGAAACAAACTTATTGTAAAACAAAACTTTTGTGCATCAAGTTGGTTAATTACTGAGATAAATAGACTGTAGGAGTTATGTATAGTAACAAGCCTTTAATTTCTGCACATTTACCTGCAGTGTTTGAAAACACAAATTCAATTTATGTACAGTACTTGAGTAATCTTAATTAATAAATACAACGCGTTTAACATTTCTAGTGCCTTCGCCTCTCTTCGTCAAGAGGGCATGTCTAACTACATTACGTTGTCTCAGATATTCGACGGTTATATATACATATAATTCTGTACTGGACCTAAAGGTCCAAATGTACACAACTGTAATTTTAATTCCTTCTATGTGGCTATGAAACTTGAAATCTTACTGTAAGGGACGAATCTTGTACCTGACAGACGGAGGCAGTAAGAGGAATGGGGAAAAATACATAATGAATTGCATTGTAATTATACTTTGCCTGAAATATTATCAGAAAGGCAGAATTACGGAGAATGAAATGGGCAATGCTCGAAGCACGCATGAGAGTGAGAGAGGAAGAAGGAAATGAAATTCATGCGAAATTTGATTTGAATATGTGTATGTAAGTTACCACTTCAGGGACCAAGTTGTATTTGGTAGGATAATATTAAAATGACTCTTACAGAAAGGATGGATGAATTGTGTACTGGATTTAGTAGTCACAGAAGAGTGGTGGGTTCTTACAGATACGGCATTGGGCGTTCGGTTTTCCTAAAGGGCATTAAATTACACTCCGTGACCGCCTAAACGACTGTCAGCTTTCAGTAACTGTGTTGCACCATGAAGTCAGATCTGGGTGTGCACTGTAAAGATGCGTGTGTTCATTATGAATTCTTGTAAATGTAAGTTCAAATTTCTTACTTTTTTAGAAAAAAATTACGTGAATTTTGTTTTAAGTCATGTAGTCATATTTTTGTTGTGACAGAAGTAAACAGTGCGTAGAAAACAGCTCTTTCTTAAATTGATGAGGCCAGAAGATGCGTTAGATTTGTCGAACCCTTGTTAGTTTCGTGTGTCTTTTCAACAGTGCGTTCTTCACATTAGACCTGATTCGCAAGCTGACGTAAGAACTTCGCTCTAGATGACGTTCCCGGGATGTCTACCAAAGCGCTTTCCTTCTCATCATAAAATGCTGCCTTCTGCTGAGATATTACCGCATATCTCTGAGTCGCTGGTGCGTGACTTTTTCGTATACGCCACTGCAAATTTCAAAGGAAGCTCTCAGAAAATTGAAATACACCTTGATATTTGCCCGCTGTTTCTCTGTCCATTCTTCTAGTCTCAAACTGAATTTAAAGTTTAGTGTAACTAACTCCATACAACAGAGTCATTCATGAGGAGCTAACGGATCCTCAGCTATTCAAGAAATTCACCACATTTTATAGAAACCGAAGGTTCGTTTCCGCATTCAAAAGAGCCCGCCACCAGTCCCTCTCCTGATACAGATTGGTCCATTCCACTTCCCCCAGTCTCACTCCTTGAAGGATCGAATTTAATATAATCCTTCCATCTAAACCTGGGTCTTCCAAGTGGTCTCCTTCCCTCAGATCTCCCCACCAAAATCACGTACGCATCTCTGCCCTTCCCCTTAACGTTCTACCTTTCCCGCCCATTTGAGTCTTGATTTGATCACCCGAATGCTTGTTGTGAATAATGTGCATGTAAGGCTACTGGTTTACGTTATGCGTTATCGCGTTAGAGTAAGTTGAAGTGTTTAAGCTCAGGATTTTTGTTACAGAATCACGTAACTGCTAATAATGTCATTTGCCTACCGGGAGTAGTGTTTTTTTTTTTTTAATTTAGACAAAACTTCAGCTATTCTTTGTGCTTATACTGTGCTACATGGTGCGCCATTGTCACAACCGAACATAGCTTGTAAATAAAATGAAAACAAATATAAAATATTATGTTACAGTTTAGGTCTAACCAGTGGACCACTTATATTGGCATTATACTGTGATTTCTAGTAAGTGAACAGATAATCGTTTTCAAATGCAGTTATACAATTATAGCAGTTATTGGAGAAAAATTGTAGACTTCTTTAAACATTTACACTAATTACCTGTACGTGGTGCATCCCGTTGTGTATCTTAGGTCGGTATACAATTTCAGTTACTGTGCACCAGCACACCATTTGATGAATCATTGTTAAATATGTCATTGCAACATATTTCCAAATTAATAAATCATCGTTGAATAATAAAAGACCAACTTGATGTCACTTGCTATATTATTTCACTTCTTATATATTCAACATTTTTCGGACATTAATATGTCAATCATCAGGAGCTTCAGACTGTGCTGTTGAAGAATAAAAGACCAACTTGATGTTACTTGCTATTTTATTTCACTTCTTATGTGCTCAGCATGTTTCGGACATTAATATATCCATCATCAGGAGTTTGAGACTGTGCTGTTCAATTACCACATCGGTAGTTTTGTTCTCGGTTCGTTGTGTGTTGGAGATTTGGTGCGGCTGGGTTTGAGTAGTGTCCGTGTTGCAGGCTTAAGCAGCTTCAGCCTGCAACACGGACACTTCTCAAACCCAGCCGCACCAAATCTCCAACACACAACGAACCGAGAACAAAACTACCGACGTGGTAATTGAACAGCACAGTCTCAAGCTCCTGATGATGGATATATTAATGTCCGAAACATGCTGAGCACATAAGAAGTGAAATAAAATAGCAAGTGGCATCAAGTTGGTCTTTTATTCTTCAACTATTACAACGACGCACAGTCCAATAAACATAAGATTAATAAATCATCATTAGTGACATTTTGTTAAAAAAATATGAAATGTAAAAGCACAGTCACTTCCACTACAATAAGTGTTAAAGGACGTGGGAACCAAGATTTATTTGGAGTAATCGAAATCATCATTCGTGTTAAATACAAGTATGCGGTTGGTTAAATCATCCAAATGTCAAAGGAACAAGTTACTTCACTGTGTTCCACACGCAATAGTACGTGCTTGCTGCAATTTTGAAAGGCTGTTTTACTGTAATTAAATATGTTACATTTTTTATTTTGTCATGAATCGTGTCTGATAACGATTCTTTGAAATCAATTATTATATCCTGGTATTTCGAATAAACATTATTGTATCCTTGTGATTATGGTTGTGTTGTCGTGTTTTTCAGATGCACGAAGTACAAAGATTTATGCTCGCCGGCTAGCCGAAGTGAGAGAGCCGTAGTTCAGTTTTAATTTTATGGCGTTGAGACCGCAAATAAACGTGGTTTATCCTAAAATCGATAGTGAAGTCAATGAATTGTTAATTTAAATAGGCTTATCCGGTATCCAGCGTAGCTTGGGGTAGCTGTAGTTGTGGCTTTCGGTGTTGCTCGTTGTAACTTGTGAAACAACGTCATTTTTCTACGCTTTAGCACAGCAAATAGCGATTTATAGCCCAGTTATATTCGTTTGTCTTATTCGGATGGAACAACGCGAATCCTACCGGACGGACTTTACTCGAAATTTCGTATTTGTTTCTTAAAACCAGGCATTTAACCAACAAACAATTTACATGAACACGTAAGTACTTTTGTGTGAATGGTCTTTACACTGGGGAAGGACTGTGTTCTCTACGAGGTACCAACGGAAGCTAAGAAACAACGGACAAGCCTTATTTCTATTTTTGCGAGTGAAGAACAGGAAATATGATATATCATCATTTAGGAGGCACTAAAAGAAACATTCTCCGTTCAAGTAACAACTACAGGAAATACCACACATGGTTTGTCGTTGACGGGGTGAGTACAAGAAATGAAGCAGAATTGGAGAGGCCGGAGAAACAGAAAGATTTCATCGAGATGTCCAAAACTTCACGGAGTGTGTGTCTACGGTTCAGAAAATGCGACCAGAGCATGTGTCCTTTTTCCCAAAATCCTTCCATCCAGAAGTACCTGATGGCCGTAAAAGTGATGAATGCTGGTGGTGGCGGGAAGAGATGACAAACCTCAGCGTAGGAAGCCTTTCTTGAACAAAGCTGTGGTCATGAGCTTCACCGTGGGGCGTGTTGTGCTCGCCTATCAAACAAAAAAGTAGTCGAGCAAATGGGACATTCGAAAGATGTTGAGCCACATCGAGGTTTGAAGGGGCTGACAGCGGAGGATGCGACAAATTCCGAGCGGAAACTTTTGCTCGATATGTCCTTGAAGTATGCTCGCCACATACATGAAATATTTGTATGTAAATACTCGGAAACCTAACGAAGAAGCACCATTTCCTCTCTATATCAGTGACGTCGTTGCACCCTTGCTCTTTTCAGCCATTTTCAAATATATTTCACGTTCTAGCTGTTCGTTTAGGGGACCGCGGTAGCACAGTGGTTAAGGCGCTGCGCTACAAATCGGAAAGTCGCTGGTTCGATTCCAGATGGTGTCATTGGAATTTTTCATTGACATAATCTTTCCGATCGCACTATGGCCCTGGGGACGACTCAGCCTGTAATAGAAAAGTGTACCAGGCGTATTTCCTGGGGGTAAAATGGCCGGTGAGTAAGGCTGACAACCTTACCACCATTCTGGGCCATTGTCACGTAATCTGGGAACCTTAAATTCCTGGAAGCCTCTGGGCACCTCGGACCTCTAATTTTGATTTTAGCTGTTCGTTTGGAGGAAAAGAAATCAAACCGAATGTTATGCCAATTCGCAGTCTGTAATATACTTGTATCTCACGGTAGAATAAAGAGAGAACAACTTGATGTTCCTTGCTTAATTATTTCATTATTTAACGCTCAACATCTATCCTCAGGAGCTTGCGACTTATTTTTTGAGTTATTTCATGGGTTGTAGTGCTTCAGCCCGCATCCGGATACCACACCACCCCAGCCAAACCACAACGTGACACCAACACACATCGAACCAGAGCAATACAACCCATAAAATAACTCAACAAATAAGTCACAAGCTCCTGAGGATTGATGTACAAGATGGTTCAAATATGACCGGGACTGATGTCGCCAGATTTACATATAAACAGTCCCGGTCATACTTGAACCACTTTGTATTAACATCTGAAACATGTTGAGCATTAAATAATGAAATAATAAAACAAGTGACATCAAGTTGGTCTCTCTTTATTCAACTATCAAGATGATGCACGGTCCAAAAAATATAAGATATCTCACGATGTTGCTTAATCAGGAAATACCTTATATTGGAGCTTGATAGCAACAGATGTTTTACTGTGTAACTCGACGGAGCAGAGTCCTTCTTTAGAAACTTATAGGCTCTCGGCTAGTCAAGAAATTTCCCAAATTTTATGAAACCCTGTGATTCATTACCGCATTCACAAGAGCCCACCACTTGTCCCTATCCTGAGCCTGGACAATCCAGGCCATGGCCCCTATCCAATTTCTTAAACACACATTTTAAAGGATGTTACTTGTCGTCGTTTTATTTGCAATTTTTTTTACACAGATTATAAAATTCGCATAGGCCAGAGTTATTGTGTTTGTCACGACGTACACTAAAACACGTAATTACGCATCTTTTCATGGTCTTCTAAGGTTACGACACCGTGTTTTAGTCTGGTAGGTAAGTGCCAAAACGTCCGGAGGAAATTATTGTCTTCATCTTCAGAATTGGTTCCGAAGATGGAGGCAGTGTATTCCTTTGAAATTTGGTCATTCGCCTACTAAATTACACATCGGCGTCTTAATCCAGATCAGCACAACATGAATCTTTGCGACCGTGAAAGTCTCAAATGTTGTAAGTATAATTATTTTTGGGAATCCGGCTTTACGGTCGTAGAAATTGGGGAACTGCACAGAGAAAACAGCGCCATCGCTCATTCCGGAACTGTACACGACAGTTTTGTCCACAGTTGCCCCATATCACAGTATGGCGCTAGGTACTGCTACGCCTCCGCCTCTTTCCTATTTTACGAGGACACAATCACGCTACAACAATCGATAATAATAACATCCACGTAACAAGTCAGGAATGGAACATCGATTCTTCCACAGCATGGAAAAATACACGTCCATATTAGTATAAATATTTTAGTTGCCTGCTGACAGGTGTGTTAGTTGCCTGCGGTCAATAATTCAAAGTCATTAACAATTCATATAGGACCAACCACTTTGTAACCATTCCAGGAACAGTCAAAGCGTCGTATTTGACATTCATAGGACCGTGCATCGTGATATATTCTTATAATAAAAGCCAACGATGTGCACAATTTCTCAAATTTATTTGGTAAAGTATTCTACATGTTTCGGAGAGGACAAATACCTATTGCGCTTATACAGTGTTGAGATACTCCTAATGATGGACAGTGGACTTGTCCGAAAATTATAGAATACTTTATCATATAAATCTGAGAAATAGTGCATCTCGTTGGCTTTTATTACAAGAACAAAGCTTCGTCTTCTGCACAGATCGGAATTGTATGTGAAATATTTAGTCTCGTGTTCGAGCGATTACATAAATTCATCGGCAAGTAATGACCTCCACAAAAAGTAAAGGCGCGCCATTGCAAGGTGCGAATTAAGGAGTTTCCTTTCTGTGCGCATTTAAAGAAGATAATGGAATTTGGCACACATTTTGCAATTAATTTTTTTTAAGTTTTGCACTCGTTGTTCTATTTGATCCTTAAAGTCAGTGAATATCAGGCAATGGGGGAAAGCAAATCTTACGTTTTTACCAAGCCCCACAGAAAAAAGTCGAGGGGGTTCAGAACTGAAGGTAGCAGAGAACGGGAATTGGTTCCACCAAGGCCGAAATATCGTTTAGGGATCCGCCTATTCATGGATGGTGTCACCTCATTTTCGACGTGTGATGACGTCCTGTAATGCTGAAAAGAAATGATTGGTTTTTCTATAAGCATTTCGGGCAGCAATACAGCTTTATTATGCGCACCGGTAGATAATTCTTTAGTAACTACTTTCCACAAGATAATTTTATCTTTGGGCCTACAAACAGAACTTCGTGTTTTGCCCTTTACAATTACATGATTTCTTGTTTGTGCCTATTATTTTCTTACGAGTAGGCATAAATTTTTATAATGACACACATAAGTCGTAATCGCACTGTGTACAGGGTGCATCTAGAATGCTTGGACAAATTTCACGAGTTATTCACGTCAAAAAAAGAAAAAGATCATATAAACATTAGTCCGGAAATGATTGGATTTAGATTCTAATTGAAACATCACATTCAACAATAAATACTTCAACTATGTAATACTGTACTTACAACTGACATAAAACATTTACAGTACCCATTCCCAGTTTAATAACTGTTCAGTTTGTATTGTTTACGAAGTCCAAATTCACAACACATGCTTAAAATATCCTCCACTTGAACTCAATAACCTCACAGACACTTTTGATCATGGACTTTCGCACACTTCCAAAGATCCCAGGGTGGATGCGAATGGTTTAAGAGGCATCAAAATTGCGTTGGTAAAGGGTCTCTTAATTTCCAATTAGGCAAGAATACGTAGTACACCAGGATTTCTTAGGTTTTTCCACACATGACAATCGAAGCGGCTGAATCTGAGCGAACTTGGGGGGGGGGATACCTCGAAAACTCAGTGTTCGCTGACATCTGTTTATGCAAATCTTTTTTTTTTTTTTTATGGAGAAATTACTCCTGAAGAATGTCCAAGTATTTTAGATACATCCTGTATATTGGAAATGACGAGAACATGGAATGAGCCGTTAATGAGGAAACTGTTTATATTCAGTGAAGACTGTGCCGAGGTCTTCGCCATTTTGAGATTCTGCGCGACGCATTGTCTGCTCTTTGTTTCAAGATGACGTGCATATAGTACGAAAAATTTGTACGCTGCGAACAAGCAAAGTCTTTCACAGTGCACTAAGTTCCTGTAATATTAAAAGTAATAAGAATGTCTTTAATAATTGAACCACAAATTACGGAATTGTGTTTCCATGTACTTCCACTAAATACTTCCCTTAATCCAAAGAAAATAAAAGTAATGTGTTAGTTTTTTGAACCTTTCAACTCCGAGTATTCCTGCAGTCAATTTCTTCTTTTCATTCCAAATAAATGCACATATTATGTTAAAAAAAATACATATATCACCAGTTACTTCCTACGTGTTTTGGTGTTTGTTACACCATCCTCAGGGAGACTGTTGCTTTACTTTCTAAAGAACTCTATGCTTTTTGCAATGTTGTTACATAGATTGTGCTGTAAAATATAAAGTTTATTCTACTTTTTGAACATTCACAATGCTTATTGCCCAACACACCAAAACAGTGGAGCAACACAATACCAGGAACAGGTCCTCTCAAGATCTCCACACCACAAAGGACCCAAACACAGCTGGATACACTGAACATATATTGCCAAAATATATGTTAAATAGCAGGAACTAACAGATAATAATGTGCTGCAATAAGGATTTTAACTAACGTATTAGATTCGTAAGATACAGAAGAACGAACTACATGTTGTTTTAAACATTGTAACAAGTACTGTAAATTTTAAAAAACGGGGTATACGTTTTATTTTGTAGCGCACCGTATGTAACAACATTGCACAACATATAGTTCTTGGACAAATAACGCAATGGTCTTCCTGAAGATTGTGTAACAAACATCGAAACATGTAGGAGGTAGTAATAGGTGATAAATATAAGTATTTAACACATTATGTGCGTTTGGTTGGAATGAAAAGAAGAAATTCATATGTTACGTATTGTCTCTCCAATATGGCCTACGTGTTTCTTCTCCGTGCTACCAACGTCTAAGTCTCTGGCTAGAATTCCAATGACTCCAGTGGTCTTCAGGGATGCATTACAGGCAGGACCTTTCCGGTAAACTCTTATATCTTTTTGCTGTCACTATGTCACTTGTATCTTCACGATGATTATTATCCTCCTTAACGTTACAAATTGTTTTAAATTTACACCCCTAAATTAAAAGAAATAAATAAATTTTATTTTCTTGGAGAGATCTAGACGATGTTACTAGAGCTTACACCACATGATTTTATTGTAAACGGTTTCAAGGAGTCTCATATGTAAACTAACGTACGGAAAAATAAAAAAGAGCAAACCGTGGAGTTTTGTTACATTGCTGTTGCGATTACAGACGTTAGCGCACAGTATATAGGACTACAGAAAGCCTCGAAATTGTTTAGTTAACCCTGCGGTATCTTTAAAATTTATCGACGAAAAAAAAAGTACATTTTAGCGAAACTGTAAAATATCCCTCCAGGGAGAAAACCAAAGTTTTCAAAAGAAATGGAAGAACAACTACTTAAGTACTTGCTGCTAATGGAAAGAACGGAATTTTGTTTCAAAAGACGGACTTAGGTGTTTTGGCATAACACCTGCAAGACAGAAAATCTTAAATTTTATCGGAGCAATCATTGCGCTTGTACACGGCTGGCTGAGTTTCTTTCCAGGTAAGATTATATTTATATCGCCTTTTCCTCTGAAATTCTACTGAAACCTCTTTTGCGGGAGATCGAGGATTTAATAAAGAAGATGTTTCCAGGTTCCTTCAAATTCTCAAAGAGGAATTTAAGAAGAAGTTGTATTGGGTCGGTAAACTGTTTGATGTTGGTGAGACAGGCCTATGCTTAGCTCATTTGTGACATCGGACGTCTCTTTGCTTTAAGAGGGAAACTCCAAGTGACAAATACACTTAAGCTATAGCGCGATTCTTGAATTCCCCTGGTTTTGCATATGAGCGCCCGGAATACCACAACTTCCATGATGATTTTTCACGCAATATTTTCAGCATCCAGTTGATGGAAGACGCTCCATCTGGGTCTGTTGCTATTTGTCAAGCTTCAGGGTGGGTATAAAACAGGCTTTTTAGGAGACGGTTTGAACGTCTGTGAAGGAGTTCAACTAAGATTAGAAGAATCAACTTTGCTCATATTTGAAGGGAAAAATTATCACGCCAGAAACCGGGCTATTATTGACTAAACTCTGAGGTAGAATATGACCATTGTGTTTTACCTCCCCACTCGACAAACGAATTATAATCATCGGACAAGTCCTCCATTGGCGATCTGGAAGTACTTTAACGAAAAAGCACGGCTTGTGTATAGGACTAGGGACGCTCTGTAAGACATTTCGGTATGGCGGAAATACTGGCAGCGCTTACTTACGGACAGATTCTGGTTGAAGAACCGTGAACGGCTTCAGATCCTCGGATATCTCTTTCGTTAACCACTACGTACTTGGAGACTGGAACTTTTATGCCTCCGATTTTCCGCAAGAAATTCTAGCCCAGGGAATTGCGGACTTGAAGTTTCGGTTTTGCTTTCAGTTGGCACATCAGAAGTGCGCTAGAGGGAAGCTAACCACAGAACCCCAAAGACTGCTCTTCTGATTGGATGTGAAGAGTCATCCAAAAACGAGAACGATTTTCTGGAATCTTGCAACCCAGATAATGATGCGAAGTACTGTATATGTGAAGTGCTCAGAAGTTTTCTGAGAATGTTTCAGGAGAAGAGTAGTGTCCCACTTGCTTTTACTTAAAAAAATCAGAATGAGGGTGAGAGTTTTTTGAATAACACTTCCTTACAATTGAAAAGCATGTTTGTTACTTCCATTTAGTGATTATGCTCGAATATTTTGTAAAGGTTTTGTGCTTTTGGTATTAAATTGCGTAGGACTGGTAACATGAAGTGCCATTTCAAGATACTTATAAAATGTATATGTTTTAAGAAGACAGGTGTCTGGGACAATTTGGTAAATGAAACCACAGTAATTAATTTTGATTTTTTCCAGTTAATGTGTCTTCCTATTTTAGCTGTGAGATGCAGATATCCTTTAATTGTAAATGTATTTTTCTTTCATTTAGAAAATTTTATTTCATGTTTGCCTGCTGTCCCCCCTACATGCCAAAGTGTTATGTTTTTCCCCCGGGTGTGGCCTAAAATAAACTGTAAGCCACGGTAATAAATAACTCCTTCGATCGTCACACGTATAATAAGACACGCCCACGTACGTAACAACATTGTAACAAATGTTACTACGTGTATGCCTGCGTGCTATAAGGTTTGAGGTTTTCATGGCGTTAGCTGTGAATGAATCGGTCTTCTGGGACGTTTCGGAGTCACCTCCAAATTCTGAAATATTTAATTTTGTAAAACGTTTTGATTGTAAGTTTAACCCGCCGAAAATATTAAGGAGTAGCTTTGTTAGCGTAGATACAGGCCAGAAGAGTCTGGCGTATCGAGTCATAAAGCGGAAATTTGAAAGGCAATAATACAGAGAGCGGGCCGCTTAACCCGTTGCTCGCGGGTAACATGTTACCCTTGACACAGTGTTACGTTGTCCGAGGTGCCCTTCGAAATCAGAAAAAAATCTTTCAAACTGTTTTCCTGGCGAAGCTGCGATGGAACGCCGAAGCAGTTTTGAAAACTAATGATCTGTCTGTTAGGTTGATACACATTACTTTGTCAACTAATTTTGTAAATTGTGCTAGTAATAGCACACTGCTTTATGTACTGAATTACTCGTAAAATTTTTAAATGTATTTTTCTTATTATTATCGGTGTATTATTTTGTTGCGCATGTTATATGGCAAAAACACAGTAAATTTGTGATATATATATAATTATTCAGCCTCCGTTTTGTGTACCCAGTTTCACGTTGCCCACGTGAAGACTGGAATTTGCCGAATTTCCAGCAGCGGGCCAGATATAGCGTGTAAAATATATAGACCCAAATAATTTTACTTTGGAATAAATCCGAATATTCGAGTAACTGTCAAACCGCGTGTGTTTATATATTTATGGATTTATTGTACCAAGATATTTGAGATATTCCTAATTGCTTTCTTTGGCTAAAAATGTAAAATCTCTTATAATACTTATAGGAAAATGAAGGATTCACTTTACAAGGCTGTCCATAACTGAGACTCTTCTTCTGCTAGCCTGAAAGAAAGACACGTAGTGTTTTTATGAGCTTTCATATCTCTGATGGAAGCCTGTCAGCAGCGCTATATCCCCCTCCGTCTCTACATATATCACTTTGAGTGCAGCTGAAAGCTTTCTCTTGAACCAGTAATTATTTTATGATTTAAAGAAAAATGTTTAAATTACTCAGTTCTTGTTTGGATGGATAATTTTAAAGACTACTTAAAATGAATAAACATTCTTCGTATTTCCTTGCATCTCGAGTATAATTTCCCAAATTTTTGGAAAGAAAAATATTTAAAACGCAATTTGTAGGCCAAAATGAAACAAGCTTGCTTTGTTCAGTGTACTTTCCTGTGAGCTTTGGAGTTTTCGAGATTATTAAACAAAAGGGAAACTGTGCACACATTTCCGACATTTTAGGCTGTATGGAATAATCATTCTTTGAACATACCCATCCTACCACGTCAAAAACAAAAGAAAGAATTGATTTCTTTTGTACTGCATTGGAATCAGTTTTACTCTATTGTTCTCGCGTAACTCTTATGTTACAATAGACTTTGAAACGTGCATTTAACATGTACCAAAATACTGAATTTCGTCCTTGTATGCGTAATAATAGTGGATACTGAATGCTCAATATTGACTGTTTTATTTATGAAATATATGGTTCTAACTTACCACAAATCTGAATAAGCTAACAGTTTATCAGACTCACTATTATTCACTAGAACGAGGAATTTTGCGGATCATCTGGAAGTGAAAACAAACACGTAAAACGCCGATTTTGGTGATGTATAATTGGAAATAAAAGTGATCATTAATTTTTGTGTAGTATTGTGTAGTTCGTGTGAAAGTAGGAATTCCAGCTAAAATCGGAAAAGGGTAAAGGAAGCTTGACGTGGAAATGTAGTTTCGTTTTTGCGTGTATTCCGCGCTGTATTTTTGTCGGAGTGACAAAAGTTTTGAACAAACCTCGCGCAGAAAATTGAAGCCCAATACGGTACAGAGTTTCAGTAAGTCCTGCGGGTTTCAGATATGTTTTAAATAAGATCTTACCCTTCGATCTAGAATACTTATACTGTGAATATGTTTTCTAACACTTCCTTTAATGTACTGAAATATTCGGATCCTTATAAAGGACATAGTTATACCACAGGCGTTACTGTGTATAATTGCCGTAAATTTTGCATTGGGCGCGTCCCTGTAAATTTGCATTCTGACGTTCCACAGAGACGCTGGAATCCTTTAGTTTTGTATTTACGTATTGTTGTGACGATATTGCTCCTCTGGGATATGGCACTGTGTAAGTTGCTATATGGCACTGTGTAAGTTGCTATATGACACTGTGTAAGTTGCTATATGGCACTGTGTGAGTTGCTATATGGCACTGTGTAAGTTGCTATATGACAGTGTGTAAGTTGCTATATGGTACTGTGTGAGTTGCTATATGGCACTGTGTAAGTTGCTATATGGCACTGTGTAAGCTGCTATATGGCACTGTGTAAGTTGCTATATGGCACTGTGTAAGCTGCTATATGGCACTGTGTGAGTTGCTATATGGTAGCTCGCTTTCTGTATCTTTAGAGTAGAGTCGAAGGTTGCGTGAATGAATGCGGAAGAGAAGCGGACTTACTCAATGATGTCATGAGCTTTGGTCTGCAGGATGTGTCTTTCTCTGTAGGGTGATGATGAAAGCCAAAGCCGCCGCTGATGTGGAATATCCAGCGTATGGTGTCACTGGTCCCAACAAGGAAATTTCTCCGACGGGCGACAGAAGGTTAGCGCAGTCCGCACAAATGTATCATTATCAGCACCAAAAGCAGCAGATCATTGCAATGGAGAGGTATGTACGTCAGAATTGCATGCAATACATCTTTGTCGAGATTACTTACTTACTCCATGGTGCAGAGTCCTTCTTGAGAAGCTAACTGGTTTGCAGCTAGTCAAGAAATTCCCCGCATTTCACGGAACCCGAAGGTTCATTACCGCACTTAGAAACGTCCGTCACTTGTCTCTATCCTGGGCCAGCCCAATCCAGTCCATATACCCACACCCCACCTCCTAGAGATTCATCCTAATATTCACCCATCTACGCCTAGGTCTCCCCAGTGGTCTCCTTCCCTCCGGTTCCCCCACCAAGACCCTATACACCCCCTCTCCTCACCCATACGCGCCACATGCCCAGCCCATCTCATTCTTCTCGAT
>Ga0123357_10003376_pt1 | contig 18281 bp, 12 predicted proteins | sample TergutEmb28metaG_FD_89873 | JGI IMG/M metagenome (GOLD analysis project Ga0123357, IMG submission 89873) | Embiratermes neotenicus P4 segment gut microbial communities from Petit-Saut dam, French Guiana - Emb289 P4 | ecosystem: Host-associated > Arthropoda: Insects > Digestive system > Gut ... | reverse complement strand
TGGCGGACGCTTGTGAGTGCGGTAATGAACCTTCGGGTTCCATGAAATGCGGGGAATTTCTTGACTAGCTGCAGACCAGTTAGCTTCTCAAGAAGGACTCTGCACCATGGAGTAAGTAAGTAATGTTCAATTTACATTTCCTGTCATTAGAACTAGACGCATACGGCACACTAGGAGACCTGAAATCATATGCACATCGTATCTTTGCTGGCTGATTAGGCTGAAACAAATATTATTGCCACTGAGGAAGTTGGTGCAACTTATTCAATTCTTTGAAATGTCAGCAAGGAGAATGGGCATATTAGAGCGGAACTGATGTATACTAATGCTGGTATACTGTAATTTTTCTCTGAAAAGATCCTTCCAATTTTTCAGTCTGGCTTTTATCTAAACTACACAAAATTCAATTTTGACCACATACGGAGGACCCAGACAACGCAGACAATAATGGTTAAGGAAATAGTCGGTATTTGTTTTAAGGAACATACAAAACAATACAAAACATATACATGCAATATATGAAAAAGTATATTTCTTCAATGTTGCAGAAGGTGGTGCATATATTTACCCTTAAGCCTTAAAAGATTAAAGCGGCCTTGGAGCTCTTCTGAAATTTGGTTTCTTAGTTTAGTAATAATAATAATAATAATAATAATACAGAAGACTAAAACACTCCGAACGATATTTAATAAATCACATCGATTATTGCACAGCGCTACTGAAATGATGATATTCATTGCAAGCAGTAACACAACTGCTATCATCATAGTGTCATACAACAGTTGTCGCGAGGTATATAAAAGTCATATCTTGAGTAATTATTACAACTGGCGTGTGGATTAGATTTCGTTTGGGCTTGAATATCTGCACACTTTTTTCTATTTTCTTTGTAATTAGAGGCCTTGCGATTTTTCAAGGAATAATAACAAACATCAAAATTATTAATAATTTTCACGATTAGATCTCAATCGGAAAAGGCTAGAGGGCGTAACCCATAACAGAGAAAGGATGAGAACATTATACATAATAAATAAGCAACATGTAGATTTCCGAGAATCAATCTTCACAAACGTAAACAACAGACAAGGATATCTATAAATACGCAAGCTCGTCTCTATCTCTATTATACCCAATACAGGCTTTTAACATGCAGTTCGTCACGGTTACACATAAGGGTAAAACCCAAAAGTAAGTATGTTAGAGCAATATCTTTCGTATTCTCTGCTGTTTGTAACACAGGGATGTACAATCCTGAGAGGAACACATTTTGGCTTCAGCTGATATAATTTGTGAAGAAAGCATTCATGCAATATCCAATGCTGTAGTAGTCTTGACGGAAATATTAGCTCATACTCGTACACTTCAGCAGTATGTCAGAGTACAAAATAATAAGTAAAGAACCTCATATGAAATTACGTTCTTATTACGTGCGTATAAACATAGGTAAAGGTTAAGCAGTCCCATTACAGGCCTGGAGTGGCCCAGAGGGTTCCAGGAAGTTAAGGTTCCCAGATTACATGACAACGGCACAGGATGGTGGTAAGGTTATCAGTCCTACGCACCGGCCGCCTTTACCCCCAGGAAATACTCCTGGTACTCATTTTTTTAAAGGCTGAGTCGACCCCAGGGCCATAGTGCGATTAGAAGGATTATGTCAATGAAAAATTCCATTGACACCGTCTGGAACCGAAACAGCGACCTTCCGAATTGTAGCGCAGCACCTTAACCACTGTGCTACCGCGGTCCCCGCGTATAAACATAGTATCTCTAAATATTCTGTTGCTATCCTATTCTGTCGATGTATTATTTACTTAAAATACAAGTAGGCCTACATTGTACAATCCTGGAATTCCCGTATTCTGCTGAAGAGACTTCCTTATGTCTTGACTACGTATGTCGACAGCGCAAGCCAGTACGAGAACGGTCTCTTTGCGCAACAGAATTGCTATACAATTAGATAGGCACTAATTGTTATTCACTCTGCAGGACCTAATTTTAGCTTCTTAGAACTCCCCTTGCATGTTTGTAAGAATATCTATGCTTAGGTCCTACGCGTGTAGCTGTCGATTCCCACGTTAACATAACGCACAGTTAGCACGTCAACTATGAACATCTCTCGCTCATTTTCTGACATCACGCATCATCACCGGCAAATAGTTTATAGAGAAATCGTGAAATAAAAAAAAACCTGCCTGCATGCATATAAACTATCACGCAACTGTAAATCTGAAGTAACTAATAATGCAGAATAATTACTGCCACAGCTACACACACACACACACACACACACACACACACACACACACACAGGCCTAACATTCTACTGCTGAGAAAGTTTTACAGAACGATTAAAATGAATTACTTCATTTCAAAACTTTTGTTACGTTAGGGAAAATTGTTCTGAATTTATAACTAGATATTGACTACTTAATTCAATATCTCCTCGAATTCCACTCTCAACTGTGAATTTTCGGTACTGCGATTCTTGTTAAGATACTTGTTTCAGTTTTCAGTACAAATAAAATTTACATTTTTAGATATTCAAAATAAAATACACAGATATGTAGCGTGTATATTCGGTCCCTAATCTGAATTCAGTTTTTAAAAATATATGTTTGGATTATGCTGTAAATATGATTAAATCGTTAAAGTTCAGTCCTATGATAACTCATGTTCGTAAACATTCACGCTACTACATAATAAATATCCCCAAATATAAGTTATGTTATGACTGAAATGTGACACTAACACCACCGTTAATCGTTTTTACTCAGGTTCTTCGTAGTACTGCTGCAATTGGTGCACTCAGTGACCTAGTACAAGGACTTTAACAAGGGGTTCTTCAATTTCAAAATGTCATAATATTTCGCTATACGTACATAAATGTAACTTCTTTTACACTTACAAGATAGATACGGCTTTCCCTACGCTGATTTTGACGACACTCACTAACACTCAACAGGATTACGTGCAGATTTCTTATACCGATCTTCTTAATATAAATGTAAAATGAACAGACAGAAATTCATGTGTCCATGAAAATAGTAGGCCGAGGGGTTTCATTGCGCCGATTTTCACGAAACTCATAATCACTCTACAAATTTCATTGATATTTTCTGTGCCAAATTTTATCCAAATAGGTTAAAAATGTGGAAGAATCTGACACATTTTTATTCACCACCCTCAGTAAAGTGTGGCATGTACTGAACCGAATTTCACAAAATTAATAATTTCCCAAGAGGATGAAGTGCAGATATTTTGTATAGAATTTTATTAATATAATTTAAGAGATGGAAGCTGCGTGTCGAATTTAATTGACGCCCTTAAATAAAGTAATGCATTGAGTTGATTTTAACAACACTGACGCGTGCTCGACTTTTTGTAAAAATCTCCTATACGTAATTTTATGAAAATGCGGGAAACTATTTAGTCGCTGGTATTAGATCACAAAGGGAATGACGAACAGAAGGACAAAAGGACTGGTGTCAAATAATGCCTTACTTTTTTCGTTCCCAAAGAACTTCTGGTACCCACACGGTTTACTGCCTAATTCCTCTCCACATTCTCTACAAATCATAGCTTGCTAATTACCTTAGCATTCGACATTATGTAGTCGGAGTTAGTGACAGCGTCTTCAAGGACCTACAGATAAGTAAGGTGCTAGAAGATCGTACGGGCTACTACCACCGTCCCATTGACGGCCCTGTACCAAACTGCCTTCAGGTGAAGACGGCAACTCTGAGAACTTACATCATGTTAGTCAATGTGTGAATACACAGCAAATGAAATTCTGATGCATACAATAAAATCTAAACACACGTGAAGACTAATAACAAAAACCAACTGTGAATTTCGCACTTGCTGTTTGTGCTGTTCATTATTTTTTGCGCGTTGCTGAGTCTACGGACATCGGCCTTGAGCAAAAGAGGTTCTATTTACTTAATCTATACGAGTAAGCCCTATAATTCAAGAAATTAAGCGCTCTGCACGCCATCCAGTTATATAGGGGAGAAGAACCACAGCTTCACTCATTCTTAACCAAGGCACTGGATAGATGAGGAAGATCTGCTTCACAAGACCGCTAGCTTATCCCACCCGCTATGACTCAAACAGAAGTTGGGTGGGTCCAAGGGTTGGACTGGACATTTCGGAGAAGAATAAAACCTCGTGTCCGTGCTGTGAATTAAACTGCGATTTCTCCGTCGTTTATCCTATAGTCTCGTTAGTATGCCGATTACGCTAACCCGATTCTCGTATGTATTTCAGCACAGTAACATTACTTGAAGTAACATGTTAATGAATCGAAATCGGTATGTGCAGATAATTATTCCTTTCTGTTCCAAGGAGCTAATAAGTGGAATTAATGTTTAATAAACTACGCATAGGCATATTTTATATTGATTAAACCACAAACAATTTAGAGCTTCCAGCATAAAAATTAACTGATCATGTATCAACCAATCGTGCAAATTATGTTGTCTTTAACTTCCATGGCCTTGGCGTCTTCGTTTTCCGGCACGTCGAATCATTGGACCACAAAAATTCCATCATGGCATCATCATCCGTCTGCATATTTGTTTGCTCAGGTGGGAAGAACTCGCAGTATATGGTGGGCTACAGTGCTGGGAATCGTATGAGAGGGTGTCATCTGCTGGTATCTCGAAAATGTTTAGCTTGGAAAATAATATTTAGCCTCTGCGAGGCCTTCGGGCGTGTGCTGACCTTTAACAGCAGCCTGTTGACTACATCATTAAAGCAGATGAAATTTGCCTAATGCCTCCGCCATATCTGGTAGAAGTGTACCGACATCTTAGAGAATCCTGATGCCTTCGTGTCTGTATCTACCATGACACGTCTGTACGCTTATACCAGAATACACGGCGTCGTATCTAAGAAGATAGCCACCTTATTTTGCACCGCTGTGAGGATCACAGACCTAGTATAGACTAATGGAAGTTCCAATATCCTGCATAATAATTGTGTGGTGCACTAAACAATAGTTTTTAAAATTACTCAATTTTCTGCCTCATAAGACGCTTTTTTCCTGGAAAAGTCCCCAAAAATCACCCTGGTTCTTAACACTGGATGTAAGTAGGCTAATAAATAGCAACACTGCATTGCAATTTATAGACTGCCTCTTATAATATGTTGCGTGTTATGAGGTGGCATATATGGTATATTTCTTAAGCGCTGTATTAATCATTTATTTGAATGTACACGTTCAATTGTCATCCATGTAAACAGAAAAATACTACAAAGAGAGAAGGATTTCGGTATCTCATTAGTATGTTCAACCCTTTGTTCGTGGTTGACAGGACTTTGTCAAGAGATCAAATCCACTTCTGGGAAGCAAGGAGGGAGTGATAACTGCTTGATGGTTTCATCAGAGTTGGCACCTGTGTATTCAAGTATGCTGTTGACCTCATGGCCCTGCAAGTTAGACTCTGTAACATGCTGCTTATTAACAGCCACATTTTTATAGTGATTTATAGACAGGACTATCACAGCAGTCACTTATATCCTCTCCAAGAGCAAAAATATTTTATGCTAAGTAATACGTGAAAAAAAGAAAGATTCAACTGAAACCTGACAAGATATTAACAGTTTTATAGGTTATGTGAAGATCTACTATAATTTTGTCTGTCGTTTTGTATGGGTGTAAAACTTGGTCGCTTACATTGAGGGAGGAACGTAGGTTGATGATGTTCGAGAATAAGGTGTTGAGGAGCATTTTGGGGCCTAAGAAGGACGAGGTAACAGGGGAATGGCGAACTACCTAACGAGCAGCTTTATGATCTTTACTACTTACCAAATATTACTAGGGTGATCAAATCAAGAAAAATGAGATAGATGGTACTTGTAACAGGCATGGGAGAGAGGAGAGGTGCATACAGGGTTTGAGCGGGGAAAACTGAGTGAAAGAGATTGCTCGGAAGATCTAGATGTAGATGGGAGGTTAATATTTAAAAATAGATCATCGAGAAGTGGGTTGGACAAGTATGAAATGGATTGACCTGGCTCAGGATAGTGATAGGTGGCGGCCGTTGTGAATGTCGTAATGAAACTTCGGGTTCCAAAAAAATGTGGAGAATTTCTTGACTAGCTGAGGACCTCCTAGTTTTGCAAGAAAGACTCTGATCCATGGAGTTAGTTACATTAGGATGCATAGAAAAGAAGTTTGAAGCCAAGGCGTGAAAAATGATGTTGTACGTAGGAATCTGACACATCATGAATATCTCTACGTCTTTTACGCCTAGATAAGGAAGTTGCACCAATTTCCGAATTATTGCGTCCTTTATAAGGAAAAGAAGAAGAAGTGGCCAAATGATAATAAAGTAGGATCACTTTTGAGATTTACGCGTTGTTTCTTTTTGATATTTCCCTACGTTTTGAGGAATCGTATTTCCTTCATCTTCGGGGTTAAGCAGTTCAGGGAGAGATCTCGTGGTCTATTTTGTCTCTTTAAAAAATTCCTTTCATCAGCTAACATTCCAATAGACATGCTGATTAGATACTGAAGTCTCTTCTTCTTATCGTATTTGTATGTTTGTGTGATTATCAATTTTACGTTTCCGTTCCAATAAATCTTACTGCTTGCATGAAGACGAAGGCACGACAACACAGCGCAACTTCCCAGAAGACTGGAACCTTCGGCAACATCTCCGTGGGAACTTAATATCTCGCAATGGTCATTAGTTTTTGCTTAATATCCGGCACGCCTTCCGTGAAGGTACCTGGAGCAAATGGAGTGATGATTTAAATGAAAGCGTGATGCCAGTGTTGAATAGAAATTGCTGTAAGTGGGCAGGTGCTTCAAATTAGTAATCTCTGGAACGAATACTAAGCAAATATAAGTCCCCGATGGACTAACTTAGTGCTATAGAATTATTCTTAAGAAAATGATATGATGAAGAAGTAGGTTTACTGCTACATTCACAACAGCCCATCATCCGACAGGGATCCAGTCCGAACCCCCAGGTTCTCTCTTAATGTCAGGACAATTGCAATAACGCTTCATATCTCTCCTGTGTGTTCCGTTCATGTTTACTGACCAAAATCTATGAACATTTCTAACGTCTTCCATGCGTCTTTATCGTTGCACCGTGCATTTCGTAAGGTCATTTAATTAGCATATCAACTAATGCACATACATAAAATTTCACATTAAACACTTAAAATCGCTCCAACATGTTTCGATCCTAAGATAATCTTCAGGGAGCTACACTGTTCCCTGCTAAAGTCACATTTTTAAACTCACTAATTAATCAGTGAGTGTTTTTAAAAATGTGACTTTAGCAAGGAACAGTGTAACTCCCTGAAAGTGATCTTAGGATCGAAACATGTTGGAGCGATTTTAAGTGTTTTAATGTGAAATTTTATGCATGTTCATTAGTTTGTCTGCTAATTAAATGTCTTCCATGCATGTTACTTACCTTGCGTTATTACAATTTATAACTCTAGAAACAGTGCTTCCATTTATAACGCGCGCAACATATTTGTGTGTGAATGAACGGAAGATTGAACGGAGAAGTACATGAATTAGCACGTGAATGTTGACTCACTAGGGGCACGTAATAACGAATTTTGTAGTCCCTGCATTTGGATACAAATTCAGTAATCTTTCGGACGTGTGTAAAGTGTGTTCAGCGACTCTCCCCCTGCAAATTGTCCGGAAACACCACACACCGCAGCTGTCTTAGCTTTCTTTTTTGCAATGTCATTATGCGCGGCCGTGTATGTATTGCTGAATCATGTCAGTCAGTAGGCTATACGTGCCCCCAAGTTCACGGTTATTCATTCGTTACCACTGTAGTATTAAAAAGATAATTGAAAACAGTTATCGAATTAGCGATCCATTTCAAAAGTCGTTAATATTCTCTCAAAGCAATCACTCTTCCCTTTTCCTCTTTGAACATGCTTGAAGCAGCAAATACGATAGTATCATCATCATCATCATCATCATCATCATCATCATCATCATAACGTACTTCATGGACATGGATATACGTTAACGTCACACGACGGCATGTCTACTTAAGTGTCGAAGACATGTTGTTTGTGACCTTCTGCATAAGGTCACATCCAGCTTGCAAAGAGAAAGGTATGAATGTAATTCTGCTCTCTGCTCGCACCCTATGTGATGGTGGTGGCTGGTGGTGGTAGTGGTGGTGGCGCATACCTTTAAGCTATTTGTTGTAGTAAATCGTGCAGGCTTGTATAGCCGTAACAGCTTATTCATAAGTGACGTCATGAATGCAATCTTTTGTTTTATGGTAGGTAATAGCAGTGTGGAGCATCACGGCTGTCGGTGTTTTTAATGTAAAAACGACTTATGTTTCTACTTAGAGCGTTTATAATCTCTGTTGGAAAGGCTCAGTTTTTGTGAAGATTTTTCGTAGCAGTTATTTAAGAGATTGATTAATAGCATTTACGTTTTAATAATTATGTGCCCCCCCCCCCCAGTTTTACTCAGAATTGTAAGAAATGTCTACAAGAACGTATTCGGAAATTCCCAGTTGCGATACTTGGCCTAAGAGTGCCATCTGTGAGGTTTTCCTTTGTTTCCTTCAGATATTCCGGGACAGTCCCTCAAGTTAGTTCTATGCTTGTTCCTTCCTTGAAGAGATATCACTTATCAACTGACTACCTACCAAATATTTTTCATAATCTTTTATAAATGAAAAGGACTGCAGTTAAGTTGGAGGCAGAACCATGGAAACTGATCTTGGTCCTTGTTTTTGCAGTTTGGCAACAAAATACGCTTCAGATTTGTATTTAGTGTTTTCACGCTTTCAAAACGTTATTATTCCAAGACGAACTCCAAAGCAAGGAAACTTTTATGTCAATCTTAATGTGGCTTACTCTGTTGATTGAAAATTTTCGAGCTGTTTTTCGTTTGGGTTGTTTTAATTCGTTATATGGGCTATAGAACCCGTGTAACGTTGAAAGAGAAGTGTGACACTTATTATGAACGTTCAGCTGAAAGGTGTGGGCGAGAAAGTGGTGTTGGTATATTTAAAGCTCTCTCGTTGGAATGTAAGGAAAGACAAAGCCTTTGATGATGGTGGCTTCTGTTAGACTGGAGACAGAAAAATAAGATTTTTTAGACGCACCGCTATTTGAAAACTTTTGGTTGTATTTTAGTCCTTTCTTCGTTGTCTGTCCAAAATGTTGCTCTGTTGGGAAAGTTCTGTTGCATATATGATGGAACTTTGTCATGTTGATCAGTAACCTGTTCGTTGAATTCTTTAGTGATTTCTACGTAAAAGTACGTATATGTTACAACAGTGAGGTGAAAAACTTGAAATGCTTTTATCAGTCCGTCTGATGTCAGAGACAGACATTTGATATCTCCGTAATTTATTAGGTTACGCGTGTCCATTGAATATACATTTTAATTGACAATAAGACTAGAGTGTAAAAACTGTACTTTTGAACCCCGTTTTTGGCATTTCTGGGCTGTTACATTTATACGTCTGTCCTTTGTAATTCAAACACGACTACTTTTGTACAGTTATTGGTCCAAAGAGTCTGTATAACGTACTCATATTCGGATAATTTTTTTATGTAATGGGAGATTTGATGCTCTCAAAACGGTGGTGCTGAAAATTCTTCTGGATTGTGACATCGTGTTATTGAGTAAAGTGTTCCCAGTGTTTTGAAGGGTCGTGGTGCCTTCATTTTCAATGTCAAGCAGTTTACGTCACATTTATTCCTAGAAGAAATAAGCAACTAAAGGGCAAATTTCGCCCATTAACATAACATGGAGGCACAAAGGGGAGAAAACTACAGCTTTCCTCTGTCTTTAACTTCTGCGCTAGATGGGCGTGTTTCGTGAACACCAGGCTCCGGTAGGATTACCCACGGCAATGACCCGCTACTCATTGTAAAGGAGGCTGAGTGGGCCCCAGAGCAGTTCTGGACGGTTGCGAGATTCTCGTCTCCACCGGGTTTCCAACCACGAACTGCTCTGCCAAGCCCGTAGCGAGTCGTTAATGGCTACGTTTTTCGGGCCTACCAAGAAATAAGTAACACCATATCAAAGGTCGTTAGGGTAAAGTTTGCTGGTGTTTGGAATTTGCTGTTTGAGCCCCTGTCAGATGGTCACATTATGTAGTCCTACTTTGTTACTTCTTTTTTTTTTACTTCAAACAATTGCGCACATCTTGCAAAATGTTACTAAAGTTATTAAGATCTGTCACTATAATTCTTTGTAGACATTATTTATAAGTCTGTATCGATTTTTTAAATTTATCTGTCTTGCATATCCTCAAATATTTACTCCGCCGAAACATTTTGTAATTATTGATTGACAAGCAATATAGTTTACACAATTTTAGAGATATTCATAATGTGTCTACATGCCAAATTTAATGCATATATACTTAATCAATATGTATTAAATCTTACGATTGCACTTTTATATTTTCTTTAATTATGCTGCATGTACATCGCACGAAGAATTAAGGCAGCTTATTACCGATACCTATCGTTATCGATTACTATCGACGGCAATCATGTTCATGCTAGAAATCAAAACAATACTAAGTTAAACGTAACTAGATCTTCACACGCAGCTCCTGTTATTTTTATCGGATGTTATCCAAAAGTGAATTTTTAAAAATATTTTTAGTTACTCCACGAAAATAAATATAACAAAATCCCTCCTGTAGGAGTCGAGTTGTACCATGTGACTAGCAGAAGGATGGACATATATTACGAAGTTACTAGTTAGTCTTGGCAACTTTTTGAACACGCTAAAAACATTCAGATGATAAACCTGTGCGTAATCCATCCACTGCTCGCACCCGACATATCATCTGTAACGGATTATGTGAAACTTCCTTCTCGAGAACTCTGTTCAACATCTCGCTCATTCCTACTTTCCTAACCGAAATTTCCCATCACGATTGCAGCAGTAAGGGTCAGTATTTGAATCGTAACACTTCCTTCCCTTTCTTCATAGTTTCGTCTTTATGTTCAATTGTTTACTGTTGTAGCGTACAGGTTAGGTATACCGGGTCACCAAATCTAGCAATCAATAGCTCTCGACTATACTAAGACAGTAAAGGAGTTCTAGTAGACAAAAAAGCCCCACGTTTCTGTGGAATTTTAAACGGAACTGCCCGGTGTTTCCTGCCTCGAAATAGATAAAAGTAAACATTAAAATCACCAATATGTTTAAACACTGGAGATTAAACGTATTATTTCAAAATTATTAAGACCAGGCAAATTTTATTTTTTATCTAATTCGGCACCACTCCATGGAAACGTGGTAAGAGGCAATGGTGGTGTTGCGCCATGAATTCATGTCTTCGACATTTTGTGGAGACCTGTTCTCGCCCTGGTCATTTAAACACGGGAGATAGTCTCTATTACTCTTCCAATAAGAGGCTGAGTGGTCCCCAGGAACTGTTTCAACACGACAGGATTGAGACAAGTCTTTGCCCTTCCTAATAGTGAACCCAGGTCTTGCATTCCATAGCCTAGTCACTACACAGACTGCATTGTTCCGGCTGCATTTTAAAATTATTAATGGTGTTTAGTTTTGTTTTGATGTGGAGATTAGTGTGTGTAGATATACACATTAAATTATGTGCAAATGCGTGATGCAGAGCGCATATCTAATACGCGTACGTTACCGGGTCTTTCTATCGCCCCTGGGAAGACAAGCTAAATATTTTCGTATTCCCTTACTTGCAACAAGTCTGTACACGTAATAGACTGATGCCGTGTACTGAACATTTCGCTTCTTGACCTTTGCACTCACTTGAGTATTCAAACCAATAGTTATACTTGTGGTTGCAAAGTAACGTGTATGGTAAGTGGGTATTGTCGCGAATTCCATGTCATGTTTCTCAGAAAACATGGCTGACATATCAACATAAGTTACTCTGTACCTTCTTTGGGGCAATATTGTAAGTGTACGGTATAAGGTGTTACCCTGATTACAGGATGCCATCGGTTATGTGACGAAGCTTGCATTCGGTAAGTTTAATACATTTTCTGGAAAACGGATGCCATAGATTGAAATAGCGTGCTTGATTTATTTAGGAAATAAAATATATATACAAGACTCATATTTATCATGCAATAGTTAGAAGTACAATTACATATAGAGCAGAAACGTGGTGTTTAAAAGTAAAAACGATAGCAAAACTAAATTCCACAGAAATGAACTTTTGGCGACGCTCAGCTCGAATTTCCAGGAAGGACAAAATTAGGAATACTATTATTAAACAAAAAAAACTGAATATAATAAGGTCCCTTTTAGACGATATTAAAACCAAACAACTTAAATGATATGGGCATGTTTAAAGAATGGAAGTGAGGAGATTGTCAAAAGACATTATGAAATGGCGTCCACCAAGAAGAAGAAAACGAGATAGACCTAAACTTACCTGGGCAGAAGGGATTGGACGACTGATGGGAGAAAAGGGATTAACAGAAGAAGACTGAAATGAAAGGAGCACCTGGAGGATGAAGATAATTTAATTGTTAAATGGGTGCAGGAAGATGTGGAAGCATTGTACAACCTGCTAATAAATAATATATATATATATATATTACCCTAAATAGGAATTGTCAGTATTAAGAAATAAAAATATTTTTCATTAAAACATAAATCAAAACAAAGCTGAATATTTATTTTAAACGAGTTTATCTGCTCATTGTCTTTCTTAATTGTGCATTGTTTTTCACAATCCAAGTCTACAGACGATTCAAAAGTATGCTTAAATTTCGGCCAAGATTCGAATTATTCCTTAAGATACATTCTTCACCCTCAAGTTCATTGACAATGCATAAGTTCTTGTACGACAGTAACGGAACGGTCAACAGTGTTGAAAATAATCTACTCCGAAATCCCATTCCCGATTGTGGATTGGAAGAAAGTTTTTAAGAACAACTAACACAAGTGTGACAATGAAGGCTTACTGATCTCTCTTTATAGCCGAGTATTAATTAGTACTAAGACTAATTTATATTTTTAGCCCGAAGATTTCTATCACATTCTTTATACTCGCCTAGTGTGAAACCTAAGGACGTTTTAAAGAACGGAGTACATAGAAATCATTTTCGGAATCTCATTTTCGGCTACGTTTATGTTTATTTTTCCATAACAATTTTTGCATGTTTTCTTTTCTTACGTTCGAATATTGTAGTCCTGTAATTTTTCTACATCGATGTGTAGACGCCACAAAACGCAAAACATGCCCCCGATTTCTGAAAATTTCGAATATGAAAAATACACCTGTGTGTGTGTGTGTGTGTTCTTGCGTGCATGCGTCCTTGCAGCATTGACGCACGTGTAATAAAAGAGACTTAGATTGCTTTTGCATTTTCATACTTCTGTAACAATGAAGGATCGTCGAAGCTTCATGAAGGGAAGTTTGATAGAGACGCGATATACTGTTCCTAAGTCTGAGACTGGTGTTTGTTCGGTTTGTGCTGAAGAGTGACTACGCTTCCTTCACATTGCAACTGGCTCCTTTCTTCGCTTCTCTTGAAATGTGCTGTTTAGGGCCTACATTGCAAGTCATCAGTACTGTTCTGGATCCCGTCATCACTGGCCATCCTTCCTACCTGTCCTAACTACATCTGATCGCTTCTCGTCTCGACCCTGACGTTGAAGGAAACAGTTCCTCCGTATCGTCGGTAACCACATACGAAACCCAGCGCTATTTTTTGACAGTTCACCATGACATTATCGTATTTAAATCTTACTTTTACGCCCTTAGAACCTGAAATATTATTACAGAATTTGCACGTGTTATTATATAGTCGACGTCGATAATAGCGCCACTCTCAGTTAGCACCCATACATGTCTGTGAGCAGACATTTCGATTTAAGCCCACCCACACTGTAGCGTCACAAATGGCTGTGAGCGATGTATGGCGCTCTATCTGGGTTTGACTCTGTGTCTGCCGTGATGCTGGGAGTTGGAGGTTAGTCAGAATACAAATAAAACGAGCTCATGTATTACGCAATGCGAATTACTACACTCTATCTTCCAGACTGGTTCTGTATGTGCAGATGGAATGGGTGCATATCGTAGAATGGAGATGATTTTAATGCAATATTGCACAAAGTAACGAGCAGAAACATTAAAGCTAAACATATTTTGGTAAGTTATATTAAGTTATTTGACCTCCAATTATCGGTTTACAGATATTCAGTGACGGCACCATAATTAGCTCAGCACATGTCATATGTAAACGAGTTCACTCCAAAGTTTTGTAAGCATGGCGGGTGTTACTGTAGCCGCAGCAGGTCGTATCGTCCCAGCAGGTTTTGGCATGATGGTGGGGAATGGTGGAACGTAAACTGCTTTTTTATGTACATCAAGAAGAAGGGACCAAATGACGTGATGTCGGAGAAACAAGGCAGCCAAGTGATAGGGTCGCCCCTGTCAATCCGTTTTCGTGAAGTCTCGTCCTGACTACAATGTCCACATTGTTTACTTCCATGATAAACACTTTTAGATATAATGAGAATATCAGAAAATTGCCCTTGTTCGATTGCCACGGAAATTGATAATTTTATACGGTCTTTTCTTGAAGGAATTTTCGCTGCAGCTCCGTAAACTACGTGTAATATGTTCTAATATCTGTGACGCAATAATTCTTCAAGTACGAATGTGTAGCTCCACATTGCGATATTGCATTTAGTTATTGCCTTACAGAACAGCTACACCCAAAGCTTTTGCAGAAAATATAAATGAAGACCCAGGTTTGAGAGATGGTGGTGCAATCTGTTGACTGGTAAATAGTCATCGACGTTTCGATAGTTCCTAACTCTTCCAGTTCTGAACCAAGAAGTCCATTCTTGTCGGGGTCTTTGCCCCACATTATGAAGGCTCTAATGTCCTTCAAAACCTCTGTAAGTGTTTACCAATCGACATGAAGTAATATATCTCAAGACTTGCGTCTTCAGTTTTATTTGCTGTAACATTCCAATCTGGCTGCTAGTTCTAATGCATAATTAATATTCAATCTCGCAATACGGAGGCACTTGGATCTTACGGAACACCACTGTGAAAACCTTAAATTTCGCAACTGTAAGTACGTTTGTATACATTCATTTGCAGTCATGAAACTAATAAACCTAGTATATGCTATCTACACTGCCATAAATCTAAGACCTTAGAAAGTACGACGTTGGTAGGTAGTATCATGGAAGGTCGAAAATGTTAATCACTTACGGCATATGCTAAATTGAGTGTCACATTTAAATTCAAGGACATTTCTTCCTAGTACAAAGGAAGTAGAAAATCTGCCTAATATATCGGTTATTGAGCGTTTGTGTTACACATGTTAACGACTCGGAAGGGTGGTTTGAAATTGTTATCAGTGGTAAGGAACAACTTTCTTATAGCGTACTAACCTATGATGTATAGGAAAAGACAGGTTACATTTTGTGAAAGGTGGAAGAGGTACCGTCATGAACGATTAAACTTAGAACGTAGAAAGGAGGAACATTTGTCAGAGGTTTACCGTCAGTAATTTTTAAACTACTAGTTAAGAAGGTGCCGGATCGGATCCTGTCAACAGTCAGTCAACATAAATGCATGACATATACCAATTGCTGTATATACAGAGTAGTGCCTCCTGATAATGTGCAGTAAGCCTGCTCGAAATATGTTGAGATTAATTATTGAAATAGATTGAAAGTAAACTGTGCATCCTGTTGGTTCTTATTGTATGGATATATCATGATGCACGGTCAACAAAACGTAAAAAAAAAAGGTGCTGGCCGTTTCCAGCTAGGGAGAGGTGCGGGAAGCGAAGTTGTTCGAATTGACCGATGACCAGGGGATGGAATTTTGTTATTAAAATATTGTCTCTTACGCATGGTTACTGGCATCCTTTGCAGGGTTTACTGAAGCCTGACTCCTAGGCATAATGATTTTTGTCACCCCAAGATATACATCATACACGCTTCCACGGTGGAAGCGAAAATTTAAAACATGAAGATAGGTTTTAAAAAACATGGAAACTAGCTACAATAAATAATACTTTCGAATGACAGCTGCCACATCTTGAGTACACAAATGTATGTATTTTACTGCTAGAACTTCGTAAAATGCGATCATACTCCTTACTGAACCATTAGAACATTTCACTGACATAATCTCTCTTTTTGAACTTAGTCCATTGTTTAATTTTTTTTTAACAAACACGAAGTTTCGGATGCCGGCTTTGCTTCCGTCTTCAGGTAAAAAAACTCCTAACGTAGTGGACCCCTTAGATCGAGCTATTCTCTGGGACCACCAGGTTAGGTGCTTTTTACCTGAAAGTGGAAGCAGAGCCGGCGTCCGAAACGTCTTATTTGTTAAAAAAATTTAGACGATGGACAGTGTCAAAAAAAGGACATTGTGTCAGTGAGTCATGCACCATCGTCAAAGCTCTATGGTGCTGAATCAATAAAATGTTTATTCAATCAATATAAATTAATGAGAAAGAAAAAAGAATTCCGAGAAGAACTCAAAACATTCTTTCCGAATGAAGAGATTTATAGTTTTTCACGTCCACTAATACTATTTTTATTATTTCACTATATTTGGAAGGAATTATTAGTTGACACATTTTTGTACGTTTTAATTTCTATGGATATAACCACAAAATTTCGCAGCATAGTTATGCTTACAAATGTTGAATTTTAAACAAAATTATACGTATTCTGTGTTATTTGACGATACGGGTGTTTCATTTTATCAAATACAAGATTTGTCATGGCAACAGCAGCATTCAACAAGATGAAGGATATTTTTACCAGCAAACCCGACTTAAATTTGAGGAAAAATATACTGAAATGCTACATTTAAGCTTACCATTTATGGAGCTGAAACTTGAACACTTCGGAACAAGATCAGAAATACTTTGAAAGTTTGAAATGTGGTGTCGGAGAAGAATGGAGATCAGTTGGAACAATCGCATGAAGAATGGAAATTTTCAGTCGAGTCAAGGCAGAAAGGGATACCCTACATATAATAAAATGCAAGTAGACCCATTTGATTGGTCACGTCTTGCGTAAGAGCTGCCTTCTAAACAACGTTACTGAAGGAAAGATAGAAGGGACGAGAATAGGATGGAGGAGGCGTAAACAGCCACTGGATTACCTGAAGGAAAATAGAATATAACAGAGTTTGAAAGTGGTGCACTACATTGCCCTCTCTGAGAAAATCGCTTTGAAAGAACCTCATTATCTCTCGCAAGACAGACAAGTCCATGAATGGATTATTCATCTTAGCACAAACACTGAAAAATTAAATTCTTGAGATTTTATGTGAAATTTTATTTCCTGCCTCCCAGAGAAGACAGCACCATTCCACTTCTATACAATAAATTCCAATCAGTTACTGATGTTAAAGGGATTAGTCGATATTTATAGTGAGAATACTAACCACACTGCTTGGGTGCAATGCAGAGATTTATTTTACAGCAGTTGGTGCCTCTAATCGTCACTGGGCTTTAGAGGTATAACAAAATTCCGAACAGGATTGATCGAAATTTGAATCCATTCCCATGACGTAATGGGAAATTACTAGACCACAACATAATCTATAGGACTGGTAGTTTATCTGTCACATTTCTGCTCATGATTTTTACTACACTGCAGAATTACAGTTGGACAATATACTGTCGTGTTTGGATGCTTTTTATTTCCTTGTGTGCTTTCTTTAAGCGAGACATTCCTCTGCGGATTAAGTACTGCACGGGAGAAGGTATGACGAATTCGGTTTGTGGTATTTTGTATCTGTGCCGCCTGTACGTCACGGATTCTCTCCCTCAAGTGTACTATTAATGATGGTTGTACCTGCCTTGTTTGAAATATACCAAGCACGTAGGAATTCCTTTCTTAACTTTCCCCTCTGAACCGGCTGTAAAGTGCCTCTTTTAACGTGATTTCGGATTCGTCAGTACGAATATACTATTCAGTGTTGCCGTATTTTATTTAAAATAATTTTTATATGCGCAATAATGAGGCAATATTACAGTGCGATTCGGTGAAAGATTAATTTTTGAAACTCGAAATATACCCAACATTGAAATATACCAGACCGTCGATCTTTCCTCGACTTGGTCTGTGCGATGTAACTGTGGACGGGAAAGTTTAAGGTGAGGATGTACCTTAAGGCCAGTTGTTTAAGGCGAGGATGTACCTTAAGGCCAGTTGTTTAAGGTGAGGATGTACCTTAAGGCCAGTTGTTTAAGGTGAGGATGTACCTTAAGGCCAGTTGTTTAAGGCGAGGATGTACCTTAAGGCCAGTTGTTTAAGG
>Ga0123357_10003375_pt1 | contig 18282 bp, 13 predicted proteins | sample TergutEmb28metaG_FD_89873 | JGI IMG/M metagenome (GOLD analysis project Ga0123357, IMG submission 89873) | Embiratermes neotenicus P4 segment gut microbial communities from Petit-Saut dam, French Guiana - Emb289 P4 | ecosystem: Host-associated > Arthropoda: Insects > Digestive system > Gut ... | reverse complement strand
TCATGGAAGCCACTACTTCATAAACTCAAAGGGAAGAGACAACCCTCCAACACACAACAGTAATTCCCAACTGCACCGCACTTATATACACCCTCCCCCTCCACTACCTGATGACCACTAACCGCCCCGCAGCGGCAAACCATTTCCTATTGGCTCGGCCACTTCCGCGCTCCAAACCTAACGAGATATATTTACCACGCACAATCCTGCCACTGACATACTTCATACACCTGCCTATGAAGATGGAAGCGATAGTGAGTTCCGAAACGTCGGCAATTAGAACTCAGACGCCGGGGAATTACCCAAAAAGGAATAAATTACAAGAATAGATAAAATATTTGGGGATATTAATAACTGGTTTAAAGTAACCCAATTAATATTACATTATAATAAAACTCATTACTTACAATTTAATACAAAAAACAGCTGAGATTATGATCTCAAACTTAACTACCAGGGTAATTACATCAAAAGTTCATCAAATACAAAATTTTTGGTTTGATCATTTATGACTCCCTATCGTGGAAAGCCCATATAGACTAAATTATGTCCAAATTACATACAGCATGTTTTGTAATTCGAACGATGCAAGCTATAATGTCTCCAGAAACTTTAAGAATGGCCTATTTTGCATACATACATTCAATTATGAGTTACGAGATAATTTTCTAGGGAAATCAATCATAAGGTGATAAGATTTTCAAAATTAAAAAAAGGGTGATTAGAATCATCACAAATTCAGGTATGAGAGATTCGTGTAGGGGACTGTTAAAAAAATTAGATATACTGCCCTTATATTCTCAATATATCTTTTCACTATCAATATTTGTGATAAGAAACAAACATTTATTTTATACAAATAGTCAGATCCACAGTATTCACACAAAATTTAAAACCAACTTACATCCACCCACAGCTAATCTAACAAACTTACATCCACCCACAGCTAATCTAACAGTTCCAAAAGAGAGTGTACTACTCAGGAATTAAAATTTTCAACAACCTTCCTCACAATATCAAAGACTTAGCTAATGAGACAGTACTGTTTCGGAATACTTTAAAGAGGTTTTTACTCATACATTCCTTTTATAGTAGTGAAGAATATTTTAGTTATCAGAGATATTCCATTGAAAATTGGTTTCACGTGTTTCATTATTTGTATTTTATTATATATTACTAAGATTCTTCAAACACTGTGTATATTATGTTAGTATGTATGTGACTATGTCTATATCTACAGGACTGTATCCTAATTTGGATTTATAGAATGCGAATAAATTACATTACAAATTACTCACTCTCTCTCACGAAACCTAGTTACCAAAATCAATCCGTAACACGAAACCAATGCGCCAAAATACGCACCACAGATCATCTACGCATCAGTAACACCGATTATATGGATCAGAACCAAAGGTTATCCGACTACATCCGTGACGCTAGCGCTCCAAGAACATCTGTGATCTCCACTGACGTTTTTGGTCCGTTACTATAGCCACTTCGCTGCACAAACAAATTCCGCAAATAGTAAAATAATGAAATAAGTGGCATCAAATTGGTTTTCTCTTTACTCAACTATCAAGATGATGCACGGTCCCATAAACATAAAATTCCGCAAAGTTTAGGCTTTGGTGGTGTCATACACGAATAGAAGTATGGTGAAGATTCGTGGCGTGGTCCATTGCGCATAATATGAATAATGCCGCGTGCCGCTTCTAGTTTACGAGTGGTTACCAGTGTGTTTAGTTTTCATGTGTGGTAGGTACTGTGACGAAAAAGTGTGGGAGAATGGATCTGGAAACCGAAGATTCCGCAAAAGAGGCGTACGAAATGCAGCTGTATGGTTTCAGCTCACGGACTGTCTGCGATTGTGGTAACAGCGCCCACTGATAAAATGGGTCTCATGAACAGTTACATTGTATTGTTACTTTTAGGCGGTATTCAAAGTCACGAAGGATATATGATTGACATAAAGAGTGTAATACAACAAGTTACACAATTTCCATATTTGTTTTGACCATACAAACTCTAATAGCACAAAGGAGTTTGTTGCAGAACATAAATCGACGTTTGAAGTTTGTACCGCAGTTCCTTATCCTTGTTGCTGGTTATGTGACATTCAGTTCATATTGTAACATATGAAATGTTTTATTGCAAAACTCAGTATGTACTAAATTTATGATGAAAGCAGTCCAGATACAAAGCTCGTGAAGGTTGAAAGTCATGTATGTTATGTATATGTCTTTAACAACTTTCAAAAGCAAAGGTCCATTATTGGTAGACTGGGTAATTTGGGTAGGTATGTAGTGCCTCTTGACAGTGGGGTATTGGGCTTTTACTAATTTAGCTGTTTGAACTTGTAGCGATATGCCTTTGATTTGTAGGTGGTATATGTTGACCAAGTTTTAAAATGAATGTTGCAGAATCTGTATTTTATATTTTGTGTTCAACCCTGCATTCGGTAAACATAATGTGAAAGTCCTTCACCTCTCATACTAGAAGGGAGTTTTAAGTGTGCAGAATGACGAACTATGTGAACTTCAGTTTTTTTTAAGCTCAAAGTGATCTGATGTTCTACCACCAAACTTCTTGCAAAGTTCTTGTATGGTTTATGATTACCCTGGCCGAATGTGGATATAATGTTGCATAAATTAAGTTACCTCATCAGCAGATCTGATCCTTTAATCTACATGAGTAGCCATCTGGTTATTTTGCAGTTATAAGATCAGTGGAAATTTTTTGTAATATTAAACACTTTTATAGAAAGAAATGAGAAGCAGCATATTATAACTGTTTTACTTCAGGTTTAGCATGGATGTACAATGTTCAGGTATTTATACCCTATTTACATGTTACCAGAGACATCTGTGTTAACATCTGCCACTGGTACATTTAACTGTCTGTCAACAAGGAGTTCACTAGTCAGGTATAAAACTTTTTAACAAGTTACCCCTAGAAATAGAAAATATATTGCAGAAAATCCAAATAAATTTAAGCAAACTCTGAGGAAATTCTTGAATACACATTCATTTTGTACATTGGAGGAATTCTACAATACTTAATACATGAATATGCACATACACAAATGACTACATTTACTCTCAAGGATTGTTGGTATTTAGAAATCAAAATAATATTAAGTTGTTTTAATGCTTATTACATCTCATGTAAACATATTAAAATTTCCTTAATATTGTAATATTTTATATAAGAAAATATGTGTACATTATATGAAGCTTATTTTATTTCTCATGATTTCTGTTTTACACGCTAGCTTGAAATGATACAGGATATTTATTTGATGTTTTTTACATCCAGTGGTTGTATTCAGCCTGTCTACATCTATTTTGATATAACAAATAGATAGAAATACAGAGTGAAATCAAACTTCTATTTTCTATTTGCACATTTTTTATTCAAATCCAGGTTTGGTGACTGGTTAGGTTAGTATACTCGTAGTGCTTCTTAATTTTATTTGGTATGGAATGCAATGACAGTATGGTTAGTCAAAATTACATATGCATAAATGAATCAGGAAGTTTGCAAGAAGTTTTGTGTTAGATTATGTCATGTTCATATGTGCTCAGACAGAATCATGAGGGTATGGATGGATCTGCGCATTACAGTAATGTAGAGCTTCTTTAGTTGTATTTTTTTCTTGTCCTGTACAATCTTTAAGTGTTATAGTTGGCTTATGTGATTAATTCATAACTTATTCAGGCCTTTGTTTTGGTTTTTACAGTACATAGCATTGCTTTAGACAGAATTGAAGAAGTAACCGAATTATTGCAAAAATCTCTCCTACAAAAGTTTCCACAATCGGAGATGGTCATTCACTCAACAACACAGCAGTTTTTAACAGAAAGCCTCAATGCAGCAATACAACAGTTGAAGAAACATGTGTCGGTATGAAATCTTTTACCTTTCTCTTTTGACTTTTTTAAGTCTAACATTAGTGTGGACAAAAAGTTTAAATAATTCCCATGTCTCAGACTAAATTTCAGTCAGTAAACCAGAAGTCCGCATTGGACATACTGGATATTGATTGTAATTTATTTCAATATATTTTACCATCTTGCTTTATATACTTTTGGCTTTTACAACACACATGGTCATTACAGCTGAGATGTCAACTACACAAAAAAGAAATATTTTAGAGTGTTGTGTGTGATTATTTTTATTTACATATTTTACATTGCCTGATGATGGCTTTTAGGAAGAACCAAAACATTTTGCAATATTACATACAGTAAAATATACAAACATAGCTGTGATTGTCATTTTTCTGTTGTCATAGAATGGGATGATAATATTAAAATGAGTAGAGTAATAAACTTTCATGTTTCAAAGGGAGTGGAGAATTTTGTCATCAGTTGAGTTACTGTCAGCATCTCAAGAAGGACCGTTGTTAATTGAGATAGATGGTTGTATATTTGGCACAAATTTACAATTTTGTAATTTTGTGCCCTGAAGTGGGTTCAGCTGCCTTTTGCTAATTACAGTTATGTCACATTTTACAGGAGGCAGTAGATGAGTTTCTTGCTATACCATCTTGTGTTCTGCTGCCCGAAGATGTGCCTCAGAGTACACAGTATAACAAAGAAGATGAACAGCTACTTGACAAAGAAATACAACAGCTTGAAATGAGAGCAAAGAGGGTATGTAGCTTATCTTGTAAACACTGTTCAGCCAGAATTTTTTTTGTTGATGCTTTTGACAAATTATGTTTATTTGGGAGAAATTTCTATCTTAACTTTTGTGAAGGTCCTACAAGCACTCTACACAAATCTATTTACATTTTTGAGGGTGGTGAGAGAAAGATGTCATCAAGTGTACGAAAATACACTTGACTCTTAAACCAAATGTTGTAATTTAGATTCTGTGGTGAAAACATGTATTTATAACAAACTATTTAAATTTCTTACTGATCAACAAATAACTGTAATATCCACCACTGCTGCAAGTAGACATCTTGTGCACATTCTGGTGTGAGTTCATGTATTCAGATATTCACTGACTGTAGAATCATACATGTAATTTGGAATGTGTCGCTGTGTAGTGGTTGGTATTCCTGCTTCATTCTAGCGAGTTCCAAGGTTTGAGAGAAGGTGGTGCAGTCACTGGTTACCATAAATCCTGCCCTCAAATTATTGTCGTCTTATGTAAAGCCACGTAATGTCGTAGGTGGTTACAGTGTTTTTTGAGGAACATATTGCTCACACTTAAGGAATTTTCCTCCAAGACATTGGGATCCACCTACAAGGCTATGTGGTGTCACAGTATAAGATCACATTCTGAACGCCCCCAGCATGGAAACAAGAAAACTTGTATTCTGTTATATTCCAATCAAGGTCAGAAAGTTCTGGGGTAGTACATTAAGATAGGTTACAATCACATTATTTCCATTTCATGATCAACTATAATCCTTTTATTTGATGCTGTGTGGGTATTTAGAATAATATTATTACATAAAACCAACAGTCAGTAAAGGAATACATGTTTTATTCCTGCTGGTTAATTAAGTTTCTGAGTTTGAATTGAAAAACAATAATAAATATTTTCAGCCAAACACAACAATATTTTATTATTCAACTTATTGGCATCAAGTTTCAATGACTAGACTATCATCAGGCCATCATTACATAAAATTTAAAACATGTTACATGTAGTGCATATTAATTTCATGTGGTATGGAATCCCACAAAATTTACACCAATGTTAAAAATGTGTTACAACCTTGAGTTATATTGCCTGTGATATAATATAATTAGAAGAGTATGGAGATCTGAAATAAAATTGAAACATAATAATATAACACTTAGTCAGGCTGCATTAAAACTAAACATATATATATATATATATATATATATATATATTGTCTTTAATCACAAATTGCGGAATATGCTGCTAGGCACAAGATTCATATTTTTATTTCTGTTTTTCTTACATGTAAGCCGAGTACTGGGTGGTGCTACTAGATCGTATTTTAACTATTCCGTGTTTCCTCATGACAATGGATATGTATTGTATATTCACTATGAATTGTAGTGTTTGTAATAAGAGGGCAACCGCGAATTTCTCCATTGTATTTTATGGCTCGGCTGTCGTGTATGTGCGTCTAGCATAGCAATTTATGACTCTTATTTTTTTTTTTTTTTTCAATTCCATAACACAATGGGATGTCCTCTACAAAAAAAATTCTGAGTTTAGGTTGTATTGCATATTGATAACACTGTATTAAGAAATTAATGAATATGAGAACTTACTTGTGATTTCTGACACTGGGGAGGTCCATGACAAAAAGTTTTTATGGTGTTCACAATTCTTTTCAATACAAGGGGCAGTTTTATGTTATGGTCATAGGACCGTGTATGAATTGCTTTACTGACATGAATTTATATATTTACTGTGAGAGAACAATCAGAAGGAAATGAATTTAAGCTCATAAAGACCTTTGGTTTCAGCATTTATTCGCACTTTCTTCTTGAGTATGTATAAGGTATAAGTCTCTGCGCAGAAAGTAGGATATGACTCCGGTATTTGAGGTCTGAAATTCCTGATGTATCAAGTCTTTCATTTGATTGGCATTGCAATGTCTCCTACTGTACAGCTTGTCCTTTACAATGCCTTACAAGGAATAAGTATGAAGTACGAGGTCAGGGGAACTTGAAAATCAGTCTGCTGTACCATGTTACTCTATCCATCATGAGCATATCTTGTTAAAGAATCAATAGACATTGTGTAATGGGATGGAGTCGTATACTGGCTCAGATTGTGGATTCATATCACTCCAGTACTCATTTTGTTGTTGGTTTAGTGTTACATTTGTTTCAAAGATGTGACATTTGTGGAAAATTATGTCATGCTCCTACATTTTAAAATACAGTGCTATGATTCCATTTTGATTGGGATATGAATCAGGAAACCAGTACAAAAATAAACAAAATTGAAGTTAATGAAGCAGTAACAGATACTAGTTCTAACCGCCAGGCTAAGGGCCTGTCGGATCTGTTGGATACTATAACGATTTTCCCTAAAAGTGGTCTTGAGGAACTTAAAATCATCATGGAGGCTTTCCTTCTCGCACAGAGCCCTGCCTCTGTGCATCAGCATTGAAAGAACAGCTTGTATGCTGGGGGGATGATGGTGTGATCCAGGGTTCAGGTAGAGGTCAGTGTGGGTAGGTTTTCGGTAGATTCTATGGCCAATGGAGCCATCCTGTCTCCTGTATGTATTGATGCCAAGAAAGGGTAGGTGGCTCTCTGTCTAACTTTCCATGGTGAAATGTTTTATTCCCATGAAGCCCATTCAGATGGTTAAGAAATCTCTCCAGCTTGTCCCGTGCAGCCAGATGGCAAAAGTGTCATCAACATAATGGAACCTGCACGGCAGTTTGTGGGTAGCTTGTACTAAGGCCCTCATCTCAAAGTCTGCCATAAAGAAGTCAGTGATGACAGGAGACAGCAAGGAGCCCATAGTCACTCCGTCTACTTGTAGAATTGGCCACCAATGGAGAAGTATGTAGAGGACATGCCTAAATAAGGTCAAAATGTCTTCACTAAAATGTTGGCTGCAGGGGTTAAGGTACTCCAGTAGAGGCACTCAGGTGATCGGGGAAACTACATCAAAACTAATCACCAGATTGTTTGGTCTGACTCAAAAGGAACCCAAAGTGTGAACAAACTCAATGCAGTTCATCACATGGTGACTAGAGCGCCCCAAAAATGTACTCAGTAAGCCTGCCAGATACTTCGAGCTATACCTCTAGCTCTCCTGTTTCCCTTTATGGTGTGGACAGGGATTAAGAAAAAGCTTGTGCAACCATTTACAGATTTTATTCATATAGTAGACATTATTTTTCCACTCCTCAAATCAGTGGCATTAATTTCAACTTCTTCATTGATTTTATGGAGCACTTGTCTCAGTGGTCATATAGTTAAGAATCTGTGAATAAAAAGTTAATTTACCTACATTGGATCATGACAGTCTATGGTATTAATTATTTAATTCTCTATCCACTTAGTAACATGGAAAACAAACACTGCAGTGATATGTAGTCCACAGCAGGGGAATTACTATGTACAGCTAGATTGTATAAAAATAACTAAATAAATAATAGTTTGGTAGGGTGATTTGTGCACAGATACAGGAAACAGTGCACCTTAGATAAATTTAAATCCTCGGATATAATGATGCAAAGGAAATTAAACATATGTGTTTGTGTTTATTGGATCTTTGGTTCATGAAAGGGCATTTGTTTTCCGAGTTTATGTTGGTCCATACCATGGAACGAATAAAAGTACCTGTTGTTGTAATAGTGAGGCATTTACTGTTCTGGCATTGTTTTTGTCCCCATACAACTGAAATATTGTGCTGAATGAAGTGGTCTTGCATATAGATTGCCAGGAACAGTACACAGAACTGTTGCATCAATCCATTGTACAATTATTGCCACTTCTGTGGCCTCTGACTCACATTCCATTTCCTGCTCTGGAAAACAGTTTTCCATCCAGAAGGTGCATTATTCTTGAGGATGAGCACTGTCCAGAAATATCCAACTAAGTCCCTCAGATGCCAGGTAATGTAGGCTAAAAGAAAGCTTGCTTAAAAAATCCTATCCTGCAGGCATTAACAGTTCTTGCATTTGCATTGTTGGGCAGACTCCAGTTTGAGGACCTTGCATGGCGACTGTTTATGTTTTTGTAATTTGAATATGAAAGTACATGTGTGTGTTAGATTTATTTATCTGCATGTTCCATGTGCAGAGGTCATCAGAATTTCAAGGGATTGCTAAGAGAGGATGGGTGACTACTGTCATTTTCTGTGGTCATACAAAACACTCTATCTGCTGTAATTCACCTAACAGTACCAAGTCAAGACCTGAGGATCAGTGTATTATTTTAGATGGATACTGACAATATTGTACTTAATTGCTTGCCTAGGCAGGGGCAATGAATGCACAGCTAAAGAAAACTAACATGGACAGTAGCACAGTTCATGAATCACTGCTCTGTTTTATTAGTCTTTGTTTTCCAGGCATGTTTTATGGAAGCATGTTTAAAGAAGGAACTTGAAGTTCAGGAGAAGGTGAAGACACTGGAATCAGAGCTCAAGGATCTGGAACAGCTTTATAATGAAGATGAGATAAATAAATTATCATCACATAATTTGCAATCCAAGATTACAAAAATTGTGGACGACATAAAAGTTATGAAGAGTTATGAGAAAACATGTTTTGAATTTCCACAAAAAGTGTGTGATGATGAAATTGCATACATATTTCGAAAGTTGCAACACTGAACATTACATCACAGAAGGCTGTCTACATGTAGATGGGTCCCATCCTCTACAGTTCATGCAGTCATATAATGTAACAAACCACAGAAATATTTATTTCTGAAATCTGAACTTCTTAGAAATTCAATTTCATTAACCTTTAGTGGATTCTGTTTTTATTTTTCCTTCCACTTTTACTCTATATTAGTGTACTGATTTATCTGCCTGGGTAAAAGAGGGTTGTGTTAAGATGTGACTGTTTATGGTTTTGTTGCTTATTTTGTCTACTTTGTTCTGTGTGCTTACTTTGTGTCCCCTTTTGTATTAAACAAATGTGTAACTGTTTTATAATATTAAAGAATATAGTTTACATATATTGCTGAATTACTGTAATTTTTGCCAGATACAACTTTGATACCATTATTACAATATAATGGTATAAATACTAGAAATACATGTCAGAAAAAATTTGAGGAAATACAAGCACTTCCCATCATAACAATGGAAAATGGCAGACTGAGATCATACAAGATGGTGATGAGTCAACTTGGTTCTGCTTGGAATCACTCTGTGTGTTTGCTGACTATTTCACTAATGCTTCTGCAAGACTATCAGGAATGCAAGATTATCTGATTCTAGGCTTGCTTACTTACTCCATGGAGCAGAGTCTAGAGAAGCTAACCAGTTTTCAGCTAGTCAAGAAAGTCCCCGCTTTTATGGAACCTGTAGGTTCATTACGGAATTCACAAATGCCCATCACCTATCCATATCCTGAGCCAGCTCGATCCAGTCCATTCCTCCACATCCAACTTCCCGAAGATCCATCTTAATATTATCCTCCGATTTACACCTGTATCACCCAAGTGGTCTCTTTCCTTCAGGTTCCCCCACCACAACCCTGTATACACCTCTCCTGTCCCCCATATGCGCTACATGCCCCGCCCATCTCATTCTTCTCGATTTTATCACCCGAACAATATTGGGTGAGGAATACAGATCATTAAAATCCTCATTATGTAGTTTTCTCAACTCCCGTTACCTTGTCCCTCTTAGGCCCAAGTATTCTCTTCAACACCCTCTTCTCAAACACACTCAATCTGAAGTGACAAGTTTCACACCCACACAAAACAACAGGCAAAATTATAGTTCTATATATCTTAATCTTTAAATTTTTGGATAGCAAACTGGAAGAACACAAATGATTCTGCACCAAATGATAGCAAGCATTCCCTGACTTAAATCTGATTCTAGGCTACTAGAGCTTAACTGTATTTTTAGTCAACTTTTAATAATCAGAGGGGTGTAATTTAGCACTAAGTTACAAAGTAACCATACTTTTAATTTACTGCATTGAAAAATAAAGTGCTTTGTCCAAGCCAGGAGATGTTGCATGCTTTGAATTATATGATGTTTTCTATTAATCATTTTCAAATTAATGAGGTATTATTGTCCTTGGCTGATAATTGTGCCTCACTGTTGCACTGAAGACTGGCAACATTCACCAAAATGTAAGTTTTGATGTGAATTTATTATGTAACAAAGTCAGGTGGTTTTTGGGTGTGGTGGTACTGGAAATCTTGCGAAGCTATGAGGAATGCATGTAGCCTGGTTCATAAAAGATGAAGTTATTAATCCAGTAAAAAAAAAGGCACTCCTGCAACTACCTGCAATGTTAGAACATAGCCTGTAAATAGCTTCTAAAATATGTTGCATAATATAATAAATACCAGTAGTTTACATACGCTAATTACAATAAACATCCAATCATTATAAATGTATATTTCTCATATTTCAAGATACAGCAACATACTGGCAGAATTTAATTACTACAATGAGAAGGTAAATCATTTCCTGTATTATGTGTTCATCACATCCTCTTAATTTAATTTTAAGAAAATGCTGCTTCAGTAGAGTAATGACCGTTAGCAAATATCCTAATCATCAGCATCTTCAAACTGTTCAGCATCCATTTCCATTGGTTCATCTTCAACATCATTACCATTTGCAGTTCCATCATTATTACTGTCTGCTGAAAAACAAGAACATTTTTACAGAAATTATTGCAAAACACTTCAGCAGAAAGCTACATATTACATATGGTAGTGGTTCTGACACTGATGGTTGCAACCCTTGAGGAGGGGAGAAGCACTTTCAACTTGCAGTTACTATAGGTACAGGACATGTTTTACAAGCTGAACACCCTTTGATACACTGCAAGGCAGTGATAATATTCTTCCACTAAATGACGAAATCACCTATTACGAATGTCGTACGTGTGTTTGTCATGCTAGCAAACAGATAAAAACCACACAGGGGAGTATCCTCAGTGAGAATGAAAAGGATGAAAGTGTTGTTAACAATTTTCAGTGGGCAGGAGACCTAAAAAAAGGGGTGAATACCTCACCCAATTACTGTATACATAAAACAATATATTTACTGTGAATGAGAACAGATGAATCTCCTCCACCCAGATGATATTCGCCCTCTTCCCCATCAGCATCTTCAAAGCTTTCCTCATCTGTAACAAAAACAATATTATACTCTTCTGGTTAAATGACATAAAAGGGGACCCAAAAATTCCCAGAATTGTTAAAAAAAAATTTATTTACAACATTCGAACAAGTTTGAAACTTTAGTCCCTTGTGACTGGATGTAATAATCCCAGCACCACTCCCACTGTTGGAAACATTGTCCAAAATCTTTAACCAAAATGCTGTCAAGGGCTGCCAGCGATTCTCGTTGAACCTCTGCAATGTCAGAAAAATGCCCTCCCTTTCAAATCCCAACTCATCTCTGGGGGAGAAAAAAAAGTTGCAAGGAGTGAGGTCAGGTGGGACACAACCACCATTTTGTTTTTAGCCACAAGGGAGGCATTTTACTGACATTGCAGAGGTTCAATGAGAATTGCTGGTGGCCCTTGAAAGCATTTTGGTTGAAGATTTTAGACAATGTTTCCAGCAGTGGGAGTGGCGCTGGAATCATTGCATCCAATCACAGAGGGAGAACTCTGAAGGGGACTAAAGTTTAAAATGTGTATGAATAGTATAAATTTGTTTAATTCTGGGAATTTTTGGGTCCCTCTTTATACGTAGCAGTTAATCACAGTACCCTGACAATTAGCAGTCCTCCATTATATATCAACTGTATGGAATTTGTGTGTTCCTCTTGTCTTCTGTGTTAATCTTCTAATGTTAATATCATCAGTCACTGCCCTTTCTTCCCCCTTTCCCCTTCATAGACAATATATGTGATAACATAGATGTCTTATGTCTTGAAGCTATGCATATAACTGTATAATAAATGCAAACACTGGGCATGGAAATCTGCACCACGATTTAATTAAAGCTGTTTTCATGCACCACGATTTAATTAAAGCTGTTTCCATAATACAAGATGTGGATTAGAAGTTTTAATACACTGTGAGATGGGTTTTGACACTGTGTAGTCTGAGAGAAGGGCACCAAAATTTCAGAGGAATAAACTACCTTCACTCTCAGGGTAGAGTCACAGTACCCACCTACCAAACCACAATATAATAACCCAGATGAGCCAACAACAACAATCTTCACTGACATAACAGTCTTGAATCCTAAGCAGTTAAATTTTATATACAACATAAACTTCTCTGTGTTTATGGTCTGGGGATCGAATCCTGGTGGGGGCAAGATTTTCCGCACCCATCCAGACAGACCCTGTGGCCCACCCAGCCTCCTATACAATGGATAGTGGGTCTCTTTACTGGGGGTAGAGCAGCCAGGGTGTGGCATCGATCACCAACCCCCACCTAGTGCCGAGGTTAAATAAAGAGTAGAGCTATACCTCTACTCCCCCACTGGGTCTTTGTGGCCTGTTCTAGGGTGAACTTTACCTGTACCTTTTTACCTACCCATATGTTGAACAGTAACAGTTGGGCCGTTGGCTTGAATTTGGCCTTCTCCATAATAACACTGTGAAAACCTCACTCCTATATGGGTAAACCCTATGGCCAGGCAACAATGGGCACTATTTCTCCACTGTTATGCAGTAAGTGCAGAGAATGCCAAAATATTATATAGTGAATGAAAGAAATAAGTAGTTATCAGTCTGCTTAATGTCACACTACTATATGAGAGTTATGAATGACCTTTATCAGTCCATCTAAGGCCAATTTAACCTTTTCTCTTTATATGGCACTATCTCAATTTCTCCGAGCAAAATTGTCTCATTTCACATTACAGGATGATAATTAAATTTATACGTATTATTTTCATAAGCTTTACATCATTCCACTTGATATTATGGAGACAGTTAATGGAAAATTAATACAAACCCTCAGAAAAACTGTCTTGCGAGTCTGGATGCAATGACTGACATTCACTCATAGCATGAAACATGGCATCCAACATTCCTTTATCGTCTGGAACAAATCGCATTTCTGTCATATCTTGCATTCCCGCTTCTGAGTCCTCATCTCCACAATCACCATGTGGATGAGTATCTGAATTTAGAAAAACAAATGTCAGATTCATAATGCCAGCAGATATCAGTAGCTGCTAGTATGGGATAATCAGATAACTAAAGTCTCACTTGTACTCATGTAAAAATGTTGTGGCATAGCCAAGACACAAGACAATGCTGAGTGCCCAAAACACTCAGTCATCCTTATATGACCAGAGACTAAGGAAAACATTTGGCCCTACTACAGGATGAAGTACAGGAATGAGGAATTTACACAACAGTTAATTCCATGAGTTATACACATCACCTTATTTCTACTAGGAAGTTGAAATCCAGGAGGATATTATGGGCTAGAAATGTAGCATGTAGGCACATGTGAAAGATACTTCACGTGAAACTTCTTCAAAACTAGTCATTTGGAAGACATGAAATGAGAGGTTAAAATTTGGATCCATCCATGGGTGCATGTACTTAAATGCCTTAGGATCATGTTAAGCTCTGTGTTGTTAGTATGTTTCTTTCATCAGAGAGTCATTTCAGCTCCTACCTGGATCTATTTCTGTATCCACTAAGATGTAGAGACATTCAGAAGGATAAGCTTGAAGATCACGAGACACTGCATGTAGGGCAATGTGTGGATATTCCAGTGAGAAACCCTGTCCTGAAGAACTGTTAACCCAAGACAAACGGCTGTAACACAATATAGAGGTCTCATTTAAACAATGGCATTTAATAATGGAAAGACACTGACATAAATCAAAGCCTGCCAGTGAAGTATGTTTTCTCATATTGGTAACCTTATCCAGTCATTAAAACATCCAGTGCAACTGGTCACCTTACTGTGAACACTGCAATACTGCTGTTCCTAATGACAATGTAAATCACTACCACACTACTATGCGCTGGGGTAGCGTAGTCGGTATAGCAACTTTCTACGGGCTGGATGGTCCAGGGATCAAATCCCGGTGGGAGCAAGATGTTCTGCACCTGTCCAGCCCTGTCCTGGGGACCACCCAGACCCCTATTACCATGGCTACCGGGTCTCTTTCCCAGGGGTAAGGCAGTCAGGATGTGGCATTAACCACCCGCCCCATCTAGCGCCGAGGTTAAAGAAAGTGTAGAGCTATACCTCTACTCACCCTCTGGGCCTTTATGGCCTGTAATAGGGTGACCTTTACCTTAGCACCAGCACTACTATTGTTCTTGCTGTTATATTATTTCTCCTTCTTGCATGCTGTCTATGAATAAAAAGATACAAAAAAACTGAAGTTGTGCTTGATGTTTTGCATCCCATTGTGTTATCTGTATTGACAAATAGTACTGTTACACCTTCAACCACAACTCTATTTGTTAGTAATTTTTACATTAAGGCTTACTAACAAATTGTTATGGCTGACAATGTACCATTTGTCAATACAGTTGTACTGCTAGCTTTACATGGGTAAGAAATTTGGCCTCTCACAAATATGGCAAAGGACCCAAAATAAATTACAATGCTAAAGAAGATTAAACTGAATCCTATTTGTTGTGGACCATGCTGATGATCCTAGAGGCCTGAGGGTATGTCCCAGAATTTTATGTCTTCTTTGTTGGTGGCCTGTGAAAAAGGGTACGCCACCAGGCCAAATACAGACTTAATGATTCAAGGATCACTTGTACCATGAACTCAAAGTCACAAAAAATATAGACTTACTAAGATTCTGCATGTGTTGGAAAATGCTCCTGGACAGCTTCTTGTAACTGAGATATATACACACAAAATCATCACAGCCTCTTGACATGCCAATTCGTCTGCCCACAGGTGACAGTGTAATTGCAACAGTACATATGAAGACATTTGCTAAACCAGACAAGACAAGACAAAAACTACTGCATCGTCTAGTTTAGAAAATATTTGACAATATTCAAAACACAGACAACACCTGAGGCAAAGTATATTAATTCTGCACGAACGAAGGAAAAAAGTGCAACCGCAAAGTGTTAAACTGATCAAAAAGTAGGCTTTGATAAAGTGGTGAAGGTAGATGTAAAGAGGTGACATATGAAGAATCAATGCAGATACATTAACAGCTTCGTTATGAGGCTTCAATAAGATAAAAGAATGTATATTCACATTTCAAAAACATAAAATTCTAATTCAGTCCAAAAATTACAAAAGCATTATGAACAAACTCAAGCCTTATTATGATTTATGCATTTAAAGTCAGCAGCAGACAGTGAAAACACCCTTCTATAAATACCAGCACAAATGAATTAAACTACAGCTTTGGCTCAACAAACTAATCCACATTATCAGCAAAAGCAAAGAATTGTTCAGCCAAACATATGGACCCCATTACCTCCATAACATCATTGACCCTGTCTACAACCGTATTATTTTCTTTTACTAATCACTGTTCCTGGTTTTCAGAATTACTTTCATGCACAACATATACATAAACATATTATTAAATGAAATGTTTTAACTCCATAAAATTACACATGTGCTGTTTGAATCTGGTTACAGAACACAACCACACTGCATCAGATTTTTACATTATTTCTTATGTGAAATCTCGGTCTAAAATACTTTCACCTTACACATGAACATGTGTAGTATTAGCTGGGAAGTACCTGCAGTGTAAACCACATATTGCAACCTGTGGTTACTTAACACATTCTAATGAACATATTACAAGCCAATCCACACAGCTTACCACCTATGAACAGAAGGCTAAAAAGTGTAAAAGCTTGCGATGTAAATTAATTTCAGTCTTCTTTAATAAAGACATACACGTGTGATTTGTAATCAATTACTGATAGGAACTAATCCACGTAGCAGAATGCATATTTTTGTTGTTTACTTTTCTGCCATTAGAATGAATCGTGATATCCTATACTTTGTCACTATGGTGACACCTGCACATTGTATTTTTTTTACACTGTGATTCTTTGATCATGTTTTCTTGGTAGGTATACATATACAAATCCGCCCACATTTTCTCTGTGCATACATGTCCGACTTGACTCTTGTATGTTAAACATGAAACAAACTACAAACGTACCAAATTAACCCAAACTATTTAAATTTTGTAAAAAACCGCAAAACTTCGAAACGACACGGCGTCACATTTGTAATGTGACGCCCTGTCGTATGGTAGTGAGTCACTGAAATCATGGAGGAATCTGCTGCCTCCACGAGCCCAAATTAGTGCCAAACACTACAGCACATTCCACACTACAGTACGGTTTACAGTTACCGCCATAAAAACCTCACGTCACTCGTAAAAGAACTCTCGAAGTTGTGGTGCAGAAACCACATTCCACCTTCAGTTAAATTACCACTAACCTTTCTGTTATAAACAGTGTTCCTTTCCCGATCTCCCTGTCGTTAATATGCACAGTTGTGGAGGGCTGTTCGTGTCGGATACCGTTGGTTGGAGGTGGAAAATTACTTAGTACTACCATTTCACCGTAGTTAATTTTCAGTATCACTTCAATTCACGCTAACGCCGCAGACAATACCACTTAACTGGCAGGTATGGAATATATCATACTCGGTTTCATACAAACTGTCCTAAAAACAACACTACCAATTTTCCTTCCCCAGTTCACGCTGGTACACATCTCGCAGCAATTCACTACGCTCAAAACGCTGATCCATGCTGAAAACAATGTTTTTAATTTTTAACGGTACGTACACATGATAACAAAAAAAGCACGGTTACTAGATTTGTAAGCACCATGGATCAGATACAGTTAGATGGGCGCGTAATTGCTTTTGATCTTCTTAGCAGTGTGACGCAATAACCTGGAGCGTAAATCGCTAATGTAACTTACATAATCTGCATGTAACTGAGAATAGTTATGAAAGTTAAAGAAGCGGTATAAACACGAAATAAGAATTTGCGACAGCACAGTCGGTAGAATAACTAATATATGAGCTGCATTTTCCAGGATTCGAATTCCCGGCAAAGGTCAAAATTACACATACCGGGAACACTGAATGTCATAACCAAAGGAATAACTCCCCCTACTTTTTTTTTTTTTTCAGAAACACGACCTGTTTTAGTGAAATGTTTTAAATTATAAAATATATAAAAAATAAACACTCACCGCTTAATGCTACACAAAAATGTTGTAAAGTTTGTAAGTTCGCAAATTAATAACCATCAACTTGTGAACATACTCGTGTTGTAGATATGCATTTTTACGCCTGATGATGGTATGTGAGAAGGACTGAAACATGTAGCATTATTTATACAAGCAATAAAGAATTGCTATGTTCGACGGCAACACATTCAGTAATATTTTTGTGCCGCTGGTTGCTAGCTCTGTAGATCCATTGCTATTATTAAGGTCCCTTTTAAAGTATTTGATACTTAAATAGAGGGGTGCTGATAAGTCCTTAGCTCGACCAGGAACGAAACAAGCTGATGTTTCCGTCAGAATGGCGTGAATTTCCTTCGTCGCTTGCCTTGCAAGGGGGGGGGGGGGGGGGGGGTTTTATCAGCCTCCCACCCTGGGGTTTTGTAAGGGGGGTGTTTCCTCGCACTCTCTCCCCAATTTTTTTTCTTCTTGGGGGGGTTG
>Ga0123357_10003373_pt1 | contig 18286 bp, 5 predicted proteins | sample TergutEmb28metaG_FD_89873 | JGI IMG/M metagenome (GOLD analysis project Ga0123357, IMG submission 89873) | Embiratermes neotenicus P4 segment gut microbial communities from Petit-Saut dam, French Guiana - Emb289 P4 | ecosystem: Host-associated > Arthropoda: Insects > Digestive system > Gut ... | reverse complement strand
TGTGCAGTGCTAAGCAACGTGACAGCAACATATGTGAATTGCTATGCAACGTGACAGTAACATATGTTTAGTGCTGAGTAACGTGACAGCAACATATATGCAGTGATATGCAACGTAACAGCAACATATGTGCAGTGCTAAGCAACGTGACAGCAACATATGTGAATTGCTATGCAACGTGACAGTAACATATGTTTAGTGCTGAGTAACGTGACAGCAACATATATGCAGTGATATGCAACGTGACAGCAACATATATGCAGTGCTATGCAACGTGACAGTAACATATGTGCAGTGCTATGCAACGTGACAGTAACATATGTGCAGTGCTAAGCAACATGACAGCAACATATGTGCAGTGCTATGCTACGTGACAGTCGTAAAAGAAACAGCATGAATAAAGGCTGACTGTACAGACTGCTCTACTGCATTGTCTAGTTTATATTTCATTTTTCGACTCAAGAAAAAGAAAAAGAAACACTCTAATTATTGTAAGGAACTTATTAAAAATGTTGAAGTTTATGACTTTGAAATTTCCCAAACAGAAAGTAAATATGTAATGTTTACAAACGCAGTACATTTCTCACAACGAACATAGTGCATCTCCATTACAGACACCAATGTCTAATGTCGCTTAGGGAAACCATGACGACAAACATGTAAAAACTGTAAGTACACTCTGGGTCAAAAGGAAGGGGTTTAAAACGTGTTGTACAGTACATATAGTAACCATTGCGCTTTAAATGGTTAATTCTGGGCTGTCCGAAAATTAGTGTTCAGGATCTTTCCGGACTGCATTTGAAAACTTCGCCTCATACTGAAGATGGTTGATATGGGACATCACGGTAAATAATGAGAGATTATTTCAACTTGGCAATAGCAGAAACGTGACAACATATGAGATAGAGGTTTATCTGTCGGATCAAGTTATGCTTGTAGCTTGTAAATTGTTGATACGCTACTGAAGTGAGATTGGCTGCACCAGAAAAGAACGTTGCTGGTTGTGAGAGAACTAACGGCCGGCCTATAGGGCTGTTGGCGCTGATGTTGCGTGTTAGGGATGAGAGTGTGCCTGTGAATGTGATTCTGTGTGTGTGCGCGCGCGCTTGTCGGCTTTTTGTAATTCTGCGTTAATCTGCATCACGAGCACAGGCTTCCACTTGGCCAAGCATAAAACGGGACACAGATTAAATCCAATTCCCCACGTTTGAAAATGGAAAATAATTTTACATCAGTAGCAAGCCGTGGCTGGATGGCTGGATGGTTGGTGTACTGGAGGCTCCAGGCTGGAAGTCTTCTCCAGCTTGATGCTGGAACATCGCAGCAATTCCCATTCTCCTCTCGCGGAACATGAAGAGAAAAAGAGAGAAGGTTAGGCTAGAATGGAAAAGAATTGAAGAGAAACAAAGCGCTGGGTGCAGCGAGAGCCATCTATTAATGAATAGACCGTCTGTGATGGAAATCTTAGTTTCGGTTAGTACGTACACTGCAAGTAGATTTTGTCGGAGAGACAGAAAATATGAAGTGTCGCGTTATGAAAATGTTATTTCTGATGAGCGTAAAAGTAGATCTGTTTGTAGAAGGTAAACTAGTTTTGTTAGATTTTACTCTAAAGTAGAGAGTACAGGATTTTCAGTACTCTGATAAAAGAGCAATTATTTATAGGGTTTTCACGAAAGTAATTTTCAAAAAAGTTTCGTAATTAATCAGTGACTCTTTGTAAAATTTACATAAGAAAAGAGGTCTTCTTCATAAGGTGTAGTGGGAATTAACCATCATTTCGAAGAGAAATTGCTGTCATTGAATTTGCAAATTGGCACAGCTGTGCAGCAATCCCAGTATTTCATATAATAATTATTATTCTTTACTGAAATTGGGTTGTTACCCGGTGGCAGTGGTTATTTTACATGTAAACAAAACATGGAATTGGTTACTACTAAATTTAAGTCGGGAGGGCTACATGAGAAGCATGTAGTGACAACTTGGAATCTTGGGAACCATCTCAGCATTTGCTTTTAGGCACAGGGAAACCAAGAAAAACCATCGCTTCGGAAATATTAATTAATGTATTTGTCGTTCTGGAACTGGGATTTTAGAAATATTAGTACGCTGTATGAACACAAAAGCGATTTTTTTAAGACTACAATCTGTGAACCGACAGAAAATATCGTCTCCTTCCTTCAATAAAACACACCGGATATGTCGCAATAATTAGTTTGCAGTTTTTATGTCATAGTATAATAACTGCTATATTACAAAACCTAAATAAAGCCCATAAAGCCCATTTGGTGGGCTAAATATTAAGTAATTGAATTTCAGAGCAGATGGCGTACTGTGTGTTCGGAAGATTAAGGTACTGTGTTCATGAAATGTTTAAAGTAAAAATGTAATGTTTAAAGTAAAAAAGGCCAACATATGCATCATATTTTAACACAAAAATAACTTTCGTTTTCTCACACACCCTACATTCAATATGCTGTTTATTATTCTCATAACAATCAGCAATTACTTTCTTATCAAAATTTAACAGGTGATAAACAATTGATCTTTGAAGTGGAGCTGTTGTGGTTTCTGCGAAGTAATAATTGTAGGAATTTGACATTCAGAGGACCGTGCATCGTGATATATTCTTAAAATAAAACCAACTAGATGTAGGAATATCTCAAATTTATTTTTGGAATAGGACTGTTCATGTTTCGGACAGTTCCTCTGTCCATTATTAGGAGTCTAGCACTGTACACACAGCAATGGGTATATGTCATACAGGTTATGCTGACTGCTTGCTAGCAAACAGTCAGCATAACCTGTATGTATTGTTGTGTGTACAGTGCTAGACTCCTGATGATGGACAGAGAAACTGTCCGAAACATGTAGAGTTTTATTACAAAAATAAATTTGAGAAATTATTGCATCTCACTGGTTATATTATAAAAATAATAATTGTACGTATAAGCAGGCCTGTTACTGAGACGAACCTCAGTTCGCGTAAGGCTGATTACATAAACAGATGCGGATTTCTACATGTAGAAAATTGGCAGTAATTGTAAAGCATTAAAACATTTTTTTTTATTTTGTTTTAGCGAAGTAGTAAAAATTTTGCTTTTATTTCGAAGGTGATGTGCAACACCATGGAAGTATCCCTAATAGGTCTAAATTTTCAGTGTAACTACTAACACATCTAACCTGCTTGTTAAACATTTCTTCTAAGTACTTTTCTAAACGGAATTACTGTATACGATATCAATATCAGTAGCCACATATAAAAATACAGGTTTTATTTTTTTTTAATCATAAAAAAATACTAAAATATTTAGGGTCAGTTCAGGGCACTTATATCTGATATGTTGTTACAGAAAGGAAGTAAAGAAAACTTAGGAAAATTGCATGTTACAAATAGTTGTTACTTCTGCGAGGATCCTGAACTCTGTAATTACGACTATTTATGAAGCGCACTCGCAAAATTGAGAAGAGCGACAATTAGCCTCGCTATATCTGTCCGTCTGTCCGTCTGTCCGCATGGAACAATTGGGGAGACTTTTATTAAATTTGATATTTGAGAATTTTTCGAAAAAAGATTGAGAAAATTCAAGATTTATTGAAATCGGACAAAAATAAAGGGTACTTTCCAGGAAGACCAATATATATTTTTTATCATATCTCATTCATTTCTACTTCGAACGAAAAATGTTTCAGACAAAAGATGTAGAGAAAATCGAAACACAAACTTTGTGTTTCGAAAACATTTTGTAGACAACTTGCCTTTTATGAGATAACGTGGAAAAATATTGTTGAAGGGGCGGACGACAGATGACAGTATGGTGCACGAGGATTGCATGCTGGATACCTAAGGCTACAAATACACACACTCAGGATGTGTAATACTTATTGCTCTTCCACTGCAACAATGGTTGCACGAACGCGACTTAATGTTACGTTATGGAAACATTGCCTCTATTTTTAACAGTTTAGGGCCACACGGTTCAACCATAAAACTACTGCACTTGGCCCACAAAATGAATTTCTGTACATTATGATTATTGCAATAAACAGCGATTGCTTTCCAAACAACATTTAGGTCTGCTTTCCCGCTACAGTGGGACCGCAATGGCACAATGTACAGTGTGCTGTGCTACAAATCGGAAGGTCGCTGGTTCGATCCCAGCTGGTGTCAGTGGAATTTTTCATTGGCGTAAAATCCTTCCGATCGCACTATGGCCCTGGGATCGACTCAGCCTCTAACAGAAATAAGTGCCAGGAGAATTTCTTGGGGGTAAAGGCGGCCGGTGCGTAAGGCTGACAATCTTACCACCATCCTGTGCCGTTTTCATGAAATCTGGGAACCTTAACTTCCTGGAACTCTCTGGGCCCCTCCAGGCCTGTAACGGGACTGTTTTTTAACGCTACAATAAAGATGTGTTCTCAGTGTTGTAGGACCTACACTTCTTATGTGTTATTTAGATAAACTTCTGGCTTCGACTGTTAATGAATGGCAATATTAAGGTTACAAGTGAAGGCGTTCCAAGAGGGCAGTGTTAGCAGATGGACGGGTCTCTCACGACTCGATGCAGTCAGGCGACTACAGTTCCTAACACCCCACAGAGCGCATTACAACACCTCTCTATTCTGCTGTAGGAGATTTGGGTGCAGCTTCATTCCTCTGTGCTCCTTTTGTTGATATCCTATTCTTTATTTTTCGTATATTTCCAGTCGGCACTGTCATCTCGATGCGAGAGACGGACAGGTGCACGAGTTAAATAAAAATGGGAGTGAGGATGGGCTGTGCAGTACTGTGCAGCTTGCGTTCAAGCATGACTGGCATATCGCATCTTCTTTCTGATTTAAAACATAGTGTTGAGACAGGCTTCGCCTGTTTTTGTAATAGTCTACATGTTTTCTAGACACTTTATACACGCATAGTGTTTTGTGAGGCTCTTACAGTCGACAGTGATCATTTTGCTGAACAATACTAGTAAGTTGGTCTTCAAAGTGGAGACGAGCTGTGTTCTGTGTGATGTAGAAACTCAGTATTGATACCTTACTTAGATCAATTTCAGGCTACAAGCAATTATTAATTCAAAACAAAACGTAGATATGGCTAATCTTAGTAATTAACCAACTTAATGCACTTGTTTTATAATAAGTTTATTATAATAAAAGAATTTGTGCATTAATTTGGTTAATTACTAAGATTATACTGAGATGCACGGTCAGCAAAACATAAAAAAAAACGGATATGGCTTTCAGTCGGAGGTTCGTGGTCGAGTGATTGGCAATCCTGCGTTCTATGCGGGACATCGCGTTTCAGAAGACCGGATATCCTGAACGAGATTTCGTGATTTTCCTCTGAGGCTCCAAACGATTGTCGACCAAGTGCCTTAAATTAGACTATGCCGCTTCTAGTCACTAATCATTCTATCATTTTGCTATAATTATTCAGAGCTGCAGATAGTGTCACTCAAGTAAACCAGAAATAAATAAACCATAAATTTAAGTTACAGACATATTTGATTTTGTTTTTCTGAACATATTTCGAGGTGCGTAATTACGAGTTGTAGAAAATTTCTCACAATTATTTCATTTGATCACTACATCGGATTTCGGTCCTGACGAAGGTTATACTTTATATCTCAGAAATTATGAACATGTGGTTTTTGTCAGACACTGCAATTTTAATTAAAATGAGTCTCGTCCAGTAATAGAGAAACAAACAACGAAGTGTGCATTATATACGAGTCCTTTACAAAATAAATGTAAATTTCTCAAAATGGCATAACTGAGGAACCTACACGGGTTGTGATCATGTTCGGGGAGTTCGTCGCCGAAGGATAATAATTTGTTATAGTGCTGAAAACAAATGGGTGCCACTAATTTGCAGATGATCGCGATGGGGAGCAGTGTGATATAGTGCCTGTAGAACGGGACACTGACTGCTGTTGACAGTGGCAAGGATATCTTGGGAAAGCAGTGAATGAAGCTTAAACTCTCTTCATTACAGGGAAAAATAAAGAAATATATATACCGTAAACTTGTTTTCTGAATGGCTCCCTTACGTTTATGATCAGGCACTGCGTAATGCGTCGTACTGTAATAACACACGTTAAAAACTGAAAAGGTATTAGTCCTAGTAATGTTTGGTGAAAATTACACATTACCAAACAATTTTTTTAAATATATATTTCCAATCAGATCTTTCCACGTTATATGAACATGCAGTTGAAGAAGTGTCGTTATACATGAATTATTTTAGCCATATGCTCCATCCGGTTTAACAGTCAATAAATCTGCTTTCCTCCACATAGCGCATTTTGCTCGGAATATATAGCAGTTATTTCCCCAAAGAGCATTAAACAATTAGCCTTTGAAACGGGGACGTGGTCTGTTTACTGTGTAGCAGCAACTGCATTTTTATGTTTTATTTAGACAAATTTCATTTTTCAAGTTTTAAGTGGACATTCCAACATTCGTGGCTCTAACAATGTACGGGCCTTGGGCCGCTCTTGACTTCCCGTAGCTCAATATCCTTTTGGTTTGTTGGAGGGAGAATGGATATGATCGCCGTGCTGTGTGACGCGATTGTCCGCGGTGAAGAAAACGTATTCTCTGGAATGGATGATGGAACAGGAGGTGTGAGATACATACTTTGCACTAGATCTGGCTGAGAAACATCTCCTCATTCAAACAGATAGGTAACACTCCAGTACGTTTAGTTTCGCCATAGGGCTTTGTGTCGTTTTCTCCTCTTACAGATCTACACAGAGTGTAGGCTGAAATCTTACTTCCGTTTGAGTACATTTACTCATTTAATGGAGGTATAGATTCTTACAGTTGGAATTCCACTTACATTTCTGCGCGTTTTAATCTGAAATAATTTCATGCCATTTTTTCCTAAGAAAATTTGTTTGTTTTTCTAACTAATACAGTAAGCAAATTCCTTCTTGAGAAACTTATAGTCGCCCACGAAATTATCTGCTATTTATGGAACCCACATTAATATTACCCAAACTGAAGATCCCGCTTCAGGCACTCTTCCTAAGTTAGCTGCATCCAGTCTGCACTCTCACAAGTTATAAGCTGAATGTCTGCTTCAACACTGTCGTCACAACTACGCATGGAAATCCCATGCTATGTCCACAGTCCCGGTTTTCCGAATGGACTATGTAAACATTTTAATCGGGCTGCATAATCCGTCAGCTTCTTTCGTCTTGATTTCGTGACAATTATTATTATTATTATTAGTAGTAGTAGTAGTAGTAGTAGTAGTAATGACACAAACTGCCGTCCATTATTCCATCTTCTATAGACGGCGTGCTTTTAATCCACTTCAAAGTCTGCAGCTTGTTAAGGTTGTAAGATCTGAAGTTCAGACAAATACAAACATACAAAATGCCACATTATTCGTCACACGCCAGTGCTCTGGTCTGATAGATTGGTATCAGTAATTTACGGTTTTCGTCCGACATGCTCAATGTGTCACAAGCATGCTTACCTTTACAAGAAATTTCATAAATCATATTGAAATTTGCCAGTTGTGCAGATTTCAAATTCAGGTGTAATCAATTTCAGATGTTCCTTTTTTATTTTCATTTTATGTCAATTTAAGTTGCCATTTAATCTTTATGGGTTTAAACATAAAGCTACACTGCAATGTATCGCAATAAATTAGGGCTAGAAGGGCTGGATTGCATTCAAAAGACTCAAAACTGGGACGGGGTTTGGGCTGTTATAAGCACGGCAATGAATCTTCTGGTGTCATAAAAGATGGAAACTTCTTGGTTATTCCAGCTACTGACTTTTTCCCAGGAAGAACCTTACCCCAGGGAATTATTTATTTTGTGAATTAGCATATAATTATACCAACAACAAGGAATAATTTTTTTCTACTTACAGAAAAAGAATTGAACCAAGAAAATGGGATGATTCTTATTTTACTAAAGAATGTTTTGGACAAACAAAACAAATTATTATAATAAAACCAACCATATGCACTAATTTCTCAAATTTATTTTTGGGATAGAACTCTACATTTTTCGGACAGTTTCTCTGTGCATCGTCAGGAGTCTAGCACTGTATACACAGCCATAGGTTTATGTCATACAGGTTTTGCTGTGTGTCAGTGTTAGACGCCTGATGATGGACAGAGAACCTGTCCGAAACATGTAGAGTTCTATTCCAAAAATAAATTTTAGGTATTAATGCATCGCGTTGGTTTTATTGTAAGAATATATCACGATGCGCGGTCATCTGAATGTCAAAATCAGACCACACTCAACAATAAGCAACAAAGGCGCAGTATAAGTATGTAACCTATATACACGGGCTGTCATACTTTGTCATGTGTAATGTCTTAATTCCTTACTCATATATTCAAGAGGACTGAAACAATGTACTGAAAATTGGAGTCCACCTCTTTGTCAGACGCATTTCCTGCGATTGTACACAGTTAAGTGTAATTTTGCATTAATTCTTCATACAAATATATTGTCTTTCCCAAATTAAGAGTCTGCATATCAAATTAGTTAGCGAGCAGTGTACTTAAAACCCCGACAGACTGTAAACGAAAATTCAATTTAGGTGTTCATAATGACTAATGTGTGCAATCCATTCTTGCAAAGGCACTCACGTGCAAAAAGTCAGAAACTGTTTTTAATATTTTGACGTAATTCATTGACGTCGATATGCATTCATTGTTGATACAGATGTATTCTTTCAAAAACAAATAGATTTTCCAAAGCATATCGTATCTGTGCCTGTGCTATTGTTCAACCAGAATTCAATTAAATTAGCTAGCGAATAATACAGTTAAAACCTGATGGACTATAAGCAAAATTAGTGACAAAACTCGGTTCATGTATTTATGGTGACCACCATTGTTACAGAGCTATGTACTCTGCAAGGACTCGTGTATTAGTATAGTAGTTCTTTGTTAAAAATTAGCTATGTCGAAAATAAAAATGTTTCTCCTAATGAGACATATTTTTATTTGGCCTAATGCAGAATTTTCTTAATTCTACGAGCTGTTTTGAAAAACTGGGAAGAGTTTAATTTTCACTCCACACAAATTAGACCTCGTATTTAACCTATTAAATGCACTTTAGATTGATTAATGTCAAACTCTGGGCGCTAATTTTGGTAGGCAACTTTCAGCAGTTTCAGAGCCACACTACATGGTAAGCAAACAATCTACACAGACGGAAACGACTTACCAATTTTACATTCAGTCTGTACGTGCATTCTGCACAAAGAAATAAACTACTTCAGAAAGCCGCTGCCTTGGGTCGATAAATTTATCAATGTCAAAATCCAATGCGTCGATATTTTGACTTTTTCGGTAAAACGTGAGAAATTCTGTATTCCCAACGTACACAGTATTTACTAGACCATATAAACCTGTGCGAATTGAACCTCATATCCTGAGATTAGAGCAAATTATACCGAAAAATCCGATTCCCACCTTACAAAAACACTGCATTTTACCAGAAAGTTCATTCAGTTAATGCCGTTAAAAGAAATAATAGTAATTACTATTAATCTTAGTCACATAAATTTCACAAGTACGCAGGGCTGGTAAAAGGCAATGCTCGTGTACGTCACAGTAGATGGTACGATTAATAACCACGGTGATTCATGAGTTTAGATAATAATACTCATAATTAAGCATTACGCCAATCCCAGTTGCCGCGTGGTCTAAGACGTGGTTCTGCGGCCACTTGCTTGCTGGGATCATGGGTTGGAATCCCGTCGGAGGCATGGATGTCTGTCTGTTGTGAGTGTTGTGAGTTGTTAGGTAGAGGTCTCTGCGTCGGGCTGATGACTCGTCCAGAATAGTCCTACCGAGTTTGGTGTGTCTGAGTGTGATCATGAATCCTCGATAATGAAGAGGCCTTGGCCTACTGGGGATGTTACGTCAGGGTAAAAAGACATTAAACATTGCAACACAGCAACTTCTTGCCCACACATAACAGAGTGTGAAATTTAAATTTGGACAAAATTTCAGTACTTTTCGCTCTTTCTTCTCTGGTTTGAAATATTTCTTTCGTAACGTAGTGTAGCTGAAGGTTAAGACATCGGCGGTGCTGTAGGTATGTGTAATTGCCACTGGCAGACAGAGCCTTACATACGTGTGTTAAACGTTTTGTGTTTGACATGGGATGATATTTACAAGGAGCAGTAACGCCTCTTTCTGGCACTCCTTCGAAATGCTATAGAATTCCATCTGGAGTACGTTACCAAGCAACCGTAAGATGGTTGCCAACTGTCTACAAGACTAAAGGCACAGTACAAACAGGAATATAATTTTACATAATGTGATAGTAGGTACTAATGTATCTCACACTGATATAGGCCTAAATTTCACCACTGTCAGGGCTGTATCTACTCGTGCTTAAAAGACTTCACAAAAACAAATGTACTTTAAAATCTTTATCGTTGCACCATGCATTTCGTAGTTTATTTAAGTAACACACCAACAAATGCACATATATAGTCTTTTAATGATCTAAAATTTACATTAAAACACTTAAAACGCTCCTACATGTTTCGATCATGAATCATCCTCAGGGAGCATACTTTGTTCCTTGCTAAAGTTACAGTTTAAAACATTCGGAGATTTACTTCGTTATAATTAATTTGGTGCTGTGGCAGCCTGCTGCCACAGCACCAAATTAATTATAACGAAGTAAATCTCCGAATGTTTTAAACTGTAACTTTAGCAAGGAACAAAGTATGCTCCCTGAGGATGATTCTATGATCGAAACATGTAGGAGCGTTTTAAGTGTTTTAATGTAAATTTTAGATCATTAAAAGACTATATATGTGCATTTGTTGGTGTGTTACTTAATTGAACTATTTTAAAAGTTGTAAACTTTTAAGATATGTAAATTTTCTTACTTACTTGTTTCTGGTTTTCATGGTCAGTTGTAATCGCGAATTTAATAAGTATTGAAATATGACAGAATTTCAGATATGTTTCTTTAATTTTATTTCCTTGACGTCATATTGAGTTCAGAGTGTTAAAAACAAAAGTTACAGATCTCAGTAAGTAAATGTGATGCTAAAGAGACGGAGCTCAGTAACGGAACTTTCCACTGTAAACTGTTACACTAAAATCGCAATTTTTGAATTAATTTTAGAATTTGTGCTTCCGTTCATTGCGAAATTAGAATTTCGTAATGTGAAATAAGTTATATCGCGAAATTTGATATCTGTCCTATAACTAGATCACATTGAGACTACAGGATAATGAGAAAACAACCGAATTACTGTATAAGCAATTCTACACTTGACCATTAAATTCGTATATTCATTTATAAACTTAAACGTGTGTAAATAAAATAACCACATGGGCACTTGCCATTTTTGTGAGTGACTTATTTATTTGCATAAAGGAAATTTGACTTCACAAATATTGAGTTATCTCTGAAAGATGAATAATTCATCTCAATACGGATCACGGTTTTTTAAGATGCTTAATATTACACTAAATTCTTTGTTATTGAACCAACACAACGGGGATGACGCACCCAAAAAAATCTCTTAATCCGCCTACAAAAGTGGAAAAGTAGCCCATGTAATTCACGTTCAATAAACCTTAGAGTAAAATTGGAAGAATAAATTATTCTCAACTGAAAGGTAGGTGAGCACCATAATGAAATTAATCTACCCTAAGCCTTTTAATAATTCAATTTTAATTTCTGTTTGTCTTCCCCAAATATTTGAACCTTGTCACATTTTTTAAAAATTCACTTCCTTCTACATAATTTTTATAATTTCGTTTTTAATTCCCGTGAAATGGTATGAATATGGAGGATTATTACCTTTTTTTTCCAATTCCATGCCTCCACAACCCTCTTTACTACGGTACAATAGATCTGCTACTTTCGTTTGTAAGACATTTATGTTTGCACGAAGGTCACCAGTAACGAAAGTCTTCCACAGAATTTCATTTGAGTTTATTAAATTATTTAATTTAATAATTTATGTCTGTTTGTTTGTAATTTTCGCAAAAGCGGAACTAAGGGAGAATATTTACAGTGCTCATAAAATTTACTCCTTTTTGCCAACATCAGCAGTAGTTATTCAAGCGGCATGGAAGTATTACGGTAGAATTTCTGGACGTGGTTTGAGTGATCATTCCCAGTCGGCTTTTAAATACGGGAGTAAACTTTAATTTCTTAATTAGAACGTTGTTCCTTCTTTGAAGTTCTGTTTCGTACATAGGTTATTTTCATGTTGAGACAGGAAACAAAGATATTCTGGGCGAAAAATTCGTACTTCTGCTAATATTACAAGATGCTTGTTACATTGGTTTTCGTTTATTTTCCGACACCCTGGCCTACTGCCATTGCAGATCATCACGTCTCCAAATATTACTAGAAATAAGGTTCCGGAATATCGAAGAGATAATTTCTCCCATTATTTTCCGTGCACCCCAGTTTGGACTCTATCCTTGATTTGCGGCCTTTTATTTTATGCCAGTAATCCCCTCTAGACCTTTTAAAAGGTCCATACGTATTTAAATAAATTGTCAAGCAGCTTGTTATACAACTGTGCGTACAGCAGTGCATAGAACCGCTCGCACGTGCTTCGCGTTTCGGTTTGAATCAGTCAAAAGCAAAGTTTTTTTTATGTTCTGCCGCCACCACGGCCTGACACGCAACGGGGGTGTCCGCCCTCTTGAGACCCACACTCACCCTGCACAGCCCTCGAGAAATTACATACCTTACGCGTGGCGCAACCGCAAAAGAGAATTACTGTTCTCCACACCCTCTGTGTTCTTTTCAGTACTGCCTTCTCTAAAGCTAAAATTGCTGCTGATGAGACGTCCTTTTTGTCTGGAAATTAACAGCCTAATGCTACGAGCTCTGGGATGAAACATAAGAGAGACGAAGATAAAAATGTCAAGAAGAGAGACGTACTATAAATACTGTTACACTGTAAACAGAGCCTGATTTTCCGAAACGTGACACAAAAGCTGTAAACAAGTTAGTTTTGACATTTTTCCGTACATACAACTAAAAAACACATTGGTTATTATATGTACCACCTGCTTTAAGAGTTAAATTTTTTGCATGTTGCCCACACAAGGTATTTATTTGTTTCATATCTTTTGCCCTATAATCAGAGATTATTACCGTCACCGTCTTCAACCAACTGGTGTTCCTAATGGAAAAACAGTGTTTGTGTAGTGAGAATTACAAATTTATACCCCGTGTACCTATATTAATTAGGAGAAGACTTACATACTTCAAATAGTTAAACGTAACTTAATGTTCATAAATGTGATCTAGTGTTTCATGTGTGTTAATAGATAATTGTAAATATAGAAATACGAAGATTTATCAGGTAGTGTTATTAGGATACTCTGATCAAGAAAGATTAGTTAGTCAGGTCCTAGATATAAAAATAAGCATTGTTATAGTGATTAATGCTTGTGAAGTGTTAGATGGTATCCCAAAGGTGACAGACCGCCCAAGATCTAGGCGTAAGTGACAGTATAATATGACGATAAATCTGACAGGAAGACTGGTGGGAATATGGGCTGGATGTATCTGGCTTTGGGTATTGACCAGTAGCAGGTGTTGTAGAATTTAGTTTGAAAATTTAGTTAGTATAGGGGTCGGAGAATTTCTTGATTATCGAAGCGACGATTAGTTCCTGAAGGTACATTATGCGCAGTGACTTTAGGTGATTTTGTTTTCAATCCAAAGTATAAAAATTATACAAATGGAAGCAATTTGCTATTTTAATTAAAGAAATGAGTTGGAACTGTAGCAGCGATACGAGATGTGATGTTCTTACAGCGGGTTTGCTGAAGATTCAAGTCTTCTGGTATCTTACAATCCTTCAAAACTCCGGCAATTATGTACGTAACATGCGACATGGCCTAACAGCCCAGAAGACTTAAGCTACAGTAGATTTATTTGAAATCCAGACAAACTGGACTATATTCCCAAACTGGCACATTCCCAAAAGAACTGCAAGAAAAATAGTTCTAATGAGAGATTTGAGATTCTGTCGACAGTGACTATACCACGAATTCGGCTCTTTGAAATCTGGTGAAAAAGTTTCTACCCTGAAGATGGAGGATTCAAATACAAACTCAATTATGTGTAACATATAGTAGGTTGGGGACATAGTGTGTGAGTCTACAACAGTGGAATTTTACATGAACTGAAAGTGTTGAACTTAAAAGGCACCCCCCACCCCATCGTTGCGTGCCTGTCAGGCAGAATCTGACAGCGCCCTCCCTACCTTCACAAGGCCTCCTACACTTTTTCGAATGAGTGGTCCTGTAGGTGACAGTTTGAACTCAGCCATTCCTGTCTGTCAGCGCTACGGTACGATTTCGATCACTGGCAGGGCGTCCTGATTTCGCAGTTCGCTTGGTTTCTGAGTCAGCCAGGCTGGGATTCGGCAGTGCCTCCCCTCATGTGGACGATTTAACTTCCACTGAAGGGAGGCAAAGCAAGCTACATGCAGTCAGCATCCATCCCGCAGACGGCCGATCTGACTCTTGTCATACACGATGAAGGTTCGTCTTTTGTTCTCTGCAAGTCGAATAGGAGGAGACAAAGAGATTGTGAGGCACAAGAATGTCTTCTTTTTATTTCCTTCTTTTTCTTGTTACGTTCTGTGGAAATGATGGATAAAAGGGGAGAAAGAAGGCGAACAAGGATTGTAAATGTATCATATTTCAAAACCGTCGATGTTACGGTACCCTGGAGGATTGAATTCCTTTACTTCCTCCATCCTTGCCCTGTACATAGTAACCACAATATGGTTACGTATATTGTTACTTTGACGTCACAGGCTTCTTGCTAGGCACGTGACAGACACTTGTTTGTACAATGCATGTATTGCTTACTTAATTGGTACCTGGGTTTTTGACAGCTGCAGAAGCTAAGCAGTTAAGAATCAAATGGGAATATGATGGTTAATAGTACCTTTGAATGCAGTGGTTACTAAATAGATCACCTGGTTGTACGCGGTGGCGCTGTCGGTTGAAGCACTGCGCTACAAGCCAGAAGGTCGCGGGTTCGATTCTCGATTATTTCATTGCAATTTTTCATTGACATAGTGCTTCTGACAGTTCTATGTCCCTAGAATCGGCTTAGACTCGAACAAAAAGGAGTACCAGGAATATTTTCTGGGAGGGTAAAGACGTACGATACGGAGGGTTGACAACTTTACCAAATTCATTGCCGAATGTCTCGAAAGCTGGGAGCCTCAAACTCCTGGAACCCTCTGGGCCTCTAAAAGGCCTGTACGGGGATTGATTTGCCTTTATATAAACCAACTGTTTCAAGTTTAGAGAACCTGTGGTTAGCTCACACTTTGTGTTGGTACTTCTCACAACAAGTGGCGACTGTTTCTCTAAGCAGCGTTCAAATGCTGACCTTTGAAAAGGAGACGGAGTGTGTTTGTGTGTAGTAGGAACCAAATTTAAGTCTCTATAATGTACATAAATTCAATATTTTAAGAGGTAAATAGGTAATTATATGGATCTGAGCAAACCAAGGTTAACATGAGTGCCACGTTACGAGAGAGTGCGATCCACTCCGCTTTCAGGACCTGAGCACCATCTTGAATTTTCAAACAACGAAGGGAAATTCTTGGCCATTCTAGTGACAATCAGTTTGTCTCTTAGGACTGCGCCCAACAAAACCACTGAATGAAATAATACGAAATAGATGCTGTCCATGGAATGACAAACTTGCTTCAATTTCGATTTAACACATATAGGGAAAAGAAAATTTCAGACCTGAACGTAGAAGGGAGGACAACATTTTTAAGAATGTCAAAGAAAGAGTATGAGAGAGTGTGAACACGGTTAAAGTGGCACAGGTTAGGTTACTTTTGTAGGTTTCTTTGAACAAGTTCATGCACCTTGGTTTTCCACTAAGGGCCAAGAATTACTTGACTAGCTGAGTATCTCAGACACAACTCTGCGTATTTACTTTCCAAAGAGATCCGTGAACGAGAAGGAGGCGGGATGGCTCAGTAAGTATGGAGACTAGGCTACGAGCTGGACAACCAACGAATTGCTTTTCGATTCCCATCACGGGCATGAGGTTTTTTTCTTCTCCGATTTATTCAGACTTGTACCGCTAAGTAGCGCTCTTTAAGTAAAAGCGGCTGAGGCAAGAAGATGAACACAATCTAATGTCGAAGTTAGGAATTAATGGAGCTATGCCTCCATATCTTTATATGGTCACAGGGACAAATACACCTTTCAATATAAGGGAGGTCAATTACGTAAAATTGTAGGCCTATGGACTGTAACATTAAAAATGAGACGTTGTGTATTGTATTGTATTGTACCTGTTGTGTCTGACTGGTGTTTCAGTGATACAGTCATCCTCTAGCAAAACAAATCCATACTCACAGTAGCAGGTCAATAAAACTGATAAGGCATAAAACGTAATTTTTTAAGCCCAGAAATCTATTATACTCCTAACGCTTCTATTACACAAACCTTTCTATTAACTGCAATGTATTCGAATCACAGCACACGTATATGTTGTTTTCAGAAGTTATCAACGTTAGAATGGTTCCAATGCGATTGTAGTCAGCCAGTTTATGTAACAGCTAATTTAGAAGTAATTAGATTTTCATCGCGTGAGTTGTGGAAGCGGATGTCAACTCACGAAACATTGTTACTGCAGATGAAATGAACAGTTTAACTCAGCGATGCATGTTTTTATGTTATTCCATTCAAAACGTGATTACAAATTGTGGGCGATGTAGTTCCTAGCCATTACAGACATCGTAATTTCGTAGCTGAATGGTTGAAAGAGAAAACATATTCCAGCCACTGAGAACTTCAATTCTGTCATCAGTTTCACTTTCCATAAAGATAACCTTCTGGAGAATTTGGAACGAAATGTTGCAAAAACGCGCCCATTAATATCGCTATATTCTTCTGTCTGTCTGTCTGCTGGTAAAATGCAGCGAATTGCTGGAAGGATTGGTATGAAGTTGATTTTCAAAATTCTTGACAAAATTGATCGAAATATTGTAATTTTGTTTAAAAATCAGACAGTACATGTAAGGGAACTCAGTCGGTATAGCGACTGACTACGGGCTGGACGATCCGGGATCGAATTCCGGTGGGGACGAGAATTTCCGCCCGTCCAGACCGGCCCTGGGGCCCACCCAGCCTCCTGTAAAATGGGTACCGGGTCTTTCCCGGGGGTAAAGTGCGTTCGGGGCGTGCTGCTGACCACTCACCCCCTCCTAGTGCCGCGGTCATGGAAGAGTAGAGCTATACCTCTACCCACCCTCTGGGCCAAACCGGGCTTGTAACGGGATCACTTTACCTTTACATGTAACGGAATACACCGTGTCCCCAGTTGCAAAAGCATGCTGACTAATATTATTTTTTCAAATTATTCGTAATTATCGTAGAAAGAATAAGAAAGGGATAAATATTCTGTGTGGGTAAAATTCAAAGTTTTTGTTGTTGAAAAGTTCGTACGTATATAAAAGTGTGTTCTGTATGGTTGTCATTTTCGTTACTTAGGCCTAATATTTGGCAGCTGCTGCATCTTCATGTGAACTACATTGACCGCATAACCTAATATTCTAATGTATTCAGTTTTTATTCTTGCGTAATTTTCCGATAAGGTCAATTTATATATCTGCAAATAGCGACAGACAACTTTCCATATCTGTACAGAAGAATATGTAAAGTTATTCTTTGGTACGCCTTGAATCTTAGCGTCTTCCAGTTACAATTGGAAAATTTAAGTACTTCTGTGTTTTAGCAGTCCACCGTTTGAGGTACTGGGGAGCACGTGGACGTCGGACTCCACGCCCATTATGCCTAGTGACAAGAGCTGTTGACGGACTCACCTTTGTGTGGCATTTTCCAGAAGGCTTCGGCGCAGGTGGGATCCCTCCCCGACCCCGCCACGAGGCTAGCCCCGAGGCTCAGCGTCTTGCCCGCGTATGCGATCAAGTCTCGAGGGAAACAAGCAGGGCCGGCGACCTCTTCCTCTCGCAGCGGTGGGAGACTTGCGCCCAGCCTGCTGTCGCCGGTCGCACTCGCAGCCACTCTGGAAAACACAATACCACATAAAGCTTTAGAAAATGGAAGCATCTTGTTGAATGACACCGGTATTAGCTCAGTTCATTCGGCGTCGAATGACAGGACTGTCTAAGAAAAACAATCTGGGGATGTTGTGGAATGAATCGATCGTTGTTTAATTTGAGGTATTGTTCAGCAATTTGTTTAGACTGCGAAAAACCACGATAAACTTCGGTCAAGATAGTTCCACGCCGAGTT
>Ga0123357_10003371_pt1 | contig 18289 bp, 16 predicted proteins | sample TergutEmb28metaG_FD_89873 | JGI IMG/M metagenome (GOLD analysis project Ga0123357, IMG submission 89873) | Embiratermes neotenicus P4 segment gut microbial communities from Petit-Saut dam, French Guiana - Emb289 P4 | ecosystem: Host-associated > Arthropoda: Insects > Digestive system > Gut ... | reverse complement strand
TTTGAAGGGCATAGAGATGCTGGTTCACAGATGTGAAAAGTGTGTTGAAGTAAAGGGAGATTATATTGAAAAATAGCAAAGTTGTTTCATTTCTGTCACCTTTCAAAGTTGGTCAGGCCAGAACCTTATGGACCCTACCACGTATAATACTATAATGAACTAAATAAATTCTGTTTCTTTCACATATTCAGGCCTTGGTCTGGAAACCGAAACTTTCTGAGAATATAACAAAAAAATCAACATCTAGAAGTGTCACTTACAACAGTGTCTGTTAATAAAAGTAGCTTGGAGTCCTCTGCTTCAGGATCGATGATACCACCTCGACGCTTCTGGCGGCTGAAGAGGGATGCCATTTGTCTTTGCAAGCTACGGAGCTCATCACTTAGTTCAAACTGTCGAGCATTCTCTACATCAAAAGGAGGTGCTGCACTTGACAATAAATTCATATCACACTGTATTGGCTCCCGACACACAGGACACAGTACCTAGATACAAGAGGCAAGTCACTAGCAAGTAAAAATTTCAAAGCAAAAAACTGTATTTCAGGTCTCAAATACATAAGACAATTTGTCAAATAAAAATCAAGTTTTTCCTGGTATTTAGCAGACCTGCATGCTGTATAAAATCATTAAAATTCCAGATAACTACACTTTAAAACTTATGCATGTTAACTGGACAGTTCTCTGTAAAAAGGGATTTGGTGATTGAACTTTAACGTCCTCTTTACTGGAGTGTAAGGTAGAGAAGTGTCGTAGTGAAAATGTTGGCCAATATACGCATAGTACATGGTCCAAGAATATTGAAATATCTTTACTTCAGAACTACAGCCCTTGTTTTATTCATTTCTAATCACCAAAATACAAGTAAAGTACAATTTTTTCTCAATTTAAAATATGGAAATGTAATCAGCAGTAGAACTCCAACCTCACCAGTAAAACTTTTTGTTTATATTTAGTACCAAATTCCAACTTGATTTTAACAATTTCAGTAACTGTAATTCATCTATTACACAGGTAAGGACAATACAAACCTGACAAGGAGATTGTGCATGCTGGCTGCGTTGCCATGCTGGTAACTTATCTAGCTCCTCCTGGTAACTCTTTTCACTGCTTGTTACATGACATGCCAGACAGTGTGAATGGAAGTAGTGATAACATTGTGTCTTGGTGAAGTGGTCACCTTCCCGAAAGCCATATAGACAAATTGCACACTGACATGATGGCAGGTTACTGGAAGTCAGGTATTCCTTAACCAGCTGCCAAATTTATGAAATGGGCAATACATTAACACTCAACAATGTGGATAAGTGAACTTCAGACAAGGCTGTCTGGGTATGTAAGACTGGTAATGCACATAAAGTATTAACTTATGTACCACAAAATGCATTTACAGTATGTCAACATTCATGTTAAATTATATTAAATCTTCAATGAATTGGGGCTTAAATTGAAACTGCTTTCCAGGGAGGAGAGGTTGTGAATTTATAGTGCCCTTGAATGCACTCACGAAGGCATGATGCACCACGGTCAACAGCATGTGAATACGCAAAGGTCTGTACAGTGCACCGAGACTGACACTGAAGGATTAACAAGGTTTTTCATTTCAAATTCATAAAACATACTTTCCAGTTGTGGTATCTAAGATCTGAATGTGGGCAGCAAGTCTTTTGGAAAGACTGTATTGCTTAACCCTTTTCATGCTACACTTCTAATAAAATGCCAGCACTTAGGGCTACATATTTCTATTGAATTGCTGACACACAGCTTACACTTGCTTCTTTTATATGCAAAATTCCCTATATCAGATTGACCATACTATAGAAGCAACATAGCCATCTGCAGCAGAACTGTAGAAACTTCTAGTGATTCAAATCAGTCTCTCTGGCTTGCTATAAAATAATATTTACATTTCAAAAACATCCTTGTAGCTCGCACAACAGAAATATTGTACATGGTGCAGGGAAGGCTATTTAAAACTCAGCCCTTAAGGCGATAACAACAGGTACAGGACACATTATATGTTCATCAGATATACCTCCAAGTTTCACACTACCATCAGGTTTGTAACTGTCATCTTATAAACAACATTCTATATAGAATTTATCAGTATGGTTTAATACACATATCTCCATACCAAATTTCACTTGCTTTGCTCCTATGGTTAACCAATTTTCAAAGATAAACCTTATATCAGTGAGATGTGTCATGCAACAGGTGGACGCACAAAGCACGACCAAACACAGCTACAGCTGTTATCACCCATAAAAATGGTGGTGGCAGAATATTAAATCAACCATAGCCACCGAATGGATAATGTGAGGACATAAGCAGAGTTAAACCACTCCAAAGGCAACCATTCAAAAGCCACCAAAAGACATCCACACCAAGACTTTTTAACATAGACTGGAGTTACTACAAGACAAGCCTTGCTGGGAAGAGAACCATCCACATGCTGCAGCAGCAGAGATGTCACAGCCAATGACAACCTACAGAATCCTCACTCGGAATAAGAAATGTGGCAACAACTCCTTCATTTCATTTGTACCCTTCTCCCTTTTTTGGCCCAATTTCTTTCTACATTTCACCATACCCAACTTCATTTTATTCCTAATCTCCCCACCCTCAAATGAACAGTGATTTCATTGTCATATCCCATGCTACTCTGTCATCAGTAGAGAATGTTAGGTAAAAGTATGTGTGGTAAGCACCTGGATGAGTGACAGCTTAAGGATACTTTTACATCATACACTGTTGGCTGCTGATGTGCGTGGTAGCTCTTAAAAAGGCCCATTCAGTTAACATCCCTACTGACCTGGACCATGTAGTGGCACCTGCCCTCTTTCTGTGGATCTGGTGGGACTATCTGCCTCTACAACCTGAACTCCTTTTTCCAGCAACTGGGAAGGCACTTCTGTTGCCTAAAACTATCTTAATTCACCTGAGCCTTAACTAAACATGACTGAAGCTTAGGAGGCCACTCAAGGCTCCCTGTAACAAGCTGGCTACTAAATGGCTACCATGGTGGAGGTAAAAGTAAAAGTAAAATAAAGTTCACCCTAGAAGAGACCACAAAGGCCCATAGAGGGAGTAGAGGTAAAGCTCTACTCTTTCTTTAACCTTGGCACCAGATGGGGGTGGGTGGTCAATGCCATGCCCTGGCTGTTTTACCCCCGGGAAAGACCCAGTACCCATTGTCTAGGAGACTGAGTAGGCCCCAAAGGCTGGACTGGATGGGTGCAGTAAATCTCGCCTCCACCAGGATTTAATCCCTGGACTGTTCTGCTCGTAGCGAGTCGCTATACTGACTGCGCTATCCTGGCCCATCCATGGTGGAGGTATTGCATGACTTTCCTCAGTTACAAGGCAAATGACAGTTCCCTTTATGGATATCCTCAGCCAAACTGATAACCCCCAAAATCATGGAGGTTTTCACCTAATGTGATCGCAACCTTGACGGGTTCATCTTCCAGACATCCATCCAACCAAGTTTTATTCCCAAACAAATACCTGCCAGATGAATGTCTTCTTTTGCCAGTAACAAGAGGCCTAAGCATGAAAACATTTGACCTTCAGCCCAGCCCATCATACCCATTAACTATGTTCACTCCTTGTTTAAGTTCATAAAGCATTATTTTCACTGCCTGTATTTACTGTCATAACAAACTCAACTTCTATTGCACTATTTACTCAATTGCCACCTACCACATGTTTTGGCTGTTTTTGGCCATCCTCAGTTAGATTTTACATGTAACCTATAACTACGTGGTGCACATGCAATCTGTTAGATTATACATAGAATAACCTGCAATACTTTGAGGATAAACATATAAAACACCTTCTCAAAACCAAGAAGTAATGTTCTACGTATGTTACATGGATGATATTTTGATTATATATGATTCCAGATACACCCAAACCTTATTACCACTAGCATGAACCAAACACACAAAGACATAAAATTTAATCCTACACACGAAGACAATGGACAAACAAACTTCTTACACCCGCTTCCAATTCTAAACCATCTAAGATCAAAATTGACATATTCAAAAAAACCATCAACACAGACAACCATCAATTTCTTCCCAAACCACCCTACAGAACATAAAATTGTCACATTTAGATATTACATCACACGAATGCACTCACTTCCACTCACACCTGAAAGAAAACAGAAAGCATTGACCGTAATACAATACACTGCACACATCAATAACTTTCCACATACACTTATCCAATTCTAAACTCCCAATTACAACACAGAAAAGCAACTATGACCAGAATAATAACACTGTCAGATATATATAAACCTGGGCAACTTTCACATATTACAGCCCATTAATTTGCAAGAGTACAAATCTATTTAAACACACAAACGTGAGAATATCTTTCAAGAGCACCAACACCATACACGATCTCACCAAACCTAAAATGAACAGCAACATCCTCGACACCCGCATTACATCACCACCCACAATATACATCGAACAATACTCCAATACTCTACCACCTTCCTAGACCTCAGTATCGAACACACTCTTCTGCTTACTAGCCTGCTTATATTGATGGTACATACAATATTCTAATCACAATTTATATCACATTCTGAAACACTGTATGGCATTACTTGAAAAACCTTTAATGTAACATCTTACAGTTTTATATTCTCATGTTTTAAGTTTCTATATAATAGATCTAACTCCTGTGTTTTATGTTCATATTGATATATTTAAAAAGTTCAAATATTTTATACTTAGATATCTTACAAAAGCCTTTTATTGTAATTTCTGCATGTAAAACAAACCATACCGTAACTGTATACACAACCATCTTCCTGAAGATGAACCCCCGGGTTTGAAACAAACAGAAGACGTCATAAAATTAAAAATATTAATTTAGGAACTGTGCCTTTCAATGGTTTATATTATATAATTATATTACAGTGCACAGTGCAAAAAACATAAAATAACCATAACCTTGATGTAAAGATATTCTGGACAAGATGATGGTATAAACTCCTGTATATGACAAAACAAGCCACAGAGCTCATTAACCTCCACTGCCAGCACAGAGTGTTCCAAGGCAAGGAACACAGTATATGTATATCTAGAAAAACTCTGCAAGTGGAAATTTGTGCCATACATAATAAAGAAATACTCAGTGTATTACTAAGATTGCAAAAAATATAACCAATTAGGCGAACCACATCCACTATACTATACTGTACTGTATTATACTATACTACACTGTACTATACTATACTACACTATACTAGAACAAAATATTTTTTATTTAAAGTTCAACAATAATTATATTTTAATTTTTAACCAATTTCAACGACGATCGTGTATTGCATTTTTCCTCTTGTGAAGGGGAAGCCTCCACCTTGGTGTTCTTTTCCATGTATGTTGTTGAAAAATCTACCTGACGAAGGCCATAAATGGCCAAAACATGTAGTAGATAACATCTGAATGTATAGTTCTAAAAGTTGTGTTTACTCTAACAATAAACACAGACATTGATTAAAAAACACAAGGGGATGACAATACAAAAAAATTCACCATTTTCACATTCTGGCTATTCACGTAGCACACAGATGGCTTAACCTAACAAGGGATACCATTTGTTAGACTTGGTTGACCAACATATACGGATTCTGGTTGTTTCAAAATTTCTGACACTTGATCAGTGAGTTAAAGAGGAAGCTTGTGATAACACAGACTCAATCATGGTGAAACTAACAGCCACAGACTGGGTGCCAGCAACCATCACCAAGGGCTGGCAGGAACAATGTAAGAGAAAAAGGGTCAACCTAAAACTTCATCGTCCTTGGAACTGTGTACATAGAGTGCTTAGTGTTTAGAGTGTCATGTACACAGACAAGACTGCTATGTCAACCCTCTTGTGTTGTGAAAAATAAATGTAACAGAAATATCACAGGTACCAATCTACAAACAATATTGGTTGCAGGGCCTTCATTTGTTGCAGTCTAAATACAGCTACCTTGTGACTATGCACCCATGAACTAATGACATGCCGACACAGGTATACAGTGTGGTGGCCGATAATGTCAGACTATCGTACAGGAAGAAAACAAAAATGCTAAAGGCACAGTGGAGAGTGTAAAGCACAACAGGATTCACATATGGAAATTTATTAATGGAAAAAGTCCAATTAAGTGCTTTGTGTAGTAACTACAGGGTCAACCTAAATGAAATAAAGACAGTCTTGTGAAAGACTAATGGTTAAACTAGCCCCACCACAACAAAAACCACAGAAGAACCAATCCAAATGGAAGGACCTGATGAAGGCAGCCATGGACATTAGCGGAGAAACCACAGGAATTCATCTGACAAACATCAAGTGAGAAGCAGCAAGAAAGCTACTCCATAGAAGAGATCAACTACCTGCCCCACTGACATCAGTGAGGTCAGTAACAAAAACTCCAGAGATGAGCCGGAACACAACCCAACCACAAAAAAACAACAGCAGGAGCCCTCAATCAAGACATATGGGCTGCTTCCTTAGTGCTGATGTCAGCAGCAAAGATAATTCACCTCCAGAAAATATTAAAATCTACAGTGTACGGCAATTTTGAGTCCAAAGTATACACAGAGCCCCAACGGCGACCTCAGAAATGGTTGGACTTTTCTCCCATATTAGTTGTTTGACACTATGAACTGTATTACTTCACCTTCCAACCAAAGTCAGGGAAGTCCATAAAGGCTGTACTGAGAACTGCTGGGTCAACCTCTTTCTGTTCAATGTAACCCCACCCAAGAGCCAAAAACTTTAAAAAACTTGTCAAACTGAACAGCCTGGGCTGCATATTAATTAGGGTAGAGAAATGCAGGGCTCAAAATGTTGTAACCTTTCAGTGGCAATGTTGGCATTTAGATTTTAGCGTACGGTTTAAGAAAATTGTAAATATTATATGAAAAGAAAAGGATAACATTTTGAAACAAATGCCACTTTTTGGAAAATAAAACAGAGATTATGCAGCATGCCTTAAAAATGTAGTAAATTGCCTTGTTGTAGAAATACATAAAGTGAGTTTCTAGGGGTGTTCTTTTACGTGTGCTTGAATAACATAAACACAGATGTAACAGATGCAAACGCAGGTCACTTAAAGGTTAACACATTCATAAATGTAAAAAATTCAGCCACGTTTAGACACACTATAGGCAACCACCTCAATGTTTGTGTTGCACAAGAAGCAGCTACCTCCACCAAGAGTGCTGTAAAGTTGAGATGTAGGAAACTTCTAGACCCAGCCGCACCAATTGCAGCTTAAAACAGAAAGAGAGACACCACCCCGCCAACTACTGAGTTCGGAGTCAAACAAAAAAAGACACTGCAATGAAGGAAACCACTGAGGTCTTTCACCAAGAATTCAACAGGAAGGATGTTTCTCTTTAAGTACTTTACCCCTGGGCAATCCTTCAAAGAAGCACTGTGCAGCAACCTGTAGCAACAGCAGCTGTAGCTCAGTCAACTTCAGTAAAAGAGTCTTCAAATAATACATAGCAACAGATCGCCAACAACTGGCAATGATTGTTGAAGTAACTTTAAGGTGGACTAACTGTCAAAGCAGTATTCCTGTGTAAGTCCAATAATCTGTAAAACAATAACATGGCGACTGCATGATATCCATACTGAGCTCTTGTAATGGTGGTAATACCTATGAACCACTGGAGCAAGGCATGTAAAATGTGGTACAGAGATAAGCCTAAATGCCTACAAATTCAGTAAGAAAAACTGCTTATAAGGAACCACCCTCCACTCACACAGCAGATTTAAGAGATAAACATAAAATGGCTACTAATACATGATCAAACAAGTTCTACATTAAGTCTAATAAATGTACAGAAGTTTGTTAGTATGAACAGTTAAAAATAACATCTCATTATAAATAAAATTATAAATGCATGGTATTCAAACAGTAAGTTCAGTACAGTAGCTAAACAATACCAAATGAACAGCTTAATAAGCAAGTTGTTTATATATTTAATGACATGTCCTCAACAAACTTAAAGCACGTAACTGATGAGTGAATGTGATAAATCTATTGAAATTATGTGGTTGTGGCCAATTTTAAAATACAATTCCAACAACAGCCTGAAGAACTGTGGATTCATGAATAGCTACATTATGATAGCCAGACTCTGGGGCTAGAATGAAACCTGAAACCTTCAGAGTAGGAAATAACCACTTTAATCAAGTCACTCTGTTGGTTAAGGACAGTATAAACATGTGGAAAGGCTGAACATCTTCAGTTCAAAGACTGTAAAAGACATTCATATGTGAAATGTCCAAACTGAATTTTATTTCATGATAATACCTATTCCATACAATGCACACAAATGGGAATAGCTGTAAAATGTAAACAAAATCATGAAATAAATAAATCCACATTGGTGTTTAAGGTTGTGTCTTTGTTTTTGCAAACATACCTCAATAAGTTCATAGATGACAGCCTGACCACAATAACTTTCACACTTTTCTTTTACTTCCCTATCTATCCTGCCGAGCACTGAATCATCCAGGCCACGAGGATTACGTAGTGAAACGACTGGTGCTACATCTGGATAGCCCAGAGGTAACTCAACTACCAATGTGAGGCAGACATACTGCTGTAACGTATCATCTGCAGTAGAAGGGAATATCACTGTCTCAACAGCAACTGGGTAACCACTACAAAATTAAGAATATTCATCATTAAAAAAAGTGGAATGATATCCAAATTCATCCTGGCAAACAACAGCACAACCACGCAAGGAATAAGGAAGAAAATACATTTTATGAACACTTGTGATCTCTGTATTATTTAAACTATTAATTTAATCTTGAAACATTCAGTGTTATGTTGCACACATAGGAAAATATTATTCCACAAAGATATTTTGGCACTAGGGTCTGAGCTACTGACAGCATCACTAAAAACCTACAAATAACCAAATACACAGCAATTACAAGTAATATCATTACACTATAATCAGTGCTACCAGGGGATGGGGGGTGAAATATGCAGGATAAAATCCAGAATGTTTTCAGTATGACCCAAGATCTTCCTGCTACCTTCTCACCAGACCAAAAATCATATTCCGTTACTGACATTACCATATAATGAAAGATTTTCACACTACAAAAGTCAGCACACTATGAAATAAAGCATATTAACTAAGTCTAAAATGTAAAGTTTTGTATAGCTTATTCTTCCTCACATTTCAAGAATAACCTAATGACCAAAAGCAAAAGTTATACATTCTACCTAGGATGTCCAAAGATTCCAAAGATGGAATAAAACCTCAGAAAGCTGCAAAATTATATAGTGAACCATTTACAGTAGTAAATGGCAACACTTAATCACTTACCTATTACAACACACACCATTCACTTGAACACTGTATTAGATAAACATGTTTCAAATGTTACATGGGTTTTTTTTCTTTGTCTTATGCACAGAAGTTGCTACATTTCTCTTACAAAAAATAACTTGGTATTAAAAGCACAAAAGTAGACTCTATGTTACCACATATCTCAAATTTGTATAGTCAATATATATTCTTCAAAAAACATCACAGGTCACTGTGGGAAAACCTCCTACATATTGTAGAATTTCAAGTACTGTTATTACTGTGACATATCCCATACCAATTGTATGTTGACCTATAAGATGAACTAAGTAAAAATGGAATTAAAATTAAAATGTACAGTTTCTTCCATGCATTCCTTTTCTGTTGGCTGTTTTATCATTATTTGTTTGGGACAGTCCTAATTTAACTCTCAGCATGACAAAATTAACAAATAATATACAAATAGAACAATTTAATGATGAGAAAACATAATGGAAATGCTGTACAGCACAGTTCACACCAAAATATTTTAATTAATTATTTTTAATCTTCTTAATTTTAAACTCTTAACACTGTTACTTATTATTAAAAAAGGGTATCAACTTGAATATGAATGAGCATAAACATGATGATGGCTTCTGAACAGTCAAAACAAGAATGCTCAAAAGAATAAAGTGACGCTGTTGTAATAAATATTATTTATGATTAATACATAATGTTGTAAAGAAGTGACAGTATAACATAAATTTATTATCACATACACAGCACAAGTGTGGATAAATTTATCTCAAGTGAAAATTCTTAAACTATATAAAGATATATGTAATATAACTTCTGGACTATCACGTATTTAGACTTACATAATACTGTACATCTGGTCTCATTGGTGTTCTGTGTATGATACAACTTTTATAATTGTATCTGTGTCATGTTATGCAGTGTCTGTAAAAAGATTGTATGTATGTATTATGTATGTATGTGTGTGTGTATATATATTTACATGGTGGTGGCAAATAGATACTTCAGTTGATATTTGACAGACGTTTTACATACATACATATTCCACATCCTTGACTTTGTCCAAAGAAGGCTCTATGGAACGTAAATAACTTGAATTATACTCTGTTATATACATAATTACAACAAAAAGTCCTAGAGAGAAATTCTGAAGGTACACAAGCATTTCCATTGCCTAGGTTAACTATTAGAAATAAACTAAATCTGGTTAACACTTCAAACATACTACTAAATATCAAAACTAACCTTTCATTACTTCGCACTATTAACTCGTCCATCAGAATTGCTTTCAACGCTCCTACCTCGTCGACCACCCTGCCAAATGAAAATAAGAATTGGCAGAATGTATCTGTCCAAATGGAGAGCAGGATACAGCCACTTCACTAATATCCTCTGTCGTTACGAAATACATACTGTACCTCTCATCCACATCGTTCGACATATTTCTCGTTTTATTCCAAGTTGCACAGTTTCCAAACGAAATTCAAGATAGTGCACCAACTAAATAATCAATTGTATATGGCAGACACACACACATATACACGTACGTACACACATACACACGTTCTATGCATTGTAAGCAATGGTGATCAACAGGAAACTATTTCTCTCTTACAACATACAAATTTCCCTGTTTTACCGTTTTGGCGCAGAGTACGTACGTATGCACATTATGAGCATGTAACATCGTGGCATCAGCGGTGGCAGGATTTTTAGTACGGTCGTGCACATTACATGTCAAGTGACCAGACTTTTTAATCATCAATGTTAGACAAGAAAGTAACGCAGTTGTCGTTTAATTATAATATTTAGACTAAAACTGTAGAAACTGTATGAAATGTTTTGTTCTTGTAGAATTTTTATTTTTGATTTAAAAAACTACGAACTGTCAAAAACCCAAGTTGGTGCAAGTGCACCAACTTGCCTGGCTGCCGACATTTCTGCATGATTGATAACAAAATGAAAAAACGGGACCGCTTTTGCGTTGCAAAACGTCATTCCCTGATTAATATTTTGTAACTCATGACTTTGACTACTGAAGAATGCCGATATAAAGAAACAGGGAGCGCATCAAAATGGGGAGGGGGTGCTGCCGGGCTACAGCCCCCCAAATCGAAATTAAAAAAAAAAAACAGATTTTGTAGACACAATGATATCAAACGTTTTATGTGATTTACTCATCAGCCACTGAAATCAGTTGATGTCTAGTACATTAGAATTTTTAAATATAAAATAAAAAAATTAAAATGTGCCTCATAAAATCGAAAAACCAAGACTATTAGAACTTGTAATTTAAATAAGGTAAGTCACAGAACATGCAATTATATTTGTATATGTATCAATGCAGTTGCCAACAGTGTTATATTATTTACACTTAAAACATGACTTTTGTAACAGGATTTTTAAAATCAAGCACGAATTATGTATAGCATAAGGGTCAGCCACCTTCCTCCCTCCCCCACTGAGAAATTCTAGGTGCACACCTGTAAGGAATTACAAGTGAATGAATTAAAGAAACTGTCAGTTTGGAAGACTGAAGATTAGTTTTCAGAAATATCAAAACCTGGGTCACTTGTTTGATCATTGGCATACTTCAAACTCCCTGAAACCTGTTGTGCATATAAAAGAAATTCACAGGCACTACTGTCTCACTGCACTGAATCTAGTCCTACGAATCTGATGTCACAGAATAACCAAGATCCTCTCAAAAGAACACACAAATTGTCAATAAAAAGACTGGATTTTGGAAATGTGGGCTTCAGCCGATGGAAGTGGCCATGTTTCGCCTTCGATTGTTTAGTGGCTGAGGAAGTGGGACAGACAGCATCCATAAACAGATTATGAACCCCAATTATAGTATCACTGATGGGGACAGAGAAAGGGTGACACCGATGACTGACCCTGCATGGAGTGGTGTTCTCCAACACATGAAGTGTACAAAACTGTACAAAGCCAGAGTCTGAATATTCCTACTCCATAACACACAACCAACACTAGATGCTGCTTGGATGAAAGGTTTGATCTGTGCCACCAGGGTTATGAGATGGTCAGTCAGAGAGCAATTTTTTCAGAATATATACTGGATGTTCTATGGCAGGTCCTTATGAACACAGAATTTAACATTCTTGACAGGAGCTTACAGGTACTAACTACTCTTGAGACATACTTGGTGACAGCTAGAAGGAAGGATTACATGAACCAAATTTACCCCTTCATATAGAGTACCTTTCCCTGATACACGGCTAAAATGCTCCCACTCCACATTGGAAATTTTGAAGTTGTACATTCGATGGGCTATATTTCTCCATCAGTTCCATTTGCAAGGTGTCATGGTTCTCCAAGCTGTGTCATGGAACCGTTTAAAAGTTTGTCAGACTAGCGTCCATGGGTTGGGACAAGAATGACACATGGTTAAGGTACCAAGCTGGGATAGAAGTCAATATCTGCTTGAGGATAATGTGCTATGTACCATCTGCAGTGCTTGGGGATGAATCATTTGAACTTTCATTTTTGCATTTTTACAACTGTCCAACTCTGGATGGCTATAATGGTTGTGAGAACAGAGTTTTCATCTTGGATTGCCACACGAAATGTCCATTGATACGTAATTTACATAGGATTAACTAAGGTCCCTGTAGTTATTTATTATTATGCCATTATAGCATAATTTTTAACTTACACTATGTTTCATCAAATGATAATGGTGGGTGAGTAATGAATTGGAAAGGATGTGGAAGGTATTATGGCCTAAATTGACACAATCCCAGCATTTGCCCTAGGACTGAGTACAAACTCAAACACTGCAACTGCAGTACTCAAAGTTTGAGCCAAGATTCATAACCAGGACCTCCTAAATATAAAAACAGGAGCACTACCCACTCTCCTGCATCATTCAGTAATACAGCTAATGAGTATGCTTAGATCTGGTGGGTAAATAAATTTTGTCAGCATTGCCATTCTCAAACTAAAATACAGTATATGACAGCCGTTATGTTCTCTCCATCAACATAACACAAGTGCTGACTGTCTTCCCCATATTCATAACATCTTTCACAGATACGTGTAGTCATCATTATCTGTGCTGCATTTTACCCGTCCTTTCCCCAAGTATACACTTCCATTGTACACGTAACTAGTCATGCAGCATTTGAGATTCATGCAGCTATGTGGCTGAGGATTCAAATGCAATGCTGTCATTGGGTTAGGCTGCTAGCATTTCAAGGGCCTATGATGTCTTTAATTCCAAGGGTAAGCAATCCAGCCAGTAATGTTATATGTTCATTCCCTACCCTCACTTCTCTAACCACCTAAAGACACGTAAGAGAACATTCATTTCTATTACATTGTCCAGCATAATAAGAGTAGCAGTTCATGGTTTACAATCAAGTTATTTTCCCTTATTATCCATCAACTACAACAATGTGACAAAAACTTTCACCATTTCTGGACACTTTACCACTATTACCAGAACATCTGCAGGTTCAGTGCCTGACTTCCAAATTTGTAATGGTGGTCTACCCCCACCCGCTCTAACATTCCTCCACTAAATACAAACACATGATGTTTATTTAGTTTTGTCTTCCTTGACTCACTCAGAAACTCCTATTTAAGAGTTTAGAAGCCCCGCAACAATGCAAACCAACCAAATGATCACATGGATAATATGACTGAACCTGATCCTTTCATGGTAACAAGGAACCTGATAGGGTTCATCTTTCTAAGAAACAGAGGAAAGCATAACAAAAATTTGTATACAGCAGTGCAGAGAATTAAGAGCCATAATTCTGCAAAATTTCAGGCTTCTGCCATGGTGCAGATGAGGTTTCTGCTCTTCTGGGTTGTTACACTGCATAACAAGCCAGGAAAGCAGAGACCTACTGCCGTTACTGCTATGTGCTCATTCCAAATAACTACACAATAATGTGATGCACAATCAACTAGACCAAAAACTGTGAGCTCACTAACATGAGGCACAGTGGATGAAAGCTAATTCTACCCATCCCAAATGTTCCAGCTACTCTTATTCACTGTTTAATTACTGTACTTCGCCAGACTTTTGCTACTTCCCATGCTGCAAGGTTTGAGGTTCTCACAGCAATGTTGCTAGAATTACTTACCAACAACACAGCATCACATTTCAGAAAGCCTAGATCTTCCTCAGATTACTTAACAAAGCTGTCAGAACTACTGATCTTATATGGCACTGAATTAAATGAAAAGATGACTGCCTCTATGCTGGGATACATGCCTTGGTACCATGGTGTGACAAATGCTTAAATGTCAGTAGTACCTATGAGGCTGTATTACATGTACCATCTGCTATCCATGTGATACATACCATCAAAGTCACAACAAAGTTCTTGGCATCAAAGTGTGTACCTTATTTTTCAATTACTATCTTCACATATACCATGGACTTTAACATTAACAGAAGGAAATCCTTGACTACACAAAACATGAAACTAAGATATGGGATAAATGGAATGGGCACAGAGGAATGGCAAAATAAATAAGGGAAAGCTTTACATTAAGAAAACATACATGGAAATTCCAAAATATAGCTTCTGTTTTTGCACAAATGTAGAAGAGTCTTCTAACTATTAAGAGCAACACCACACCTACAATTGGTTTGCTGAGCCTTACACAACACTGGAGCCTCTTTAGCCATCTTCTCTACAATTCCAGTCTTGTAACTGGTCCTAAGACCTACAGTCCCAATTTACTTCACATGGCTACAGATTCCCCTACCTTGCTAGAAATTACAAAGAAAAGTCTACAATGCTGGGAAATTGTACCAGACAATGAACATATCATTTGGAATATGCAAATGTCAGGAAGATCCAAAATGATCTCACAGCTAAAAGGAAAGCCCTTGTTGGATAACAGAGAAGATGGACAATTCTCTTGTAAGACAGACCATACTGGTGTTATGTCTAACACTGAAAAATAATGATGACCACAAATGGGTGAGGGTTCCTTCAAAAGAAATTTACAAAAACAGCAGACCAAGCCATCTAGCAGTCTATAATGTACAAAATGTATTACATAATAATAATAATAATAATAATAATACAAGCAGGTATGTGCAAACCGTTTGAAATTTGAACTGTTCTCAGACTATTCACAAGTATAATTCTGGGTTTGAATACTCAATTTCAATCACAACTATTACAACTACTGTTAAGATACACTCATTAAGCTACATCAAAACATCACATATGCCTGTTCTCCATTATTTTATAAGCATAACGTTTTGTAACCCTTTGGAGCCAAATGCCAGCTTTAGCTGATCTGCAGTGGGCTGCTGAAAATGCCAAAGGTTGGCTGAAGCTGTCGCCAAGAACATGCCAATTAGGCACGTTCCTGTACAACCCTCAGCTGCTGTATACTACTATGATATATAAAGCTGTCCTCTCAAGTGGGAAGACAAGTTTCTTTATTCAGAATGTGACCTCCCCCCCCAAACAACTATGACTCCTGAAACAATTAGGTAACACAAATTTATGAAGCAGTCTGACTACTGCCTCTGCTGGCATGGCTAGTTTCTTGGGACATGAGTTTCTTACTGCTTACACTGGCATCCAATGTCAAGGGAATACAAATATCTACAGAATGCAATGTTCCCTTACACTGTCAAAAGTGTTTGGTGGTATAATGAATATGTATTGATCAGACTGCAGTATGCGTGTATGTATGTGTGTGTGTGTGTGTAAATATGTATAAATAAACTTGATTAAAACCTAAATTGAGGTGTATAACCTTATGACAGTTCCTGAGGGTAGTTTAGAGTAGTCCTGGGGCAATGTGAGAAGGGTCCTGAGGAGTGAAGTGCAACATACAGTCCTCAATCCCTCTAATCTTCCTAGGTTCACCACTGACTTGCATCAAAGTTGACAAGGCACTCAAAACCTAGCGTACGTGTATCTGTTTTGTTCTTGCCATACATGTGGACAACAACTTCAATGGTAAACAGGACACAAAGTATAAGTTGACTTTCAACTGTGGCATCTAGAAAATGGAGAAAAATTGAAGATGAAACCACAAATGAAGAGTGCATAAAGCAACAAAGAAGACAATGAAATATTGGAAAAACAATAGGTACAAATGCAGCAAACAGAAAAACAGCAGCAGCAATTACAAAAACAAGATGGAGAACAAGTGGAAGAAGATGAACCACAAACTGGAACAATGACACACCACAATGAACTTGCAAGAAAAGGGACCAAAACTGTACATAGTAATTTAATATGTAAGTTAGTTATGAAACAGTCAAGGTGCCAAGGATCTTTGGTAGAAATTCAAAGTGTGTTATATAAATACTCACACCACACTTTAGATAATGCTCACAATTCAGAGGCCCGAATGTATTACAAAATATGTGCATAATTTTGTACACCTTAATTAATAAACAGACTGCTACAGTTTATTTTGTTAAATTTTAAGACAAAATCTTACAAAATGTGCCTTTTTTTTTATAACAGTACACATGAAAAGATTATGTTCTTTAATTTAAATTTGGGGTTTATGTACAAAACATTTGGCATTTAAGTCTGATATCAAAGGATTAATCATGTAAATGACAGAAGCTGGCACTAATGTTGATGAAGGTTTTGAACATTACAATGTATCATGTCTGCACATGAGCAGAAGTGCAGGACTGATCATGTTCAAATGTTCATAATTTAAAACCAAAAAAAAAATGTATTCTTTCAAAATCAAATTCATCACTAATGACTGCTTAATGTTGTGTATCTACATAAATACAATGCCAATACAATGACTCAAACTGGCACATATCATCACTGCAACAATGCTAGTGACCAATAATGTCCAACTGAAATAGTCTTTCATCATTCATGCTATGCAGTACAGTCAAGGACCAAAATCAGTATTCTAACCACCAAAAACCATTGGAATTTTTCATTGACATAAAATCCTTCCGATCGCACTATGGCCCTGGGGTCGACTCAGCCTCTAACCAAAATGAGTACCAGGAGCATTTCCTGGGGGTAAAATGTGGCCGGTGCATAAGGCTGACAACCTTACCACCATCCTGTGCTGTTGTCATGAAATCTGGGGAGCCTTAACTTCCTGGAACCCTCTGGGCCACTCCAGGCCTTTAACGGGACTGAAAAAAAAAACACCAACAATAAAAATCAACGTAATTATACAAAACTTCATGTGCTTTATATAACAAGTGATCAGCATCAAAAAACAAAATTTCACGTGACTATACTGAAAATTCAAAAAATATTTCCACATCTGTATGAATGACACTTACATGAGAAACAAGACACTGATAATTATACACACCAAAAAAACTGCATCACAATTTCATCTAAGAGATTTCCTACGAAAATAATACTACACTTCTACTCAATATATAAAAAGTGCTCCACATTCACCATAAAAGAAGTCCCACGCAAAGACCTCCCATCTTCTGAGTGAAGTGGATCTTAAATAATATTGCAACAATTACAAATCCTACAAGACTGCCAACATATAAGATTTCCATTATAATCAAAATTTCTACTTTATATGGCTCTATTAACCCATGCTATTTTACATTTTATATATACAGGATGTCCCAGGGGGAAAGGTCAATATTCTGGGAGGTCATAGTATAGGTCATTCTAAGCAAAAATGTTTATATGAACGTGTCCTATTCCGAATGGTTTCCGAGACAGAGCTATTTGAATGTACAACCGCAAAATTGTTGATAAGAAAGAGATATTACGTGTACGTACTGTTTCTAATACCAGTATTTATTGTTCAAGGGACAGAGTTGGTACAGGGGTATAATAAATGTTCGAAAATTCCACCACCAACATCAATGCACTTTGCAACTCGTGTGAAAACATGGTGTGTTGTTCGTCTGAGTGTGTCTTGACGTTCCTTTATGCAGGCGATAACATC
>Ga0123357_10003370_pt1 | contig 18289 bp, 12 predicted proteins | sample TergutEmb28metaG_FD_89873 | JGI IMG/M metagenome (GOLD analysis project Ga0123357, IMG submission 89873) | Embiratermes neotenicus P4 segment gut microbial communities from Petit-Saut dam, French Guiana - Emb289 P4 | ecosystem: Host-associated > Arthropoda: Insects > Digestive system > Gut ... | reverse complement strand
TCAGAGCACCGAGGTCATGCCGGCCGCCGCCATGGCCGCTTACTGTGAGGATTGGCTGAAAAGATGGGAACCCGTCAAGAAGATCGACCAAGGTTCTGTAAGGTCGATGATGCGCATGCTCCGAAGATATTCTTATCTTGAATACCGGCCGCTCGGTGTCATCGGCATCATATCTCCGTTCAACTTTCCGTTCTCGATCCCGTTCACCGAGGCAGTGATGGCAGTCACTGCAGGCAACGGGGCCATCATAAAACCATCGAGCTCCACCCCGCTGTCAGGGCATCTTATAGAACGTTTGTTCGAAGAGGCAGGTTTCCCGAAAGGGTTGGTGAGAGCAGTGTCGGGAAGCGGCGCCGGACCTGCTTTGTCAAAGAGCAGTGTTGACAAGATAGTCATGACCGGAGGCGGAAGCACCGGCCGGAGCGTGGTCAAGGACGCTAGTGAAAAACTGACGCCCGTGGTGTTGGAACTTGGCGGGAAGGATGCGATGATCGTCCTCGGCGACGCCGATATCGAAAGGGCGGTCTCGTGCGCCGTATGGGGCTCCTTCGTTAACTCGGGACAGGTCTGCGCCGGCATAAAAAGGATATATATCCAGACGGACGTTTTTGATGCGTTCTCAAACATGTTCGTTCAGAGAACGGGAACGATAAAACAAGGTGACGGATGGGACGATCCGGAAATATCGATGGGACCGATGATAGATCAGGATTCGATCGACAAGATGACCGCAATAATAAAAAAAGCAGAGAGCGAGGGCGGCACGGTCCTTATCGGCGGGAAGAGGAATGAAGCGCTGAAAGGATACTTCTTCGAACCGACGATAATCGGCGGATTGGACAATTCCTCCGATGTCGTCAGGAACGAGATATTCGGCCCCGTCGTCACGATACACCGGTTCTCGACCGAAGACGAAGCGATCGCTTTAGCTAACGATAACCGCTTCGCGCTGTGCGGTTCCGTTTGGACCAAGGATCTCGAAAAAGGAAAGCGGATCGCATCAAAGCTCAATGCCGGAACAATCGACGTGAACAACTCAACGTACACATTCGGATTGCCGGCCACCCCCTGGGGCGGGCGTTATGAGAGCGGTTTCGGCATCACGCACGGAGATATCGGTTTCACGGAGCTGATGCACCCTCATCACATTCACGTCGACACCGAAAAATATCCGAATGAGATGTGGTGGATGCCTTACAATGAAGAAAAGACCGCCGTCCTTGAGATAATGATGCGCAAATCCTTCGGCGATGAAAGGTTCACCCTCAGGGACCTGAAAAGGGCGCTGCGCATATTGAAGAGCAAGTGACCCGGCATATAATCCGTATACGCGTGATACAGTTTAAAGCAGAAAGCTTTTTAAATATTCGAAATATGGCAGGATTATCGTAAACTCTAAGATCCGCATACGGCGGATGATATGAGAACGGAACTGCAGCCGTCCCTTCTCTCAAAACGGCACGTTTTGTTGCAGTCTGTTTCGTCTTAAGACGGTTACGTTTACCGTGGAAACGGAGATGAGCAAATGGCAAAAGAGAAAGGTGCGCCGAAGCAGCAACAGACGGAAGATGAGAACTTCAACTTCATCGTCCGTATCGCCAACAGCGATATCGACGGTCAGAAGAGGACCGCCGTAGGGCTGCAGAGCATAAAAGGTGTCGGAAAAAGGGTCTCTCAGATCGTAGTGGCCAAAGCGAACGTGAATCCGACAGTGAAGATTGGAAGTCTCCCTGAAGAGAAGGTCAAGGAGCTTGAGAAGCTTGTTATGACATATGTCGAATACGTCCCCAACTGGGTCGTCAACAGACAGTCCGATTACGAGACGGGTGCGGACATGCACCTCTTCGGCAACGACCTCGACATCGTTCAGAAGGATGACATAAACAGAATGAAGATGATCCGCTGCTACCGCGGCGTCCGTCACGAGACGAGACACAAGGTGCGCGGCCAGCGGACCAGAGCGAACGGAAGGAAAGGCCTGACCATGGGCGTCAGCAAGAAGAAGGTGTGATGTAAATGGGAGATCCTAAATTTCCGAGAAGATCCTATGATACGCCTTCACACCCGTGGCAGGGCGAGAGGATAAAGGCCGAGGTGGAGACCGTCCGTAAGTACGGTCTTAAGAACAAGACAGAGGTTTGGAAAGCGCAGACCATCCTGAGGGACTTCAGGGCGCAGTCGAGAGAGCTTCTGGCAAGGATACGTGTAGGTGAGGCTCAGGCCAAGATCGAGGCAGACAACCTTATCTTGAAGTGTGTGAGGATAGGCGTCCTTCCGATGACCGGCGGTACCCTGAACGATATACTTGCGCTGAACGAGGACCATATACTTGGACGCCGCCTTCAGACGCTCGTGTTCCAGAAGGGACTGACCATCAGCGCCAAACAGGCAAGGCAGCTGGTCTCTCACGGTCACATCTACCTCAACGGTCATCGCGTTACCGTCCCGGGATACATCGTGTCCAGGTCGGAGGAAGCGTCGATCGAATACAACCCGACGTCTGCGTTCACCGATGAGATGCACCCGATGAGGACCGCGAAGCCCGCGGTCAAGAAAGAGTACAACCCCGATGACAGGAAGAAAGGTTTCAAGAGGAAACCCAGACAGGATTCGAGGGCGCCGCCGGCACCGATCGTCACTGGGGACATAGCGCTGGAGGAGGAATGAACATGACCGCAAAATGGGGTATAGCTAACATATACGCATCGTACAACAACATCATGATCACCCTCACCGATATCACCGGCGCCGAGACGATAACGAAGGCGACCGGAGGGATGGTCGTGAAGCAGGCCAAGGACCAGTCGTCCCCGTATGCTGCCCAGAGGGCCGCCGAGAAGATAGCGGATGTTGCCAAAGAGAAGGAGATCATAGGCATACACGTGAAGGTGCGCGCGCCCGGAGGCAACAAATCGACGTCTCCCGGACCGGGTGCTCAGGCGGCCATACGTGCGCTCGCCAGAGCAGGTCTGAAGATCGGACGCATCGAGGATGTTACGCCGATCCCGCATGACGGGACCAAAAAGAAAGGCGGTCGCAGAGGACGCAGAGTGTGAGGTGATCGATATGGATATCGATATGATCGAAATGACCGAGAAGAAAGCGAAGTTCATACTGCGTGACTCATCCCCGGCCATGGCGAACGCCCTCAGACGGACGCTTCTTTCAGACATACCCAAGATGGCCATAGACCGGGTGGAGTTCCACCTCGGCCCCATAATGGTCGACGGAAAGGAATACGAGAGCATAACCCCGCTGTTCGACGAGATCATAGCACACCGTCTCGGGATGATACCCATCCCGACGGATACGGAGCTTTTCACTACATCAGAGAAATGCTCCTGCGGCGGAGAAGGGTGCCCGTCCTGTACGATCATGTACAGTCTCAACAAGATCGGACCGTGCACGGTCCTGTCGGGCGACCTCCTGCCTCTTGGTGATGCGAAGCTCAAGGTCAAGGATGAAGCGATCCCCGTGGTCGATCTTGCAGAAGGACAAGCGGTCCTGATCTACGCCATAGCGAAGATGGGCACAGCAAAGCAGCATGTCAAATGGCAGGTAGCGGTCGGCGTTGGATACAAATACCTCCCGATCGTGACGCTGAAGGTAGATTCTGGCGAGGACGTTCTCAAACTTGAGCAGATCTGTCCCAAGAAAGTGTTCGCAGTCGACAAGAAGAAGCTCAAGGTCAGGGACGCGAAGGACTGTTCCCTTTGCATGTCGTGCGTCGAATACGCCGGAAAAGACGTGGTCCAAGTGGAAGCCGACAACAAGAACTTCCTGTTCAAGTTCGAGACCGACGGATCGCTGTCCGCGGAAAAGACCCTGAACACCGCGGTCTCGATAATGGCAGAGGAAGCCAACAGCTTCGCGAAAATGCTCTGATCAAACTCATTCCTAATCTCTTTCTTTTCCCATTTTCTCCAAAAAGCTGCGTTCAGGAACGCACTGAGAACAAAAGTTCCGGAAAGGCGGAACGGCGGCCTGGACAGGAAGACGGAAACGCAGACTCAGTGCATAGGCATCAATATGATTAACTCAATATCTTTTCGAGCAGTTCGGTGTCCGACCGGGCAAAGAAGACAAGCGGCGCTGACATTCGATCCTTCTCGGATTTGTATGGAAACGACATAAAGACTTCTCACAAACATCCGCGGTAAATGTCTGATTCGTGGGGAAAAAGTATGTGGTATATCTCTTTGATAACATATCACGCCGCCGTAACGGCGGCTTGATGTGCTTTTCATTCCAGAATAAAGGAGACATAAGGATTCAAGATTATAGTCGGATTTCATAAATCCACACAAATCCGAGAAGAGCCTGACATTCACTGGTTTTTTATATTATATATGTGATTTCTGCCACTCACTAAATGGTTCAGCCAAACCATCGTAAAATAGACGTAAAATAATCTCTGAAGGCGCTTAACACGAAACATAAGATCACAATATTTTCGGCGTTCGCGGTTCTCGTACTTTTGACAGTATCTGCGTTTGCTCTCATGGGCAATAACGGAACGGGGGGGGGGTCGGCGGTCTTTCCGGCGGCTCGACAGGATCTTTAGCTGCAACTGATCCTCAGACAGGCGGATTTATAGTTCCGTTCACTCCGAGAACAGATTTCGATGCGTCTTACACTCCCATTTACAACGTACAGGATCTTTCAAACATACGCAACAACCTGAGCGGAAAATACTATCTTGCGAACGATATCGACTTTTCCACCGACACTTCAGGTTACAATAACGGCGGCATAATGATACCGCTCAATGTAGTGGTCAAGAGCGACACCAGCTTGCAGATAACTATAGGCACTGGAGGCAATACGCTGTCAGGTGTAAACATATCGTTCGGAACAACGAACGTTTCCTACACGACTGCGGGAACAGCAGCGAGCATATCGAGTATTCCGAGCGACACAACACAGATTTTGATCGGGGGAATACTGAATCCTCAATCATTTGCATTCTCCGTCAATATTGATATGTATTCCCACACAGTGCAATTTAACGGAACGTTCGACAGCAACGGCAACTTCGATCCGATTGGAACATCGTCTTCACCGTTCACAGGTGTATTCGACGGCAACGGATACACCATAAGCGGGATACAGACGGTGGCCTATCTATCAAGTTCCGCTCATCCCGGGCTGTTCGGTTATGTCGGAAACGGAGGAGAGATATCTGATTTGGGTGTTGTGAATAGTTCTGTCTTCGCATCATTATCATCATTATCATCATCCGCATACGCATCCGCAGGCGGTATCGTCGGTTACGCATCATCATCAACCATCACAAACTGCTACAACACCGGTTCGGTCTCCGCATCAACACAATCCGCAGGCGGTATCGTCGGTTACGCATCATCATCAACCATCACAAACTGCTACAACACCGGTTCGGTCTCCGCATCATCATCATCATTAGCCGCATTCGCAGGCGGCGTTGTCGGTGTCGCATTATCATCTACCATCACTGACTGCTACAACACCGGTTCGGTCTCCGCATCAACACCATCCGCAGGCGGTATCGTCGGTTACGCATCAACATCAACCATCACAAACTGCTACAACACCGGTTCGGTCTCCGCACCATTATACGCAGGCGGTATCGTCGGTGACGCAGAATCGTCAACCACACTTACCATCACAAACTGCTACAACACCGGTTCGGTCTCCGGCGCATCCGCAGGCGGTATCGTCGGTGACGCAGAATCGTCAACCATCACAAACTGCTACAACACCGGTTCGGTCTCCGCATCATTATCATCATCATCAAACGCATTCGCAGGCGGCGTTGTCGGTATCGCACTATCATCTACCATCACTGACTGCTACAACACCGGTTCGGTCTCCGCATCATTATCATCATTATCAAACGCATACGCCGGCGGCGTTGTCGGTTACGCATCAACATCAACCATTATCACCAACTGTTATTATCTCATAGGGCAACTGAAAATTAACGGAAGCGCCGTTTCCGACAAAATGGTCGGCTACGGATCCGCAGCCGTCGACAGCGGAATCGTAACTCCGGCAAGAAAGACCGCGGCCCCAGATCAGCGGTCGGGTGCAAAGACATCCGGCGAAATGAGACCATCGCTCTCAGACGCCCAGAATAATAATTCAATATATCTCACCGGGACGACCACCCCGTCAGGAAAGACCCCAATAACGGGGTGGGATTTCACAAATGTATGGGTCGTATATCCTAATCTGAACGGCGGTTATCCGATACTTCGGTCTCTGGCAGATTCGGTTTTGGAATATGTTCATGTGAGCAGCATAACAGTAACGGGATCTGGAGGAGCAACGATAACATCAAACGGAGGAACTCTTCAGATGTCCGCATCTGTGTTGCCGAGTAACGCGACCGATAGAACGGTCACATGGTCCGTTACTAACGGAACAGGAACAGCGGTGATTTCGCAATCAGGATTATTGACAGCTGTGACCAACGGAATGGTCACCGTCAGAGCGACGGCCAATAACGGATCCGGCGTATTCGGGGAATTGACGATATCGATAAGCGGACAGACTGCCGAGCCAAGATACATGATCATATACGTCGCCAATAACGGATCAGGATCAATACTGACGGAAGACAACAAAATAACAGGAAGGCTTTACAATCTAGCAGACACATCCGGCCTTACGGTACCAGTAGGCAAACATTTCAAAGAATGGAACACTGCGCCCGACGGTTCCGGAACGTCGTATCTGGCTGGACAGCAGGTAACGATAACAGGCAATCTTATGCTGTATGCTGTATGGGCGGATGTCCCCGCCACAGGAGGAGGTGGGCTCGGACTGAGCCCGATTGTGGTCGGGGCGATTGTCGTAGCGGCAATTGCAGTGATCGGAGGCGCAGCGTACTTCCTGTTCATAAGGAAACGGTGATCTGAAAAGCGGCATAAGAATCGCATTGCCGGCCCATCCGGTTGCCGTATGTTTCAACGCAACGTCCAGAGAGTCGGTCAAAAGAAATCTGACAGTTTGCACTTCTTCACTTTATCGTTATCAAATAGAGACGTCATGCTCATCTCTAGAACGGCGATCCTTTGTTTGGTGTACTCTGACAGGCCGTACTTCTCTCCTATGTGCTTCGATACCTCAAGGTATTTTTTAACGCTGGCCTCGTGTACGGTCAGTGTGAGGCCGTTCCCGCATCTGCATATGCCGGACAGCGGTATCCTTCTGTACTTCTCGCCGCATTTCGTACATCGGACGTTCTGCGCTGAAAAGCTCCTGAGATTCCCGGCCATGTCCGGAAGGAAATGTTTGTCTATCACCCTCGTGGCAACATCCCGCTCATCGACGGCCCTGATCTTCCTTCCAAGATCGAGCTGCGCCTCCATCTTGTCGGTCATCGATTCCAGCGTCGTATAAGCGGAATGCTTCGGGCCCTCCGATATGTCGCGGGTGTCGTGGGTGAATCTCAGTCCTTCGTACTGTTCGTTGCGCCCAATGCGTTTCGATATCATGTCCATGATGCCCTCTATCTCTTTGGGGTCCTTCATTTCCACGGTCGCGCGGTAGAATTCCAGCGGATATTCCGTCAGACAGTCTATGTTGTGCGCTTCCTTGTCGATCTCGTTCGGATCGAGTCTCGTCGTCAGAACGAGCGGGGCGTCCATCAGTCCTCCGCGCCGGTCGGGAAGGAACGCGCGTGAGAAGTTGAGAAGACCGTCCAGAAGGAGAATGATGCTGTCCTCGTCGCCGTCGCAGTTCCTCCTCTTTGCCGCATGGAAGAACGGATGCGCATAGCCCACCGACGCTTTCGTATATCCTATGATCCTGCACAGTATGCCGCCGGACGTGTGCGGTGCTAATCCTATTCCAAGATGACCGATGAGTCCGCTGCGGTCGGATACATTGTAGTAGCGTTCCAGCTTGTAATGCTTTTCCAGCATATCGTCTATGAACGCGGCAACTTTGACCATATGGTCCCCGCATGAATCCGCGGGCACGAAATCCTGGGCCTTGAGTTCGCATATCTGTTCATCGCTCTCAAGCGGTCTTCCGTACATATCTGTGGTGTAACCTAACTCCTTGGCCTTCTCTACGCTCAGTTCTATCTCCCTCGGCCTGAAGTGTGTTATCGGAACATCGGTCATGTCGAAACGTATCGTCCCGTCCTTGAACACTGACACATCGTTCACCGCTCTCAGTATCCCCTTCTCAACAGCCTCCGGCACTTTCATTTTTGAAGACAGTCCTTCGACGCACCTCAGTTCGCTGACCTTGACGTTGACCGAGGCAACAGCATCATCCATCTCTTGTTCAAGATCGATGACAGGCATCTTCGACTCATCGAACGTCTTCTCTATTCCTGTAAAATAAGTGTGCTTTCCGCAGTCACGGCACCATGAGCGCCATGTTGTTTTACCGCATGATCTGCACGACCTGTTGCCTACATCAACGCGAACGCCGTCAACGGCCTTTCTGGAAATGGACTGTCTGGATTTGACGACATTTATTGCGGAGAACATCTCCCTCTTGCTTCCGGGCTCGCGGCCTACCGGAAAGAGAACATGGACTGCAGGATTCATCTTTCGGTCTCTGGCCTTCTCGGGGCGGGCCATTCTGGCGCCTATCCTTGTCATCGCCTTCGCCCTGACCTCTATGCCGAGGGCCTTGCTTACGGCGATCAGCGGATCGTCCCCAGAGAGGTCCGAGATCTTTGCGACGGGTGATGACGAAAGGCCAAGACATTCTATGATCGGCATAGAATATCGAAGATCGATGACGATCCTGCCGTCTATCACCCTGTGCGTGGCACCGAGTTCTTCGAGTACCGCTTTGGCCTTCGGGTCCATGGCGAGGGTAAGTTCAGAGCCATATTTTCCTGAAGAGAGTATATGATCCCTGAGGACGATCAGTTCATCCATCGACCTGTCAGACCAGAACAGATTGAATTTAGGATGGAGCGGAACGCCGAGCGTGCGGCTCATCTCTTTGGCACGTTCATACGTCGGATCGTTCCAGTCCTCGGGAAGATCCCCTTTGGAAAGGAGTTCCTGTTTATGCCAATCAATGGAATATCCGCACGGCACGAGCATATGGTTGTTCTCGGAGAACTCTCCGAACGGGATCAGTATCTCCCCGGTATCGACGATCTCTCGTATCCTTGGTCTGATCTCTAGGACCTCTTCCTTCGTGCTGCAGTACACCAGATCTCCGTTGTCAAGAAGGAGAAGCGGGCCCTCGATGGAATCGCACGGCGTCACCGCCCCCGCCTTCCCGGGGCGTTCTATCTTGATCTGTGTTCCGAGTGCCGGGAATTCGTCCAAGGCGTACATACTCGCCGGGCTCAGTGCGATAGCCGCCAATCCGCACGTCCTTCCGCGCCCGTATCTGAGCCTGAACCCGCCTGGACGCGACGGGTGTCCGAAGATGGGCCTCCCGGCGACTATGTCCATGAGATACTTTTCCGCGGGTTCGACCTTTTTGACCTTGTTCTTCTTCTCATCCTCTTGGCCGGATTTGACGAATTCGCTTATGAAATCCCATCCGTCTATCCCGAGCTTGTCGACGTGCTTCTTGATCTTCGCGGCCTTCTGGCACAATCCTTCCGCAATGACGAGGCACGCTCCTCCCCTTACCTTATTGGTCGGTATGCGGGGAAGATCGCGGTATCCGGAGATCTCGGCATCCTCTGTGCCTTCCCCGTCTATGCAGACCGGGCAGTTGGAGACGATAAGGGTTATCTCGGACGGTGACGGCAGATACTGAAGATGCGCGGACTGTTTGTACAGCGGGATCTCTTCGTGGAACCTTCTTATCTCCTGATCGGTCGGTATGTATTTGCCGATGCCCATCTCTCGCCTGACCATGTCGGCTATAAGGACGGACATGGCCTGTCCTGTTCCTCCCGCGGCCCTTATGGGGCCTGCGAATATCAGGTCTATGTATTCCGAACCGTCCGAGTTCCTTCCGATCTTCGTGTCGGCGATACCTTCAAGCGGAGCGACGAGGATCCCTTCAGTAAGGACAGCGAGACCGACCCTCACGGCACGGTCTATGACCTCCTCCCTTGTGCCGGAACTCTCGGCCGCTACCTTCTTCGCGATCATCAGAGAGACTATCTCCCTGTTGCCGTGTTCATCTGTAAGTTTCCTTATGTCATCCGCGACGCCGTCGACTTTCCAGTCTGCGAGCAACTTTTCCACCCGCGATGCAAGATCCTCGGCCTGAGGGATCTCCACGAACGTCTCCGGGTCCTTCCCTACGGAGCGTGCTTTCTCAGCTATGGCGTAGCATTTCTCCATCTCGTTCTTCATTTTGTTGAAGTAGGCGCCCATGCTCTCGCTGAACGCCAGCTTGCCGCTCAGAGTTTCACCGCCCGGAGCTTATCTTTCAACCCGGTCGTCAGGATGTCCATGTTCTCTCCGGTATCGGCTGAGAACTTGAGGTTGCCGGACGACGATCTGAGGACGTCGCTTTTGCTTTCGACCACCATGATCGGGATATCTCGGAATCCTTTTTCGACCGACGAAAGGAGGGCAAGCTGCTTCTCCATGGAGTATCCGCACGATTCCGAAGGGTCCAGAATGAATATCATCACATTCGTAAGGTACTTCAGCGCGAGCACAGCCTGTTTTTCTATATCGTTGCGTTCGTCGAGGCTGCGGTCTAGGAGTCCCGGGGTATCTATGATCTGATATCTTCTCCAGCCGTCCTCCATGTGTCCTATGACGATGCCTTTGGTGGTGAACGGGTACGGCGCGACGGTAGGCGTGGCGGTGCTGAGCTTCCTGACCAAGCTGCTCTTCCCGACGTTCGGGAATCCGGCAATGACCGCCGTCGCGATATCCGATTCGATATGCGGGAGTTTTCGGAATTTGTTCTTGGCGTCCTGAAGGAATTCCAGATCTTTCGATATCTGGCGCAGCAGAGAAGAAAGCCGTCCGTAGAAAGATGAGCGCACGGATTCGATGACATTCTCGTCCTTGCTCCGTCTTACGTTCTTGAGCGATTCGTTCTTCAGCCGTTCCGTCCTGCCTGCGGCCCAGTTCGTTGCTCCCAACGATTTCTTGTATTGGTCCAGTCCTATGACCAGATCGACGAGTTCGGGGAAGAAACCCTCTTCCTTCTCTATTCTTGGGAAACGTTCGACATATCCGCTCAGTGTCGTGACTATTATGTCGCCGGACGCGGTTATCTTCGCGAGTGCTGTCTTCTTCTTTGTGTCAAGGGAATTGGTGCCGTTCTTGAATATCTTAGCAGATCTGCTGAATGCCTTGTCGGTCAGCTCCTCGGAAGTGAGGACAGTAGGTATCCTGAACGTTTTCTCTGCCATATCTCATGTGATACAGTGAGGTTATAAAAATTGTCTGGGTGGTCGTCCCATACACGCAGTCTTAGAGCCAAGGGACAGTTTTTTATATTTCGAACATAATCTTCGTTCGTATAAGCCCTATGCTATGTTGGTATATCACCGACTGCATAGGCTTCACCTCTGCCTTTTAAGGCGTTTTGGTTTTATTTTCAGTCCGTAATGTGCTTCCTTTCCTCTGATCCTGTCTCTGATTTCTCTCGCTATCGAATCTACCGTTTGTATCAGATCTCTGTGTTCACCGTAGGTCGAATTTTCTACAGTGCATTTGATCAGATTCTTCTTGTGTTCAGTTGCTGAGCCTTCAACTATCTTTTCACCGAGACCGCCGCCGAGGGCCCTATTAGAATCTAATACAACAGTGAAATTATCCTTTCCTGTTTTCTCAAACGTTTCATCCATAAGTTCTGAAAGTGTTAGCCGATATACCACATGCCGGTCATCAGTCTCAATCCACCATTCAGGATTATCATCTGCGTTCTTATCAATATATACCGAATGGGTTTCTGGATCGAACTCGAATATCTCTGCAATTACAATCTTACGCCTGACCGGATGAAGCTTCTTGGCTTTTAATTCTTTATATCCCCATAGTTCACGAAATTTTTTAGATATATTACCGAAAGCCAGGATTATCTGTCACGGATGCAACCATAACGAAATCAGGATTGTCCAGCGCATCCAATCCAGGATCGCCTATCTCTTCGACAACGATCACGGTCACATCATCTTCCCCTCCTCTCTGTTCTGCATGTCTCGCCTCTTCGCGGTCCTGAAAGCTGCGATCCGCGAACTCTTTCATATTTTCAGTCATGAAAGCATTCTCTCCATCACGCAGTTGCCGGCAGCCGCTTTCCGTCCGCCGCATATATTTCCATTTCCCGCATGGATTTACCTGGCCCTGTGGAACGTCGCCCGTATGAGCCAGATATCTGCATTCCTGGCCTTGTCGGTCTTGATCATCTTCGGGATGGCCTCCGCAGGCACGTTCTCTAAGACCACGCCCGCAGTGACGCTCCACGTGCCCACGTCCTTCCCGAGCAGCGTGCATACGGCGGAGATGTTGCATTGGACCAGGATGCTGATGCTGATGCCTTCGTTCGACAGGGTGCCCAGGAATTTCGGAGGTCTGATGCCGGTGAACACCGTGAACCGTATGTGGATGTCATCCGCGAGTATGGTCGTCGGAGAGACCCCGGACGGATTGCCTATGTTGAACGCGATGCTCTTGATCTCGTTCACGATCCAATTCAGGCCGTCCTTGATCAGGTCCGGACCTATCACTACCGACAGGCGTATCCCTGCACCCGCCGAGCCGGTAACATCCGATGCCCTTATCTCAAAGAAAACAGAAGCTTCGACGACGCACGACGCTATCTGTTCGATCACTTTCTTTATCGCACTTTCGATCACCTTTTTCAGGAGATCGGCAATGCCGGAGAGATCCGTTATCGTTTTGACATTTCCGAGGACCTCGAACGCAGCATCCATCACACCCTGCTTTATCATGGCCATCAACGGGTTGCTGCCAAGGGTCATGCCGCCGTTCGGGGCACCTTTCGTCGCCTCTTTGAAGATCCATTCCAGCGATCCGTCGAATTTACGCTGCCATGTCTTGCTGTCATCCTTGGTGTCTGTCTTCCACGGCGTCTTGTCCAGCTCCTCACCATCGGAATTGACCAGAACGATGCACTCTCCGTTCCCCTTCTTGCCGAGACTGTTGTTCAGCATCTGCTTCGGGAATGTGACCACATGGTACGACTGCGGACCGATCGTCCCGCTCAGTTCGTAGGACTTATCGTCCGCGCTCTTCATCAGCAGCGTATATCCTTTCAGGTCTATTGATTCCGATGTCGAGTTGTACAGTTCCACCCACTCTTTGCCTGCGTCGTTGCCCGGCGGATTCTGTTCGAACTCGTTGATCATGAGTCCGTGTTTGAACGGTACGTTGTACTTCAGTTCGAGTCCGGCATCTATGCTCCCTTTCATTCCAGGGACCGGAAGGGGTATGTTGCTAAGAAGCGTTCCAATACCCGGTACATCAGACAGCCGGAATTCCAGTTCCTGATATTGGACCACCTCGGGTATGACAATGTCGATGTCGGTGTTCCTTATGTGCGCGTTGATCTCAATGATGTGATTTTTCAGCTTCATGAGCGGATCCAGCGTGACATTGATCTGCCATGTGTCCGTTGCGATCCCGGCAGACCCGGCGAAGGAGTACTTTCCGTCCTTGTCCCTCTTCAGGTCGAGGACGAACTTCATATCGACGCTCGATATCGGAAACGAGACCTCGATCTTCAGTACGGTCTTGTGGTCGAAGTACATCTCCTTGGCGTTCATGGTCACTTTCATTTCAAAATCATACAGTCTGAATCCGAAGGTCTGACTTCCGACAGTTATCTTTATTATCCATTCTAAGCCCTCCGCGAAGAAGTCTATGAATCCGGAGAGCATCGACATTATCCTGTCAAGCGCGTCTGCGATGACCCCGTACAGTTCCTCGATGAGCTTCACGGCGTATGAGGTCAATTCTATTAGGGCCGAGCCGATCATGCTGAACACGGCATCGACCATCCTGCAGAACTCCCGCAGGGGTCTTAGTATGGGGTCAAGCAGTTTTTTCAACAGGGACAGGCATTCCTGGACGAACTCGATGACATCATCCCACAAGGTATCTGTCGCAGTGTAGCGGACCCCTGCCAGCGCCCATCCGCTCATCACCGGCACGACGATCTCGGAATTCATGCTGACCGTGCCGGAGTAGAAGGAATCCTCAAGACCCAGCAGTCCCGACATCGGTGACTGTGATGATACTGAGAAAGACATCTTCGATGATATGAACACTGTGAACGTTGCGGAATACGCCGCAGCGTGGTCCTCATCGAAAACGTCCGTATAATGGGTGTTCTCTGAGTTCTCCGTGGGAGGTATGATCCTGACCGTCAGATCATCGGTCCTGATGAGCGACATCGTCTCCGTATAAGAATTCCCCGAGGTGTCCGAAACGATGAATTCCGAGATCCCGGGCAGTTCGAGTATGTCATGCGAATTGATCCTCAGGTGTTCTCCCATCTCCGCGGAAAGAGCATTGAGTTTCTTTTCAAAAATAGGGTACAGATCCACAATGAGCAGACCTCTGGATATTATGATCGCCAGCACCTCTTTCATGATACCTCCCTTGTCTGTCACATGATTCAGGGCACTCTCGAAAAAAGATATTCTTTCATCCACAAGGCGCTCATACCCACTCAGCGCGCCGATCACTTCTTTGGATGCCATCTGATCAGCCACAATATTTTCCAGTATGGAACTGTCGAGCAGGGACCCGCCGTACTGTTCCCGTATCTGTTTTTCGACATTGTTCCTGATCGCGGCCTCGACAACGCCCCTTATCGAAGAAAGACCGAAAAGTTCGTTCTTGTTGTCCCTGATCTTCTTGAACATGGCCCCGTACATCGGGTCGGTGAACTTCGCGTCGCGCATGGACGAGGAGACAACCTCTTCCATGTTCGTCTTCTGTGTGCTGAGTGCCGTTGACAAGGCACCCGATAATGCGGAGGCGAACGTCACATCGTCATGTGCGTCTATGGGTATCCTTACAGTGCCGAGACCGTATGATGACGAGAGTTTTATGCAGATGAGGTTGAGCACGCTGTATATGTATTCGCGGACGGAGTTGTTCTCCTTTCTGTAGTCGTCAAGAAAACTGTTCCAGCCGTTCCAGTCCAGTATATCCTTGTCAGGGGACGCGGTACGGATGTCGCTCCCGGATATCTTCAGAGGATATTCGTCCCCGTCATAACTGAAACTGTAATCTCCGCCCGGGATGCTGAATCCTATGGTGCCGGGGGCGGTCAGACGCCTGTATTCCGATTCGCTGTATCCAAGATCGGACATAGTGTCCTTAAGGTAATTGGATGCCGTTATCTTCGGTACTTCTTTCCCGGTGATGAAGTTGAAGAGGCCCACTGCTGCATTGTATATCGTTTCGCCGACCTTTTTCAGTGCATCAAGCAATCCGTCGATTATCTCCAGTATCTTATCGAACATGAGATAATCTGCCCATTTAATGACGAGGGAATCCGCCTGCGATGCTATGCTCTGTGCGAATATGGCTGTCAGGTCCAGTTCGATATAGCCGTCGCTGCAGATCAGCTTCTCCGCCAGATCCGTTCTTTCGAAAAGATCCACATCCGTCATGTCTGATGTCGTCCGGAAACATATCATCTCAATGGATGCGAGAGCATTCCTGTATGCTTCGGCAACGTCCTTCTCCGTAATGATCGCTTCCGTGCCCATGTTGCCGTACTGTGAAGTTGCGCCGTATCCCTGTATGGTCCGATACTGTGCCAGAGCGGCAAGCTGATATGATATCAGCTGGGTAAGCAGCGGCCTCTCGCCGCTGACCGAGAGTTCGAAGAGCGATGCCTGTGTGACGACCAACGGAAGGGACGACGTGCCGTCCGCTGAGATCTGTATGGTCTTGGAGGCGGAGCCCGACGAGGACGACATCTTCACGTCCAGCGTACCTTGCGCCTTCAGGTACACGGGCATCGAAGCATCGGTATCCTCGCCGGACATAAGTCTGAGGGATTCTCCCGCCATCGTGACATCATAATCGCAAAGGTCGACGGTCACGGTTCCGTCACCCATCGGGAATTGGAACGCCATCCAGGATTCTGTGCGGGTGTCGAAAGTCTCGGAACGCGACATCAGGCTTCCGCCGTCCGTCCTGCTTATATCGGCAATTATCTCGCCCATTCCTCTGTTGACCGCCGTTCTCACTTTTTCGACTGTCTCGTCGAACACGTCCAATTCGATCATCAGGTCGTCTATGTTGTCGTTGGTCCTTTCGATGCAGGCGCAGACCGCACCGTACGCTCCTGCGATCACGAGGATCGTGACCGCTATGACCGCGAACGGCATGCTTCCATCTTCAGAGCCGATTCTTCTCATGATGATTGAATTTTACGAATTAGTTTATAAAAGGTGAATACTACAGTTAAGCTAACTCCGGTCAGTGTCATGTCCGGCGCACATGTACGGCCACAACACTCTTCCAACACACATGTTTGGTATAACAAGTATTATAATATTCGTGAGAAATAGGTCTATTGTTAAAAAAGGATGAAGTAAGATGACCGCGAAAGAGTACGGAGTTCAGAAAGGCCTTCCCAAGAAGACGACCTCCATATGCCCAGAGTGCGGAAACATGATCGAAGCGGACCTCATCGCAAAGGATGGAAAGGTCTACATTGAGAAGACCTGTGCCGAACACGGTCATTTCAGCGATGTTTATTGGTCCGATGTCGATATGTTCCTCGAGGCCGAGAAATTCGCTGTTGACGGTCTCGGTCTTGTCAACAAGGCTGACAAGACATCCAAAGGAGAGAACGTCTCATTCATGATCAAAGACAAAAAGGTCGAATGCATCTCATGCACTTCGCTTGCGAACATCGACCTGACGAACAGATGCAACATGGACTGCCCGATCTGTTTCGCGAATGCGAATCAGTCCGGATACGTCTACGAGCCGGACTACGAGACCGTTGTCAAGATGATGGAGATGCTGCGGAGCGAGGAACCGATAAAGTGCACCGCGCTGCAGTTCTCCGGAGGAGAACCAACGGTATATCCAAAGCTCCCTGAGGTCATCAGAAAGGCCAAGGAACTGGGATTCGCGCAGGTCCAGGTGGCCACAAACGGTATCAAGTTCGCCAACAATCTGGAATATCTCAAAGAGGTCGTCGCTGCGGGCCTGAATACGTTATATCTGTCATTTGACGGGGTATCCGACGATATATATCTTCAGGCCAGGGACCGTAAGATGTTCGATGTTAAATTGAAAGTCCTTGAGAACCTGAGGAAGCTTGAGAAACCTCCGTCGGTGGTCCTTGTGCCAACAGTAGTGAAAGGACTGAACGACGGCCAGATCGGAGACATAATCAACTTTGCACTGAAGAACTCCGACTTGATACGATGCATAAACTTCCAGCCCGTCGCCTTTACCGGACGGATCACGCGTGAGGAACTTTCCAAAGGGCGCTTCACCCTACCGGACCTTGTGAAAGAGGTCGAGAAGCAGACAGGGTATGCAGTCAAGAGCGACTGGTATCCTGTGCCCGTGGTCGCGCCGATATCCAAATTCGCATCGATAATGCTCGGCGAGAAGAAGGTGACGTTCACCTCGCATCCGCACTGCGGCATCGCGACGTACGTGGTCCAGGATGCCGACGGCAAGGTCACGCCGTTCCCCAGGTTCCTGGATGTCGAGAAGCTGTCCAAGGGGCTTTGGAAACTTTCTGAGAAGGCCGAGAAGTCCAGATTCAAGAAGTGGTATCTCATTAAAGCGGTGCTGCTTCTCAACAAGTGCGTCCACGAGGACAAGCTCCCCGGTAATCTGACCAAGAAATCCCTGCGCCATCTTATGAGCAACATAATGAGCGACAAAAGCAAGGAGACCCTTGCAGAGTTCTCATGGAAGATGATGATGATAAGCGGGATGCACTTCCAGGACAGCTATAACTATGATGTGGAACGCGTCAGGAGATGCGCGGTCCATTACGCCACACCGGATATGCGCGTCATACCGTTCTGTGCGTTCAACGGCGGCCCGGAGTACCGTGCCGAGGTCGAGAATAAATTCTCGGTACCTTTGGCAGAGTGGAAGGCCAAGAATAAGGAGGAGAAGGAATGAAAGTGAACTACGATAAATGCCTCCACTGCGGATGCTGTGTCGGATCGTGTCCGAAGAACGCGATATATCTGAACGATTATGTGCTCGAATTCAACAACGACTGCAATAAATGCGGACGATGCGTCAAACTGTGCCCGGTAGCGGCTCTCGCAATGGAGCGTGCCTGAATGAAGAAGTTCGATTGCGACATCGTCGTAGTGGGAGGGGGCCCCGGGGGCAGCATGGCAGCGAAGTACGCAGCCCTGGGAGGTCTA
>Ga0123357_10003369_pt1 | contig 18290 bp, 12 predicted proteins | sample TergutEmb28metaG_FD_89873 | JGI IMG/M metagenome (GOLD analysis project Ga0123357, IMG submission 89873) | Embiratermes neotenicus P4 segment gut microbial communities from Petit-Saut dam, French Guiana - Emb289 P4 | ecosystem: Host-associated > Arthropoda: Insects > Digestive system > Gut ... | reverse complement strand
GTTTAACCCTTTGGCCCTGGAGCTGGACATTTACAGTTTAGCACACCATTTATGTACAATGTAAATATTTTATGAACCAAGAAGGGTAACATTAGAAAATACACGACATTTTGTGGAGGAATAAACAAAGATGGTTAAAGTCTAAAAAAATAATTAAATAATATATTTGTTGACTAAATATATAAAAAGCGTACTCTGGGGAGTAGCGGTAGGCCTGTCCTATATATACGATGCATGGTGCCTAAAGGTTAAAGGATAAAGCTGATGCAACTTCTTTTATTACTGAACATAACAGAAAGAAAGAAAGAAAGAAAGAAAAAAAAACCCCTAATCTTATTAAACTATAAAGGGACATTTTATTGCTAAGCTGTTGCAAGTGATGAATTCAGTGTACAGAATGTACCACACTGTACAGTTTATTTATATTTGTAAACTGCTCTACATGGTTCGGGTGGTATCTCCACCCATCATCATGAGCTCATATCATGTAGGGCAGTTCACAGATATAAACGAACTGTATATTGTTGCATCTTGTTGGACTGTTATTGACACATATTACGCGATGCACAGACCACTGAACATAAAAATGTACCACACATGAAAGATTATAAATTCTTGCTGGTCCAAAATTTTACACTTTGGATGATGTGGCCTTAAGCAGGAAAAATAATGAGGTACTTCATAACTGTGTTACACCAACCAGACACACTACATACTAGATTAACAGGCAAACACAGAACATAAGAAGTCTGCCTGTTAAATGTGCACTAGAACAGTTGGTCCTGTGTTAACTTCTGATGTTTACTTCAGTATACTACAGGATGAACCCATCCCTTCCTGCAGCGATATAGGCACTCCAATAAGTAATCTGTGTTTGACAAGATGGTGTCAGATCTCACATCACACGACACACACTGAAATTCCCGGCTTAAGTTTTGTCTTGGGCATATGTCTGGGCTTTAAATAAGGAACAATCTTAAATGGGAGATAAACAGAAATGAAAGAGACAATGATTCCCCATTGTTAATAATAAATACTGAATTTAATCTTAAAATTAACACTTAAAAAATTTGAGTTTTGTAGACTTGCCAACAACAAAAATGGGTCATTACTTTTTGGTACTATCTATGCTGTAGTACAGCAATGCTCTTAAAACATTACTTCAGTCTCTTTGTCCCTCTGAAGGCTTCCCATTTCATGTTCACCAGCAGCAAGAGCAGATGAGTGCTATCTCATATGCATTAAAAAGGCTTACTGCTTAAAACTTGTGCATGTACATACAATGATTCATCAATCCACGTATCAACAAACTCCTGACTGACAATACTGCCTTACCAGGCATGGTTTTGTATCTGACATCACACCTTGATTTAAATCTATGCAATCACATCTGAGACTTCAAAACTATTTGAAGTCTGTGTGTAATTCTGGCACAATTTTATTCAGAGGCAATGAAGCGATCTGAAAACACTTAGCCATACTACACATTACATGATGGATTTCAATTCTTGGATCATACGCAGTCTGCTACAAAGGTGGCTTCTTTCTTTTTGTGCCACTGTTCTGCTTTTAACATCTGGTTCATAATATATGTACCATGTTTACACAGACAAACGCACTTTACACATAAACTTCAACAAAAAGAATATCCAAACACAAAGTCAAGTAGACAATACCAAACTTTCCTGTGAAGCTACACCATGTGCACAAACAATATGAAACACTGCTTTAGTGCTTCTACGCCTCACACGTGCATCCACTATAGTTAACAACAAACGAGACAAAAACTACAGTGTCTTTCAGCCCATATGGACAGTATGTAAACACCATTACTAAACTCAGGTACAATTCTGTGTAGAGAGTGGCTTTATAACAATGAAATGAACACTGATCTGTGGAAATTATATATATTCTACACAAAAATTTGGCTGGGACAAAAAAAAATGAATATAATACAATGTGAAAAATTCTTTGACCAAGCAACCTTAAACTAAGAATCTACTGTACTATGATGTCCTCATGAATATATTAAAGAAGACAATCCTGTCAAACCAAGGCCCCCTGCTATCTTGGTCATCACATATACACAACATTAGCATTCTAACTATTCTCTGTGGGGAACATCCGGAAAGGACGTTACTTCAAATGTTTCACTTAAACTTTATGAAGTGTACTTTGATGTATTTCCTCAGACTTTGTTACTTAAGTTCAAACTACCTACCTAACTCTGTGCAGCACTTTCTTCAGAAGCTAAAAGTTCCTCAGCTAGTCAAGAAACTCCCCACATTTACAAAGGCTCACTCCTTGTCCCCATCCTGAACCAGAGTAATACAGTCCACACACTTACATCATATTTAAGATTCATATTAATTGTATATTCTCATCTACACCTAGTCTTCCAAATGGTAGCATTACTTCTATGTTTCCCCACTGTATACATTTCTCTCCTCCTCCACATATGCCATATGCCACACCCACCTCATTCTCCTTCCCCTGACAACCCCAAAAATATTTCATGCGCAGTTAAAATCATGAAGCTTTCTGCTATGTAACTTTCTGAATTTCAAATGCCTCATTCAAACTTCAAAATGTATGTTCTTGGCATATCACATACATTTCCTGTTAGTGTTACTGTTACACTGGTTCTGAAACATTTTTTGTCTGCAGCCAGCTTTGAACTCAGTATTAGAACCACCAAGAAAATCAACGTCATATGATGCTACAACGCGTAACCAACACAACTAAGGGAGAACGTTATTTTTTATATATCAACGCATGTTACACCAACTTGCGTATAACCAATTGCTATGTTTTGGTTTCCACGTTTCAGGTCAGCTGCCAGACCACACTTTGAGAACCATTCCATCTCAAAGACTAAGTCCAGCCTCAGAGCCCAATAAATATTTTCTAAAAAATTACTTTCTATTTCAAATAAATGCAATGAACATAAAACATTTACCTTACACAATCCTACAATTTTATCTCAACTAATTTTTTAATTTGGTATTTGAAATAATATTTAGGATTTTATGTGAAGCAGCACTAAAAAATAGGAAGCACAGTATCAATTTTTTGACATTATAAAGCCACCAACAGAACTTCATTAGATATCTACCACCAAAGCAGAGCCATTTCAGGAGAATAACGCAGTTCTGAACCACATGCATGAAAACAGTTCACCATTAACCAGCCCCACCCCCAAAGAAAACAAAGCCATGATGAAGACCACGATAAACAGATTACAACACTACTGCGACATCTACAGCAGAAATCACATACATTGCAATTATCTAGAAAAATAAACAGAACCATTAACTTTAACCACAAATAAAGTACAATACAAAAAATGGCAAAATGTTGTAATGTTTATCTTTGTAATGACAGTACTCACTAGTCAATTAATTTCTTGTTCTGCACTTTACACTCCTGCAGCACATCCTCCTCATCCATGAGCTCATGAAGTGTAACATCCTATGACAGAAAACCAAAAATAATTATGCCAACTATTACAAACAATTCTTTCTGAAATACAGTACTCAATTATCTGCCAGTTACTACATAAATATGCCTGCATGTTTGCAAATACCTCAAGGGAATCATACAGGCTTAATATCAAAATCATTTCACAGTATTCTTAATTTCTTCTTCTGTCTAGTCTGGCTAGTAGGCAGATTTAACCATTCCATATAACAAATGGGTGTTTGCAACAGAAGGTGGCAGCACATTCCAGAGTGGTTTCACACAAGTTGATGTGTGTCTCGAGGACTTAAAGAGAGCAACTGTACTGCACGAGTGTACAATCAGCATGCTGTGGTTTATTTTTGTGGAGGAAAGGACTTATGGTCAAGGACATTTATAAAGACAAGCTTCCAGTGTCTGGCAAGAACTGTTTGTTGCATTATGCTGTTCAAAACTGGCTTGATAAATCTGAACATAGACACATGAAACAAGACTGACAGCGCTGCCCAGAGGAAATCATAACACATGCAGCTGTGAGCCATATGGAAGCCATGATGTAAGCCAACAGACAGCTAGAGACTGGCAATACAGCGGACGCTACTGGGTGTTCACAAAGGTTAGCCTACAGCATAATGCAAGACCAACTGCACTTTCATAAAGTCTGCACAACATGCATTCCCAAAGAAATGAATCCCGAGCACAAAATGACCTGAATGGGGCTTGCATTGTAACACCTCTGTCACTAAGAGGCTGAGGGAGAAGATACACTCAACAGGATTGTTATTGGTGACGAGTTATGGGTCCAGCACTTCCGAACCAAATCAAAACACGAATCCATGCAATGGAAGCATCCCAGTTCACCTGTAACCAAAAATTTTAGTTGTCCCATCAACAGGCCAGATTATGCTGCTTCATGGGACTCTCAAGGGTTACCAACTGTCCACTTTCAAAATCCTGGTGAAACCATCAATACCACATTGTAATGCTTGGTGCTGCATTCAATTTGCAGATAATGACCCAGGCCACTAAAAAGAGGACTGATACTCTTGCATGACAGTGCCAGACACCATGCAGTGCACACAAATCAGGAGACACTTCGGGAACCCAAATGGGAACTTTGTCAATTCATCTTTACTCGACCAACAGCTCAAACCTCAGCCCAAGTGGTTTTCACCTCTTTTGTTCACTGACAGAACACCTTGATGACAAATATTTTTCTGGTGATGCAGAGGTTGAACATGATGTACAAACAAGGTTAATGGAACAAACAACTGCACCACTACAAATGATGCTGCTGGGAGTTGTACAAACACAACTTCTCTAACCAACACCATGAGATACAAAAGAGTACAGGTCAGCACATACATTGAGGTGATGTGTGATAATGTAGCAAATTCTCCTGCTGCATTGTTACATTCTCTGGAAACATCGGGGTTATTTTTATGCAGTAAATTGAGAGAATAATGCGAAGTTTTAGAAATTCGAAAAATACTGTACAAAACAATTTAAATAAAGTAAAAGTTGTGTTGTGGAATTTCACTTTATGGAAGTGTAATGAAGTGAACACTGTTGTTTTGTGAGTGTCAGAACAACTGTCGTAGGATAAAATGAATACCTAAGTAACTACAAATCGACTAAGGTATGCAGTTGTCAGTAAAGTGGGAGATGACCGTGAACTCATTCAGTTTTCAAACCTTGGGAAAATAACAAACAGTAAGACAGTTTGACATGAATTATGAGCATAAAGACCCCTGGCTAGCTGTTTCACCATACATTATTCACCAATCAATCAGAAAAGACAGAGAGCGAAAAGTCTATCACATTACACCATGGAGAAGGCCATTTGGATGCTAAATGTTCTGCTGGCCTTGGTACATACACGTAGGAAGGTACTTCAGATGTAATTCAAAGTGTCTGGTTCTGAAAACTACTATTACTCAGAATGCTTGCAGTATGAATAAGCGGTCTCACTCCGTTTCAAGAATGACCCATATTAGTGTTAATACATGTTAATATTTTGCCTTAGTGGTTCCATCAATAGCTTATCCCAGCAGTCACATGGCCTAAGGTGTGTGTCTGTGGCCATTCACCTGTTGGGACTGCGGGTTCAAATCCCACTGGGGCATAGATGTCTGTCTCTTGTGGGTGTAGTGTGGTGTCAGGTAGTGGTTTCTGCATCAGGTTGATCACTCACCCAGAGAAGTCCTACCTAGTGTGGTGAGTCTGAATGTGGTTGCGATGCCTCAATAATGAGGAGACCCTGGCCCATTAGGGGCTATTCTGATGGGGGGGGGATACACCAACTGAATGTAATATATTTCTGTAAATATACATTACACATTGGAAATCTTGGTAATTAAAGCTCAACAGCTATCTCCTCCCCCCCATGAACCCAAGCCTGGAAGCGTGTGCATCAGTGTCAGAAAATCATACATCTGGTCTTCTCATGACACTGATCTTGTGAAATATGACCCTAAATGTGACCTGAAGGCAGTGTAACCCTCAGTGACATGGTTACCCTTCAAACTGAGTCTGCTACACAACAGTGACCACAACACATATTAGAACTTAAGAACCGGTGCACTAAAAATGCTTTAAGGAGTATGAACCCACTGACACTTTGTAATGGTTCTAGACTGGTAGTCAAACAACATTTTGTCATCGCATTATGTATATAAAAAAATTATGAAAATTTCACTGGGAGTTTAATAATAGCAAATAAATAGACTTGGCATTTTATTTATTATTTAAATAGCTGCAGAAATTTTATATGTAGCGTACACAGGAAGTGATTTGATGCAAACTTGGGTACAAGGCTAGTAGCATGTAACAATGGCTGGATGCATGAATAAAAGGTAGAAGAGTGAGTGGCTCACTGTCTTTCTTGACTTAAATCCATATGACCTTCCCAATGTATACAATTAGAGAAAATGTCATAAAATAGTAGAACATATTATGAAATCTAGACTGTCATTTATAAAGTTGTGAAAACAGTCATTAATCTTGTTTAAATGTCGGAACACATCGGCTTCAACAGGCGTAAAAACACAATACAGAATAATTTCCCAGAAAATTACTCATTTACCAATGGTTCCTACCCAGGCCCTGCAGAATAATTTTTATTTTTGTGCAACCGCAGGACAGATTCACACACACACACACACACAGTAGTGATAATGACACATGGCCAGTCTGGGGTTTGGTTTTATTACCTTTGAACCAGAATGCCATAATAAACCACAACAAACCACATGTACCCACAGAACAATGACATATACTCCCCTATAAAAATGTATGCCGAATTCCCACACACAACTTACTGATGAAACAAACAAGATTAAGTAATATTTATGAACATGAACTGGCAAAATTCTACTACAGACTGTAAGAAAATATAGACAATAAAACTCCATTTTTAAACATATGTACTAACTTCCTTGTTTAGGAGTGTCTCTATATGAGGTGACGAAGCATGATTAAATTTCCAAAACATCCTGACTGTAGCCTGATGCTAATGGCACAATCTGAAACAAATACACAATGAAAGATTTGTGATAAACAATTGTACTCTCATAAATCAAACCCATACTCACGTGGAAGACAATCAGCTTCCAAGAGTATGTTGTAAACAAAAATTAGATTTACAGACAGACTTCAAATTTATAAGTGAACATGTGGCTGAAAGGTGAATAAAGCCACATTTTGAGAACCTTCTCTATTCTTGTCATTAGAGGACATTTCACTCATGACGAGAACTGGGACGGTTCACAAAATCATGACACAATACTTCTAAGAGACCAACAACTTCTTTTAAACATTGTAAGACATGATTAAAGTTAAGATGGTATTGAAAGGGCAGTGGATGTTTTAATGACATTAGTATTCAAGACCAATGTCCTTGCTGAGTTCAAAATGCAGGACTTGCACCAATACTTCCAACAATGTTGCAACTGCTGAACATGCTGCATTAAGTTGCAAGATAATTACTTTGAGGGGAAAGCATGGCCAGAGATTAAAAACAAAATTCATGAATTGTCACACCACATACAACTAAGTCCATAACACCAATCCAATCCATAACCCCAACATTTCACTACTTTAGGGCCCATTCTAATATCCCCCCCCATCTATTAACTACAAGTCCTAAGAGTTTGCTTCTATCAAGTTTTCTGCAGTATTAAAGAAATTCAAATGCTGATCCCCAATATATGGTAGAGTAAATACAAGTTCTAAAGTACCTAACACAGCTGTGTTTGCACAAAATTAGCTTAACCCATCAGTCCCTAACATCAGGTATACCCACCCTGCAGTGTCATGCTCAAAACACCAGTGCCAGGCAAAGGTGACAACATTCAATGCCCTTCCTCATGCAGATCTCATTTAACTTCCAGATTTCTGCAGGTACCATCAAGCATTTAATTTCAGCGCCAAACGGTTAAAACAAGGCATCTGATAAGTCACACGGAAACTTCCTATCTACCCAAAACTGTGAAGCTGACAATAATATGTTTATTGTGTATGGCATATTTATCTATAGAACATTGTAATGGTAATGTGCATTAACTGCTGATTTTCTCCAAGAAAACCACTAGTGATGGGGCTGAACATAAACTGGTTTAGTTCATCCAGCAAGTCAATGTTGTATATGGAACACTTTTCCAAATAGTGGCCACACTTTTGATCAGAAATGATTAAACATGCAGAAATATCAGTTATAGCCCTCAAAAACTTGTGTTTTTAAACTTCTACCCTTGTGAGATGCAAGCTTACATAAAATTAAGTCAGCAGGTATGTTAGGGGTATATCCCACCTTTCTATAGGAAAGGCTACTTATTCACCAGTATGTAACAATGTACTTTTAAACAGCCTATTTGGCACACTCCCAGCAACATATAAAGAACTGCTGATCATACAACACATTTCAGAAATTACTTCTTTCCTTCTGTATGACACTAGTAAATAAAATTTTGTATACAAGCAATTATGTTAATAAAAAAAAAAATGAGCACATGATAAGACACACTCAAGAGTTATGGTCTCTCTGTTGGCAAGAAACGTACACCACATACTGAAATCAGCTCTCCTGTTTACTATTGTGAACAGGGATTACATAAAAACAAATCAACTTTGGGTTTATAATTCCAGCACAAAATAATATTTAGGCTACCAACAACTACCATCCATGAGACTTTCCTTGCCATGACCCTACTACAAAAAGGCTAGTACAACAAAATTCCTTTAATCTGATTTCTAATAATGTGAAAATCCTGATGTTTTGGCACTTTGAAGACAGCAGCCCAAACACCAAAAGTTTTTATTTTTAACACGGGGTAAAAAAAGCTTAATCAATGAAACAGGAAGATCTCAGGACATATTCAAAAAGGTCTCCATGAGTTTCGGTACATCAACCATTGTGGCATCTCCCGAACCCCTGCCCCCGACACTATCAACTTCTTCAGCTATGATGGCTCCCAAAAACACAAAAAGAGGACCACAAACCAGCAGATAGCAGAGACATCCAAATGGAATACTACTCTGATTAGTTTTACAGCCCACGTATGGAACTAGTACGAAAAAATTACCCGTATGAACTTAGGTCAATATAGGTCCAGTCTAGTAATCCAGAATATTTCATAATCCAGCACCTACCCAGTACCATGCATGTGGGAATAATGGAATTTTGATACATGCACCAATAAATAATACTAAGCTCTTTCACTGCCTTACACTAGCGCACTCCCAACAACAAAGAAGTGTTGGTTGTATGACACACTTCAGAAACTAACCCTTTCCTTTTGTATGAAACTAAATTTTGTAAATTATAAATTATGTTCATCTTCATAAACAGATAAACATGACAGACACTCCAAAAGTATCTTCCCTATGTCAAAATGTATCAAACATTACTTGCTAAAATCAGATTTCTTGAGGTTTAACGGCATGAAAGTGATTAAACGGAAAACAATAATCTTTTAAGCTTATGGAATAGCCATGAAAATGTGAAAAGGGATTAAACAGGGAAAAAACATCTTTTGGGTTTACAACTTCGAGAAAATATAACATTTAGGCTAGCCATACTATACCTTACAAAATGTTTATATACAGAATTGTCAAATAAGCAATCAATGAAACATGATTACCTAACATGATTCTCTAGTAAATGTAAATGTAAACCTTAACTAAGTCTCCAAACTCTTTTGCCATACCTATCATGCTAATTGTAATTATGTCAACATATTTACCATATAGCAAAATATATCTCTGTGGTTCAAGTGGCATACCTAACTTCGAAAAAAAAAAAAAAAAACTAATATATTAATGGTGGGGGTGGGAAAAAAGGGTCTCTTCAGGAAATTGGTCATACTTCACCTTCCCTGTGAACATCTATTCTCATACTTTCTTTCCTGCTGACATGAAAAATGTCAAACAGGGGAATAAAGTCTCCTGCATAGAATCACTGCAGAAATTTAATGTATTTCCTCTGGTTAGTGAATGCCTTGTCTCCTTACTGTCATTTGTTACTGATAACATGAAACAATTTCAAACAAATTTAGAAATAACAGTATAAATGCATGACCTCTGTGTGGCAAACACAAATCTCACTAGTTACCAGAAAGGTGTGTACTATGCAGGAATCAAATTGTAATGTGTTCTTCCATCTGACATTACAATCATGAAATATATCAAACAGAGAATTATATCTTATCTCATGCATTGTACTCTGTCTAGGAATTGCTTCTTTTTTCTATGGAAAGCCCGTAAGTACTGACATTATCGTTAAGTAATTTTTGATACAAAATACATGCTATATTTTCGGTCCGTATTAAGTAACTTTCTTACATGACAATTACATAGTTGCACAAAGCATAAAGTTCATATTTGCATCATATTACATTATACCCTCACACTGTGATATGTTCTACATTCTTATACTATAAAGGATCCATAAAATGTAAATAAATTCTATGACACCCTTTCTCATGGTGCTCTAAACATGGTGCACAGCGACCATAAAAATAACATTTTCACGACAAAAATTATGTTATCAGCATGAGCACTCTTTGGCAATGTAATCAACGTAAATACATTCCTATGAAATGTTTCAGGATTATGAAATGGATGAGAGCATAACATGTCATACAAAGAAGTTGTTAACAGGTTAAAATTTCATGAGGTGAAATTTGGTTAGTACGCTCATTTTAAGATCACATATAACTAAATATCCGACGAAATTTGGTAGAAATAATTTCAGACAAATAAAATTACAGATATTTGAACAAAATTCATTACAAGCGCTTATTGGATTATACCTGCAGCTCCTGATGATAATGGGCCTACTAGTAAAATGTCTGGCGCTTTCTTCTATTGGACTTCCGTACCTGGATATACAATAATGTACATATCACTCTCAAAAACTCATTATATTCACTAAAAACATACCGTAATATGCCCCTCTTTAAACAGCGATAAATATGAAACTATTATCTCTCAAACATGCAACACCTTTCCAAATCCTAATGGCGTTGCAAATCAGACATCCCATAATGCAACGCACCCCACTATCCCACAAATCAAAGCAAGTATAACAAAAAAGCATCGTGTGCAGGCGCTCCATTCAAATTCAAAGGTTTATGATCAACAACACGTCGTTCCATTAACAAAACAACACAACGAAATAGTTGATGTGTTATCTGTGAAACGTACACAATTAAGGGCATGCAATTGGTATTAAACATTACGTTCCAAGCACTAATGACTGATTAGAAGCATATCGCTGTAACTACTTGGGCCACACTCTTTAAACAATAGATGACAGCATGTAATGTGAGGTACAAGCTGACATACGTGAGGATGGCTTCCTACTCGTTATTCCGAAGGTACGATAAGAGGCTCGATTCGACTTATGTTTTATAAACCAGTTACACGCTGCAAAATATGTTATACACACACTGTCAAATTCTTGTAAACACAGGGCTACATATATTGACATATGAAGGGAATATAAACAGACAGGGAATGAAATAAAATATGAACTCCAGATGCACCTACTTTACTATAACATATCACAGTGACAGGGCAACTGAGCCATTGTAGTTAAACTTCCTTTGCAGAAACATCTTAAACTGGAGGATAATGTAGGAAATATGGAGTCATAAAATGAAGCCAACAAGTATTATATTCCACTTTTAGCCTGTGACACTACACTGCAAGTGGACCTTGGGTTCAAATAATCCTATTATGATCAGTTTTTACAACAAATAGAACTAAACACTCTATGGCATACCAGTATTGGCATATCACGTATTGAATTATTCACTTTTTGGTCTCTCTGTCTGTCAACACAAGGTTTCAGGGACAGGATTAGTCCCGGTCTTCAGACAAAGAAGTGGAACACCTACTCAGTTCAGCATAACATGCAAAGATAGTCTGAACTTCTGGGCTAGTGGAACAGCTTTGCCTGATGGGCCCAGATGAGATGTTTCCCTTACTCTTCTGTTAAAGAAGATGCTAAGTCTAAAAGGTAACCAAGGTAGCCATGCATTGCATGCTTGCAGGACTGACCTGCAGTTCAGTGAATTGTCTCTGCAAGGCCTCATACATGAATGGTACTGATAAATTAGGCACACCAACAACACTTTCGTAATAAAAGTATATATTCCTGTGACCAAAATTGAATAAATCGGGACTGGAGAATATTACATAGGAACATATGTAATTCATAGGGTAGACTGGCTTTATGACAATCATGCAGGTTGGCTGAAGACCTCAGTGCCTTGCAATCTCTGAAGATACATGCCACTGCCCTGTCTTCAATATTCTGCAGCCATTGTCCCATCTCCACAAGAATGAGGAACTGGTTGCCATTTGCTGGATATATGGCAATACTGCCTTTCTGGCAATGGAGTCAGTGATGGTTCTAACATCAAAGCCAATTAATATGGAGATATGACATCTGATTGAGCTCCATGTAGTGATGTTCATGCTTCTGTTCTTCAGTGATTTTCATGCTTCTTTTCTTCAAACAGTGATGAACCTTAAAACACACTCATACAGATGGTTGGAGGAAACAAGAAATGCACATGGAGGTTTGGTAAAAAATCTCTTGGAAAGCAGTTACTTGAATGGATGGTGGATGATATTAAACTTGATAACTGGGACATCGGTTGTGATATCTGAAGTTAAAGGCAGAGACTGAAAACCACATGTAATGGCTGGTTTCAGCCTTATTAGTATTGGAGGTCTACAACAGAGAGTTAATTGTTTCCTTCCATAAGTTGCATTTGGTATTTTGAAAAATGTGGAAATCTTATGAATGGTAATGGAACTGAAAAAAACCTGAATTTACATCCAATGCAAAGGTAATCATACCTTACAGCTGGAGGGAGGCTGTGATGGATGTTATGATGCCATAAGCATAGCTTACCTTATAAAAGACAGTTAAATTTTATTAGAAATATCTATATGAATACTCATTTTAATAGTGACTTTTTAATTTACCTATAACTGAATAATACCAGTCTGTTATGAATGGACTTTGGGAGAATACTCTTAAAACATTAATCAGAATGTAAGGTGCTTCAAATTATAACTATAGATCTCAGCAGGATAATAATTAAATATTACTGTACTACCTTTCTATATGATATGGTGTGCCTTATGTGGAAAAAAGGTACGTGTTGATGTCAACAGATAACAAACCTGGTGGATTATAAGAAAACTGAAACATCAAATTCCACACATTAGATATTCCTGATCTTATGTCTATTTTCAATGTTTAGGTCATTTGAAAGAATATCAAGTCTGTGCCACTGCACGACATATTAACACATCAATTTTTGTATGGTGGATAGCAGTTTGCCCCTCATTCCATTCCCCAGGCTGGAGAACCACCATTTCCCAGCTACCTGCAAATGCTTAATCAATATGTGTGTACTGTTACCCTCCATATCAGGAGACCATCTCCTCCATCTGTGGTGAAATGGAACCACTTAACCTATCACCACCATCCATCCAGTGAACAGGCTGTTCTTTCCACATTAGTACTAAAGGCAATGCTCCTTTGTGAACGAGACAGCCTTCGTGATGACCCTCAGCTTCTCAGGTCTACGTTAAGACATTGTGGCTTCAGCAACTGACATATTCAACACGCTCTCTATCCTTTCCTGCCCAGCACAGTTCTGCCTCTCCCACCTCCTTTCCTCTTTGCTGGTATGACCCTTAACCCAATTAAAGAGAGTAATGCCCAAGGGCAACATTAAGTCTGTCAGCCTTCTACCAAGGAAGTTTTGTAGAACTACTTCCTTCTTCTTATGATGGATGACATACTGTGTAAATCATTCTCCCACTAGTGTGGTAAGGTCTAAATTGGGTAGACCAGCCATTCCACTGAGACTAGATCAAGGAATACAACATTGATAAGTCAGCCATAGTAGAACACAGCACAAACCCGAACATCACATCCAACTGAAGCACACTCTTCACCATCCAACACAGATTTACTGCATCATTAGGGATGCAAAAGAAATTGACCTACATCCCAAAATAAAGAGGGAGGATGGTCTCTGCCCCAGCAAGGTGTACAAGCTTCTTATCCACACCTGATGGGGTTCAGACAACCTCCCCTTGAACACACACATTGTCTTTGTTAGCAGCCCCTTTCCAGTGGCTAACTTTCCTCCTCTCCCCCCATTAAATCCTACCCATGTTCCACCTGCATCCAGCCTCCATTTGGAAATTCCCCAGAGCTCTCTTTCTTTAATACCCCAAATCATGTAACGTGGGCTACATTCCACATCTAAAAATCTCTTTCACACCTCCTTTTCTCAATTCCCAACCACCCTCCACTGTTCAATCTTCATCAGTTTCCTCTTTTCATCTCCCCAGAAACATGTCATCTTTATTATAATAACCTTTTCACATATCTTACCCTTGCTTCCTATGGGTGCTTCACCAACTTTCATTCTTTTATCATTTCCCTTTTGATTCCTCCCAAACCAGGGAACACCAATAACTTCTATATCCATGCTCTACTATAAACAGCCCTCCTTGCACTTTCCAGATTGCATGTTTTACTGATTTTTCTGGAGTTTCTGGTTATGCTCCCTTTCTTACTTGCATGGTTTTTTCTCCTCCCCTCATAATAGAGGTAGCAGGTTCCTCTAAAATGGTGATAATTTCTACAAGACTAAGTAGCATTGCAACATCCCATACAACTATCTTCAGGGAACATAAAGTAATTAAAAAAATACTTGGTGTTTGTACAGGTACTGTTACAGCCTTCACTAGCATTTTTTCATAACAGTGCTCCCAAATACTTAACAATTATGCTTCTTATAACACAAATGCACATCAATGAAATGTTCTGGACTGGGTGAGGAGTGAACAGCCTGACCAAAGTGTACATATGTACTTAGTGCTTGGCAATCAATGGCATACTCTGCATTGCCACAAACACCAATCACACATCTGGGGAACATATGCATCTATGATGCTATTTTAGCATTCTATACATTAAACAACTTGGAATCAGTATGTTTATCACAAATTTAAGTTCATAAGTGGAGTTAACTATATTTATTGTGTTTTTCACAAATACTTGACGTTTCGTATTCCTTTTTTGTATCTATATAACATGTCATGAATGCTTCTTACATTATTTTCATAAAAAAAACTGTGCTTTGGTTAGCACTGTTTTGCTTAGCCCCTACATTCATGAAACTAATTACCAGGGCTAACCTGAAAACTCCTGTACACAATTACACTAGCAAGAGTCCTAACTTTCCTTCACCTTCTCATCATACTCTAATTTCACTCTGACATTTCAATTATTTATGAGTACGAGACAAGATCAAGAGCTGGGCAGCTCAGTCAATATACGACTAGGCTAGACGGCTGTGTGATTGGATTCCCGAAAGTGACATAAATTTGTCTTTTTACCATGTGTCCAGACCAGCTGGGTGGGTATATCCAGCCTCCTACTGTGGGGTACTGAGGTCCCTTCTCTGGAAGTAAAGTGGCTGGGGTATGATGCTAACCAATCACTTCAATCTAGTGCTGAAGATTAAGAAAGAAGTTATACCCCCACAAGAAAACACAGGGTCATCAGGGTTGTAGAGCTAAGCACTGGACTTTACTAAATACGATCATTATTTAACAATTCCATGTGTTCATAGAATTCTTAGTCTTCTTACAATTATTACAAAAGCACAACCAGCTGATCTGTGATCATTCATACAGAATGAAACGAAATTTGCAGGCAATCCCTGCACAGTGTAATGACTTGGCTACAAATAAGATGTTTGTTTTTGGGATACACATTGCCATAAAATTTGGTAATACTGTTCTCAGCAGTGTTATAGTGTTATCTGACATGGTAATAAGTGTGTTTCTAGTTGTACTCAAGACAGATGGATACACAAGGGTAGTTGAATGATCATGCAATACACACATCACCATTACTGCAACCTGACCTTAACCCTTGGTGCCTGTAATAATCCGTCTGGTAGTGAGGCATGAAAATGTGCACAACATTCTCCTAGTTGATGTCATCCAGATGCTAACATGTTTCAAGAAATGAAGGAGTGCCTCCCCAAGATATGAAGTGTAACGCCTACAGCACTTGTCAATGCAGGTCACTCACAGGTTGTGCAGACACCAGTCAATGAAGATGCCACACTAGCAACTGTGGAACAAGAGCTATAGAGAAGCTCATACAACACTGCACAAAAATAGAACCATCCGAAACAAGGGTCCTCAGACTACTTATTGATAATCAACTGCAGCGATACCACATATTATAAAACATGTATTTCCTAACGACTGTATATGCAAGTACAAGGTGTCTGTGGTGTGAACATTTGATACCTTGTGCCATTTGATAGCGATGTGTATCTTAAAAAATAACCATCCTACAAAATTTCATACTTTTATTTCAACAGAGAATCACACTCTGCAGAGCCTGCACAAAGATTTCGTTCCACCATGCATACATGCACATTCACAGAAACATGTTACACACTGGTAACAGCATTCTATATAAGAAACTACTTGTAAAAAAAAACACAATATAAAGGCACCAATGCTTCTAAAACATAATGTTATCAATCACCACACTCTTCAACATGTCATGAAATTTTCATTCAAAATAGCTTTTTCATCAACAAATCAACAAATCATACTAAAATCATGTAGGTAACATCATACATACATTTGTAGCATGTAAAGTGATTAAGGTTTTTACAGTCACTAATGTAATATAATTCAATGTAAAATAAAAGTATCTACATTGACTGACACCTCAAGAATTAAAGAACATACCCCCATACACACCTCTCCATTAGCAGTCTAAGAATTATGGTTTTTATCAACCTTAACAAATTTCCCTTCAGTAACAACGTGTGTCCCTGTATAGTAACGAATCAGTATGCTAGAACCACGCTTAAGTTGGTTGGTATGTGAGAGATGTGACCAGCAGTGAATCCATGATGTGTAAACTGGCATGTGTGGTGGCATTCCTGCGATCAACCTGCAAGAAAAAGTAAAAGTGATCAAAAACGTAGACTGAAATCTAACAGAAAGGGTTAATATTTTGGAGTCAGAGCAATTCTGCTATGTGAGCTTAAGAATGTGGTGCAGAATGTTACATTTATTATACACGATTAATTCTATGTACGTAGGCTATTCGGAAATCAACGTCCAGTGGGCTGCTAAAAAAAAACAAGAAAGAAGGAAAAAGATTTTATTATATACAAAAGTTAGCTACATAATTTGGTTACTTCTTGACATAATCACCCTCTGAATTGAGGTACTTGTCATAGCATGACACGAGTTTCACTATCCCCGCATCATAGAAAGTTGCTGACTGGGAGCTGAGCCAGTCCTTGACACCATCCATCAGCTCCTCATTCGTATTTACATGTAAGTGCGGTGTTCTCAGCCAGACTTCCATCTGCGAAAAAAGATGGAAATCACTCAGGGCGAGGTCCGGGCTGTAGAGTGAGTGGTCAAACAAGTCCCAACGAAATTTCTGGAGCAGGGCTTGTGTGCGTGCAGCTGTGTGTGGGCATGCGTTGTTGTGCAGAAGCACAACACCTGATGTCAACATTCCTCTCCTTTTGTTTTCAATGGCTCTGCGCAGTTTTTTTTCAGAGTTTCACAATATGTTTCTGATGTTATCGTGGTTTCAGGTTCCATAAACTTGATCAACAGCACTCCTTTTCTGTCCCAGAACACTGTTGCCATCAGCTTTCTGTTTGCCAATGACTGATTGAATTTCCTGGGTTTATTCGGTGAATGTGTGTGCATCCATTGTCAAGACTGCTCTTTGGTTTCCACACTGACAAACTTAACCCATGTTTCATCGCCTGTCACAATCTTATCAAGAAATTCGTCCCCCTCATCATGATAACATTGCAAAAACGTCAAAGCTGAAGCCATTCTTTGTGTTTTGTGAACATCAGTGAGCATTTTTGGCACCCATCTGGCAAAAAACTTGTGGTAACCAAGTTTTTTTTGTGTCAATTTCATACAAAACTGTTCGACAAACTTGAGGGAATTCCAGTGAAAGTTCAGAGATAGTGAATCGACGTCACTCGCGAACCACTTTGTCAACGTGTTGCACAAGGCCATCAGTCACTAGAGATGGCCATCTTTGACCCCCCTCATCATGCACGTCTGTTCTTCCATCGCGAAATTTTCTGCACCACTCCCTAACACATTTGTCACTCATAAAGTTTGGTCCATACACTGCATTCATTCTGTGATGAATTTCAGCTGCACTATGGCCTTCAGCTTGCAAAAAACGGATCACTGCACGAATCTCGCACTTGCCG
>Ga0123357_10003368_pt1 | contig 18292 bp, 11 predicted proteins | sample TergutEmb28metaG_FD_89873 | JGI IMG/M metagenome (GOLD analysis project Ga0123357, IMG submission 89873) | Embiratermes neotenicus P4 segment gut microbial communities from Petit-Saut dam, French Guiana - Emb289 P4 | ecosystem: Host-associated > Arthropoda: Insects > Digestive system > Gut ... | reverse complement strand
TGCCGGACAGACAATCCTGGGCATAAAGTCTTGCCTCATCAAGCCTGCCGCCGATCATTAAAACTTCGGCAAGGTTAAGTTTGGAAAGGGGAGAAGTATCCATACCGTAGGCCGCCTGGTACTCCGCCAAAGTTCTTGGTAATTCCATGCGGCGCAGGTACAGCTCCCCGCGCGCAAGCCTGCCGGACGCCCTGTTAAATGCGTTAAGCGAAAGATTGGCCTGATCGTAGGCATTATCGTATTCATAAAAACGGCTTTCCAGAATCGAAAGATTATAATGGGCCACCGCAGCAAAAACCCGGTCTCCTGCCGCTCCGTTACCGGCACTGCCGGCCGATCCTTCGGCTGCGGCTGGTCCTTCAGCGATGGCCGTTCCCTCAGCCGAAGATACCGCGTCAAGATACCATTTTTTGGCTTTTTGATAATCAAACAAATCTGTATATATGGTACCCAAAGTCATCGAAAAATCCGGATCTGGTCCGATCCTGTCAATCGCGGAAAGAAGAAGCCTCTCCCCGTCGCTCAGACGGTGGATCTTAAAATATATCCAGCCAAGACTGCCAATGGCTTCACGGTTATCCGGAATTACCGCAACGACTTTTTCCAGGTACCTGGCTGATTCCTCATTCATATTTAAATAGCCGGCGGTGCGGGCCAGCTGAAAAAGAATATCTGTATCATTGGGAGAAATTTTTTCGCAGAGACGGTATTCATTCCAGGCCAGATGATAAAGTTTTCTGTTGTAAAAAATGTCCCCGAGCGAAAGGGGAAAATCAAGCACATCCGGAAATAATTTTGTACCCAGAGTATAAAGTTCCGCGGCACGATCCCAGTTTTCCGCTTCGCGGGCCCTGTCCGCTTCTAGCAGCAGGTCCTGCGGCTGCCGGTCCTGGGCCCGGCCCGGAGAAATGATAAATACCATAAAAATAATCAGCAGTAATTTAAACATGCCGGCTTCCGGCTGCCGGCCATTTTGCCGGGGTTCAGGCAACAGGAGGGCCAGAGGGAAAATCCAGGAAACAAGACGCCTGGGCAGCGGTATTTTCCTGCGCATTGCCGTGTCAAAACAACGGTAATCTGTCTTCATTTTTAAAAAGTCCTGCCGGGAATAAGCAGGGGCGAACCTGGCGGCGGCGCAGTCTTTGTATAAATCATAAAAACCGTCAATAACCGGCAAAGCGGCCCATTCGGCATCGGCAAGGCCGCGCCCTTTTTTAAAGCCGGCCAATCTTAAACGTCTCTTTGAATGGGCCATTAGATACCTTGCTCCGGCTGCGGGATTATTTACGATCATTGCGGACAGGCCAAGCCATAAATAAAGGCAGCGGTAAAAAAGCAGTATGCCGATAAAGAGTATAATGAATAAACAGGGACCCCGGCTTTTTAAAAATAAAACCGTATTTTGACCCAATCCAGCTTTGCTGTCCTGCGCATTTTCAGCATAACCTTCCATGACTTTTAGAGCGGAACGGTTATCAAGAATTTCTTTAAGAAGATTTTCAAACTGTTCGGGTTTACCGTTTCCAAAAATAAAATCTTCTCCCTGCGCCATTTCATTGGAGGTGGGATCGTATTCTATCCAGCCGTAACGCGGGAACCATACTTCAACCCAGGCATGGGCCATGTTGGCCCTGACCGGATAATAATTAAAAACTTCGGTTTCATTATCAATAAAAAACCCGGCCGCAACACGGCATGGAATGCCCAGTGATCTGAGCATCAGCGCGAAGGCAAAAGCGTAATAGGAACAATAACCTTTTTTAGTATTAAGGAGGAAGTATTTTAACTGATTGCCGTCAGGGGCAATTCCGGGTTTTAAACTGTAACGGAAATCCCCGTACTTTAAATATTCAAAAATTTCTTCTGTCTCCAACCAGTAATTGCCGGAACTGTCTTTGGTAATTTCCCTTGCCAGGGCCGCGTAATCCTGGTCGCCACCGTAGTCGGTATAAAACCGGTAATCTTCTTCGGAAAGCCCCAGGGCATCCGGGGATTGAACCGACCCGGCAGCATCAAATAATTCCGATGCGCCTGCTTCGCTGACACGGCTGCTGACTTTATAAGCCGAACCAAAAGAAGCCGTATCCCAGATTTGATACGGGGTAACTTCCACAGGCATGTTCATTCCTATAAAAGCGGACGGATCGAAGTTAACCAGAAAATATTCCTGTTCTATCTCGTTATAATCATTTATATCATCGCGCTGCGGCAGTATGGTCCGGACGCGCGGAAGTTTTTGAGGATGAGCTTTTTCATCAACAGTTTCTTTGCGGTAAAATCCCTGCTCCGGGCTGTATCCGGAAAGGGTAAAACGCCTGAGCAAGGTATGATCATCCAAAGTATCTTTTTTAACGATAAGTATCAAATCGTCATTCATGCTTATCTGGGGATCAAGGCGCAGAAATTGAGAAAAATCAAAACGAAACAGATTGGGCTCCAGAAGTCCGCCGCCCTTTTCGGCGGCCTTTTCCTGGGAGGGCCGGATAAAAAAAAGGCAGCCAATAATTACAAGAATCAGGGCCGCGGCCGAGGCAGCAATCTTTTCAGTTTTTCCAATTGTAAACTCCGGCGGAGCAGAAAAGATTAATGAAAGTATCTGTAGAAAAAACGCCAGCCCGAATAGACCGATCATTAAAACAGGCCAGCGGTAAAAATCCAAAAACGCCGCAGACATTGAAACTGAAGGCGTTATCGCCGCAGGCGCCATAACCGCAGGCGCCGCGCACAAAAATACCAAAAAAAATAAATCAACAATTAATATATCGTACTTTAAAAAATTTTTGTGCTTAAGGCAGAACCATGAGCTTGCGGCGGTCCAGTAAAAAGGCAGGAGAGCCGTAAAATTATTCCGGTCCAGATTAAGGAGAAGAGAATCAAGTGTTACCCAGGCGAGCCGGGGAGCAAACCAGCGGGGAGCCGCAACAAGGAACCTTGCCGCCCACGGTACAAGGCCTATAATGATTAATGTTTCCGCAGTCCCTGCGCGTTTGTAAAAAAGAAGGACGGCGATCAGCAGCGCGGCGGAAACCGCCGTAAAGAAAAACAGGGGATCAGATAAATCGGCTGACGCAGCCGGTATCTGTGCAAGAATAATCAAAAGTGCAGCGGTGCGGGGAATTAAGTAAGACGCACTGCGGATTCCTGTACCCGGCAATTTAATTTCTCCTGGTCAGAACCAGAAGCAAAGCAATATCTCCCTGACGCACTCCCGGAATTCTGGCGGCCTGTCCTATGGTAAGCGGCCTGACGATTTTAAGTTTTTCTTTTGACTCCGATGACAGGCCGGTGATATTGGCGTAATCGAGATCACCGGGAATCTTGATGTGGTCCATTTTTTTTGTCCGGGCAATGGCGCGGTTTTCTTTTTCGATATACCCGGCGTATTTTAAATCGAGAGCTTTTTGTTCAATCCATTCGGCAGGGTAATTTTTTAACTCCGGAATATCTTCAAAAAAATCCCTGATGTTTACCGCTTCCCTTAACAACCGGTGTTCCGGTGTTTCACCGTTACGCAGTTTGCTTTGTGTAAGCAGTTCCTGTATAGCGTCAAGCCCCAGGGTTTTGCGCCTGAATTCTTCCATGCGGCGCCCGTCTGCAAGCCCGATTTCCCCGGCTTTGGGAGTTAATCTTTTATCTGCTGTATCATGGCGCAGCAACAGGCGGTATTCGGCCCGGCTGGTAAACATTCTGTACGGTTCTTTGGTACCCTGGGTTGTAAGATCGTCTATCAGAACACCGGTATACGCTTCGGAGCGGCCCAGAACAAACGGCTCCTGTCCCCTCATTTTTTGAACTGCGTTGATGCCGGCCATAATTCCCTGGGCCGCCGCTTCTTCGTAACCGGAACTGCCGTTGGTCTGCCCCGCGGAGAAAAATCCGGCCAGCCGCTTGGACTCAAGACTCGGGTAGAGATCCAGCGGATCAAGATAATCGTATTCTACGGCGTAGGCGGGCCGCACCAAAACCGCGTTTTCCAGGCCGCAGATACTGTGAATAAAATTTTTTTGAACATCCTCGGGAAGTGAACTGGAAAGGCCGTTCAGGTAGACTTCGTTCGTGTAAAGGCCCTCCGGTTCGATAAAAACATGGTGGCGGTCGCGTTCCGGGAAACGCATAACCTTGTCTTCGATGGAGGGGCAGTAACGCGCTCCAATGCCTTTGATCTTTCCGCCGTAAAGCGGAGAACGGCCGATATTGTTTCTTATGATTTCGTGGGTCCTGGTGTTTGTATAAGTAATCCAGCAGGGAACCTGCGGCAATTCGGAATGCCATGCGGAACTGCCATCCGGAATTTCAGGATTAAAAGAAAACGGCTGCGGTTCTTCGCCTTCCTGTTTATCCAATAAATAAAAATCCACTGATGAAGCGGCGATACGCGCGGGCGTTCCTGTCTTGAGTCTGCCCATGGGGAAGCCCATACGGCGCAGACTGCTGCCCAGTCCCAGAGCCGCCTCCTCGCCGAGTCTGCCCTGGGGAGCGTCGTACTCTCCGATAAAAATTTTTCCTTCCATAAAAGTACCGGCAGCAAGAATAACCGTACTGCAGGAAATTTTGTGGCCGCGTCTGGTTACAACGCCAAGCACCTGAGGCCTGTTATCATCAGAAACCATCAAGTCAATAACCGTATCCATCATTATGGTAAGTGATTTCTGCCCTTCCAGGACCCTGCGCGCCGCGTTTTGATACGCCCGTTTGTCGGCCTGGGCGCGCGGCGCCTGGACAGCAGGACCGCGGGAACGGTTTAATACGCGGTACTGGATCATGGTTTTGTCGATTAGCTTTGCCATCTCCCCGCCCAGGGCGTCAACCTCCCGTACAAGGTTGCCTTTGGAAAGTCCGCCTACAGCAGGGTTGCACGAAAGCGCGCCGATACAGTCGGGATTCTGCGTGATTAAAAGACAGGAAAATCCAAGGCGGCTGACAGCCAGGGAAGCTTCAATCCCGGCGTGGCCGCCCCCGATTACAATGCAGTCATAATCCATCAAATATAATTTACATTATCATATACAGAAAATAAAGCCGGCGGCCAGCCCGAACAGCAGCATTGAACCGGTCATTTCGATTAAATGCGCGTACCTGACAATATCGGGAAAGAGCGGGTTAGGGATAATAAGCTGCATACCGGTACTTAAATATACCAGACACACGCTTATGATAAACGCGGGTTTGGTATTGATCATTTTCCGCAGCGGTATAATAAAAGCGCCGAACAAAATTCCGCGCACAATCTGAATGAGGAACAGAACAACCGGAGATGACACAATGGAGGCCGTGTAAGTCCGGGAAATGTTGTTTACAGCGGAGCCCGTATAAAACTCCCGCAGAGCACTGAACTGCCACGCGACAAAATACCCAAATAAAAAGTAAAGACAAAAGTATACAATCCCGATTATCCCGAGTTTGACAAGCAGATTTTTAATGCTGATTTCCCATTTTACAGGAGCAGCATTCGTACGGCCGGTACTTACGGAGGCGGTATCTGCAAAAGCGGTATATGCAGGAACGGAATTTTTATTCCCAAAAAAGATTGTAACAGGCAATGCTGTAACCGCAATTGCGCACAGCGAAGCCAGCATAATACAGAGCACATCGGGCCTTGTTAACGCCGGGAAAGCGCTCCCGAACAATACAGTTTCTATCTGGGTCATAAGTGATGTTATAAGGAAAGTTACCAAAGTCAGATTAAGGTATAATTTTTTACCGCGAATATCTGTATGCTTTGTGATAAAAAACATTGCAAAACAAATCCAGGCAGCAAAAATAATTATGAACAACAGGCTAATGGTAGTTCCCGATTTCTCCATTTCCATAAATCCCTGTGAATAGGGCAGTACAGAGCCGATTACAGAGTTAATAACTGTATAAACCAAAACACACAGCGCCAATTTAAAAATAGTTTTTATCATAAGCAGCTCCTTTTGAACCAATAATGGATTATTTTTATTTGTATTCCAATGCAACTCAGGTTCAAAAGAAGGCAGTTCAGGTTAAAAATTCGGCATATCAGAAAAATTCATTGATAATGGCAGTAACTCAGCTTGAGATAAAATAATCTATGCCGCATAATCACAGACATGAAGTTGATCATTAACACCGATGACCGGTATGCTGAGACTGAAATTATCGTCAACTGCAGCCGGATTGGCGATGAAACCGAAAAACTCCTGGCTGCAATAAGAATGCTGGATATGAAGCTGGCCGGCATAAGGGACGGACGCCAGTATGTAATTGAAGCCTCCGACATTATTTACATAGAGAGTACAGACAAACGATGCTTCCTTTACACCATGACCGGCGCATACGAAAATCAAATGAATCTGAGCGAACTGGAAACAAGGCTGGCTGACCGCGATTTTATGCGTGCAAGCAAGAACTGTCTGTTTAATTTAAAGCACATAAAGTCCATTGAACCTGACCTGGATCGCAGATTAACACTGACAATGGAAAGGGATCTGGTTGTTATTGTATCAAGGCAATATTCAGGATTGGTAAAGGAGAAACTGGAAGGAGTATATCATGGATAAAGAAGAACGAAAAACGCCCTTGATTATTGAATTATTAAAAAATTTCGCAGCTGTATTTACAGCGTCCCTGGTGGCCATGTCATTGGCGGGCATGATACTAAGCCGTAATATACCCAATGCAGATGCAATATCAACTTTGTTCGCGATGAAAAATGGATTATCGTATAACAGTATTCTCCAGATTACAGGATTTTCGCTGGTAATAACGCTGATTGCGGTATTTTTGTTCTCCGGCCAATTTGAAATTAAAATAAAATTTTCGCTGCGGTTGTTGATTTTATTCCTTTTGTCTTTGGTTGTAGTTTCGGTGTTTTCCATAGTATTTGGGTGGTTCCCCATTAATCAAGCCAGCGCCTGGATCGGATTCATCCTGTGTTTTATTGTATGCTACGCAATAAGCGCCGGCCTCACGGTACTGAACCTCAAAATTCAAAAGAATAAATACGGTAAACTGCTGGAAAATTACAAAAACGGCATGAAAGATAAATAAAATTCAAAAAATTTACTTGTCCGGCTTCCTGTTTAATGTTATATTAAAGTAGAGGCATTTATGTCAGAAGCATATGCATACAATGATGAATCTAAATTCACATACGCGGATTATAAGTCATGGGAATTAAAGCCCGGTGAACGATTTGAATTAATTTATGGTGTCCCTTATGCAATGGCCGCTCCAGGATTTACCCATCAGAGGATAGTAACATTATTAGCAGTTGAATTTTTTAATTTTTTAAAAAATAAGACTTGTCAGGTTATAATATCTCCATTTGATGTAAGACTTTTTTACGATGAAGATGAAAGCGACGATACAGTGGTTCAGCCTGACCTTACAGTGATCTGCGATCAAAAAAAAATAGGCGAGGACGGCTGCCGCGGCGCTCCGGAACTGGCGGTTGAAATCCTGTCGCCCTCCAATTCTGCGTTTGAAATGGGACTTAAACTTAATTTATACAAAGAAGCAGGTGTTAAAGAATATTGGGTAGTTGATCCCAAAAATAAACTGGTCAGTGTATATATTTTAAAAAATAATGAATACGTTTTACAGACCTATAAAAACAGTGATTTGATTAAATCCGATATACTTACCGGACTGGATTTATCCGCGGCAGTGATTTTCCGGGAGTAATTGATAAGTAAAAATACCTCTATTTACATGTTTTTTTGTAAAAAAAATTGGAAACTAAAGGAACTAACCGCAAGGGACGCGGCCGCAAAGATTCTAAAACTGACAGATCAGATTCAGAAGGAAACAGAAAAACTGCGTCCCCTTATGAAAATACTCAACCAAAAAAAATTATAGACATTAATGATATTTATTAATCAACCAACCTCGCCGCAGAGCGGACGGGGTATGGTTGTTCTTAAAAGGTATTGGTCTCGGGTTTAATCCCTTATGACCGCTGCAGAGCAGCGGGGTATTAAACCCTCGCCACGAATAAATATTGTATAATATAATTAGAGAACCGAGAGCCTGTCAGATTTTTTCGAAATACTTAATATTTCTCCAAAAATTTACTTGCTAATTTATATACCTGCTTTATTTGTTTTATATCTAAATTCCATTTATCTATTTCCTGTTTGATTAACTCCGGAAATTCTTTACTTATGTCTTTTAATGAATTCCCGGCTGATCTCCTTACGTAATCACTTGTATCATCTTTATGGTCAGAAATAATTTTTATGGCTTCTTCAGGATTATTCATAAAATATGGTCTTTTTGTCCAAATTCTTAAACCTTCAATTGCCGCTCTTCTGTTATTTTCATTTTTGCATTTTAACCAATCATTAATTACTCCCAAAGAATTTCGGTACCCTATGCCTTTGCAATAATTATCAAATGCCATTGCCAAAAATTCCTGAACTTGCCATGAAGTATTTTTACTGACTTCATTTTTTAAAAAATCGTATATTTTTTTATTTTTGGAAGCGATAAGACCCATAATAAAAACACCAAATGCCTGAATATAATATATATCTGAATTGTAACATTCAAATGCTATTACAATGGAATTTTCAACTGAATTATTTTTATAGGTATTTACTGCTTCTTTCTGAATTAATGAATATCTTTCTTTTCCGGTTTCTTCGTTAAAAAAGAGCTTTTTATAATAATTTATATCAATCATAATATGATTTTATTTTTCTTATTAACTAATGTCAACTTATTCTTGACAATAATTAAAAACTATTATAAATATAAATCAAGATAATGAGGTAATAATGTTTGAAGATATGTTTGATACTTATTGCGGGTTAAAATGTTCTGATTGTGAATTTAAGGAAAAATTTAGCTGTAACGGCTGTATAGCTTCGGGAGGGAAACCATTCCACGGAAAATGTGAAGTTGCCGATTGCGCAATTTCCAAAAACAAAAGGTTCTGCGGTGAATGTGAAAATTTCCCCTGCGAAATTCTTAAAAGATATTCCTTTGATAAAGAGCACGGAGATAACGGCGCACGAATAGAACATTGTAAAAATCTAAAAGCGGAAATGGTTAAAAAAGCAAGGCGGGGAATAAGCCCGATAGGTATCTGCGGACATCATTGTGATTATTGTTTCCTGGGGCAAAGGTGCGGCGGCTGCAGAAGCGATTATAATTGCTGCTCGTATGCAACCCTGTTTGAAGATAAAATTTGTCCGAATGTAAAATGTGCAAAAGAAAAGAAATTATCCGGTTGTTATGAATGTTCAGATATAGAAGATTGCATGATCGGTTATTATGGACAAAAAAATGAATATATTGCAAAAGCAACAGCATTGTTTATTAAAAAGCATGGCGGGGAAAGTTATTCAAAAACATTAAAACGGGCAATTGATGCAGGGAAAAATTATCCCAAAACTTTTGATGCAGCCGGCAGCGTTAAGGGCGCATTGGAATTACTGGAAAAATATATAGGGTAATATTAAAACGAAAATTGCAATGACCGCATAAGTAGTGCGAACGCTGTTGACTACTACCCGCCAATCAGCTATCATTAATAATATTCACAGCGGCTATAAGCCCAAAGGAGACATATAATGCGGAATTATAACAATAACACATTCTCTTTACGGGCAGGCAGCATAAACTAAACGCATCCATAGAGTTTCCCTCTTTTGCTCCTGACTCATAAACTACCCATTTTATCAGATAGATACTCACCAAAAATTTTGAATTAAGTTTAATTCAAAACGTGTATTGTCCGGGAGGAAAACTTTGTCTTACCTTAAAAAGTTCATTTCATTTTATAAACCGTACCGCCTGCTGTTTGCGGCGACTGTAATCTGCGCTTCAGTATCAACTCTCGCGGCTTTGGCATTGCCGTTATGCATCCGCTATATAACAACGGAAGTCCTTACTGCGTCTGCCGCGGGACCGCTGCCGCTGATTCTGCGTACTTCAGTTATTATGCTGGTAATTATCATCGTTCAGGTGATCTGCGGAGTTTTTTATGACCACAGGGGCCACGCGATGGGCGCGATGATGGAACGCGATATGCGCAACGAACTTTTCAATCACTGCCAGCGGCTGCCGGTACAGTTTTTCGACAATCAGAAAACGGGCGCACTTATGTCGCGCATCACCAATGACCTTCTCAATCTCGCGGAAACCTGTCACCACGGGCCGGAGTTCATCTTTATCTCGCTTACGAGTTTTATCGGCGCGTTTATTATCCTTTTCAGAATTGACGCAAGACTCACTTTAACCATTTTCGCGGTGCTGCCCCTTATGGTGATTTATACCGTATTTTTTCACGGGAGATTAAGAAAAGCATACAGGGAGAGCCGGGAAAAAATCGGCGAGCTTAACGCTTCACTGGAAGACACATTGTCGGGAATCAGGGTGGTAAAATCATTTACCAATGAAGACCTGGAAGATAAAAAATTCCGCAGGGCCAACGAAACGTTTTCAAAAGGCAGAATCAACATTTACCGCAATGAGGCCTATTATTATTCGGTAATGGAATTCTTTTTTGTCCCCCTGGTAACAGCTGTCGTAGTGGTCACGGGAGGATTGTTGATTTCGCATTCAAGCCTGTCCGCCCCGGACCTAATTGTGTTTCTGCTTTACATCGGCTACCTGACTTCTCCCCTGACGCGTGTTGCCCAGCAGGTCGGAATGTACCAGGACGGGATCGCGGCATTTATCCGTTTTATGGAGATACTGGAAACTCCACCGGAACAAATTAACAACGAACCGCACGAATACTCACAACAAAATAAATTTAATGGTCATATTGTCTTTGATAACGTCAGTTTCCGTTACGGTACAGATTTGGAAAATGTCCTTGAAAATATTAACCTGGACATAAAGCCCGGCGAATCGGTCGCGCTGATCGGATCTTCGGGCGCTGGCAAGTCGACTTTATGTTCGCTTATACCGCGATTTTATGAACCGTGTTCGGGACGGATTCTCCTTGACGGCGAGGACATCAGCGGGATTGATCTGCAAACGTTGAGGAACAATATCGGTCTAATCGCACAGGATGTTTATCTTTTTAACGGAACAGTCACAGAGAATATCGGTTACGGGAAACCCGGAGCTTGTGCAGATGAGATAATCAATGCAGCAAAAATGGCCAATGCCCATGATTTTATCAGCGCCCTGCCAAAAGGATACGATACTCAAATCGGGCAGCGCGGAATAAAACTGTCAGGCGGACAGCGCCAGAGGCTGTCGATTGCAAGGGCTTTTTTAAAAAATCCGCCGATCATAATACTTGATGAAGCGACCAGCGCCCTGGATTATGAAAGCGAGCAGGTCATTCATGACTGTATTGAAAGTTTTATGAAGGACAGGACAGTATTGATTATTGCGCACAGGTTATCGACTGTCAGAAAAGCCAAAAAGATCTTTTCAATATCTGGCGGGAATATAGAAGAGAAAATTTTGCCGGAAATTGATACATTGGAATGATAATGGAACCGGCGCACAAAGATGCGGCGCACAAAGATGCGGCGCACAAAGATGCGGCGCGGCAAAAATTCGACCTTACTGAGGGCGGAATTTTAAAAAAACTTCTCCAGATAGCCGTGCCGATCATCGGAACCCAGCTCATCACAATGGCATACAACCTCACCGATCTTTTCTGGCTGGGCAGGGTCGGCAGCGATGCGGTTGCTTCGGCTGGGTCGGCGGGGATGTATCTTTGGCTGTCCTTTGGCTTTCTTTTGATCGGCAGAATGGCGGCGGAGATCGGGGTCTCGCAGAGTTTTGGCAAGGGCGATAAAAAAACCGCCCAGGCCATTGCCCAAAATTCAATGCTTATTGCGCTGGTACTGGGACTGATCTTCGGCCTGACCATGGTGATCTTCAACAGGAACCTCATTGGGTTTTTTAATTTTAAAGAAAGCGAAGTAGCAGCCAGGGGTGCAGTTTATATCCGGATTACAGGCATTCCAATACCTCTGGTTTTTATGGCTGCTGTCGTTACCGGTTCATTCAACGCCTCGGGGAATTCACGCACTCCGTTTATCATGAACGCCATAGGCCTGGTGATAAATGTAATTCTTGATCCGATTTTTATTTTTGTATTAGGGATGGAGGTCAGGGGAGCGGCCATTGCAACTGTGATTGCACAGGTAATATCCTGCGGATCGCTGTTCATGGCCTTTTATGTTTCCATGCACAGGCCGTTTGCGCGATTTTCATTCATCTTTAAACCTGACATAAAAATTATCGCAAGGCTGCTCAAGTGGTCGGTTCCGATTGGCCTTGAAAGTATTCTGTTCTGTTTTCTTTCGATGTTGTGTTCAAGAATCGAAGCGTCATTCGGCGCAGATGCGATTGCCGCAGCAAAAATCGGATCGCAGATTGAATCACTGTCCTGGCTTTTGGGCGGCGGATTCAGCTCCGCCCTGGTGGCGTTTATAGGGCAGAACCACGGCGCGGGAAAACAGGATCGCATACGCAAGGGTACAAAAATCGCCGCCGGCATTATGGCAGTCTGGGGTTCCGCAATAGCAACAGCCTTCCTGACACTGGGACCGGCGATCTTCTTTATTTTTTTGCCGGTACAGAGGCTAAAACCGCTTGGAGGAAATTATTTATTCATCATGGCTTTCTGCCAGCTTTTCATGAACCTTGAAGGAGTCGGGTCAGGCGCTTTCAAGGGGACAGGCCGGACCATTCCGCCTTCCCTTGCAAGCATTATCATAAACAGCTCCCGGCCAATTTTGGCATTTCTGTTGTCAAGGACCAGTCTTGGGATTTACGGTGTATGGATTTCCGAATCTTTTACCGCAATTGTACGCGGCAGCTGGATCTGCATTTGGTATTTATTGGCGGAGAGGAAGAAAGTCAAAAATTACATGTAAACTTCATAAGATTCAATGTTTTCATCATAACCCTTTACTGAAATGACCTGTTTTTCGCCAAAAGGAAAAAGATCCTTTGTACTTTCCCAAACCGCCGCTGTTACCAGTATACCGCCCGGTCTGGAGCTGCTTTCCATCCGCTGAGCAAGGTTAACCGCTGCTCCGATAACAGTATATTCAATCCGCGTCCTGGAACCGAGGTTACCGACAATTACATTGCCGGTGTTAATTCCGATCCTCACTTTTAAATTTATATCAGCAATACGCTTCCATTTTTCGGCAAGTTCCGTTATTTTTTTCTGCATTGCAATTGCAGCGCGGATACAGCGTTCACAGTGGTCAGACATGCTGAAAGGGTCTCCAAAAAACGCAAGTATTCCGTCGCCCATAAATTTATCCACTGTTCCGCCGTGGGCAAAAAGAATCTCCGCCATGGATTCAAGGTAATCGTTCAGGAAATCGTGGACTTGATTGGGACTTCTGGAAGCGCTCCATTTTGTAAAACCTGATATATCGGCGAAAAGCATAGTCAGTTCTTTATATGCGGGAACAAGATCGGTTTTTCCTTCCCGTATAATACGTTCGGCGAGAGCGCGGGGAAAATACCTTGAAAGCGCATTCTTTAGCAATTCCTGTTCACGGTAACGGGCCAGGAGCCTGAATAAAAATATACAAAGCCACAGGAAAAAAATGAAAGATACAGGCAGGGCATACCAGGGCGCAATAGAGACTACAGCCCACCGATACCAGGTGATCCCTGAAAATACTGCGATTAATAAAAGAAAACCCAGATGAAAAAACAAATCTTTCCGGGCTCTAATGCAGAAGAAACCGGCAATCAATAAAAACAGCGGTGCAAGGCATTTAAATACTGCCGATGGTTCATATATAAAACTGTTCTTTTGCGGAGAGTCCAGAATGCTGCCAAGCACATTGGTATGAATCCCGGACAGGGGATAGAGCTTCTCAAATGATGTTGGACCAAAGTCCTTCTGCGAACTGGAAATTTCGGCAATAAAGACAATACGGTTCCTGAAATCGTTGGTGATTTCATTGTAAAGTTCATCATTGGAAAATGCTTCAACCAGGGTGGAAAGTGAATTGCGCTTGCTCCCTGCCCAGGTTTCGGTAAAGGGGACAAGCATATTTCCTTTTTTATCAATGGGAATTTTTATTGATTCTCCGTCTGTAAAGGAAAGTGTTAAATATTTCCCTGCATCAAGTTCAATAGACTCAACAGGAATACGCCGTTCTGCAACAGCTGCCGCCAAAGGCAGCGCCGGAATATATCCGTCATTCCAGCGGTACAATAAAGGGACACGGCGATAAACTCCATCGGAATCAGGCTCCATATTAACGTGTCCCAGCATTGTTGCAGTCTGTCCAAGTGCATCAAAAGGCAGCAAAAAAGTTTTAGCCACAGGTATATTTCCGGGATTTTTTACTTTAATATGCCAAACATGCTTTTCAAGCATCTGCATTTCGGAATCGGTTAATTCCGGGTAAACAAGGCCGGTTGTTTCTTTATCCACTGCAAGAACCGCGATAACCGAATACCGTGTATTCTTCAAAGCTTCAACAAAAGCCCTGTCGCCGGTTTTTCCGTAACGGAACTGGAAATCAAGAATTACCGACGCATTGGCGTCTGCAAGCACTTCCAGGGCCTGACTGAAAGCTTCGCGGGTATCAAGTTTGGTTCCCAGCTCTTCTATGCTCGGATCATTTAAGTCCACATAAGTGATATGCGAATTTTTTTCAATATTGCCGCTGACAATCCTGTATTTAATAAAACGATCGTACAGGGCAGTATCCCATAAAGGGATAATCCCGGAAAGCAACAGCAACCCTGTAACAACACAGGAGATAACCATTGAAATTAAAAAACTGTAATACCTTCTAATGACGAACTCCTATGGCTCTGACATACAAATCTTTACCGGAAAATTTTGCGGTAATTATTTTATCATCACCGGAAGAACTATTTACCGGACCTGCTTCTCTGGATGTACTTCCGTTTGTAATAATTGGTACAGCAGGTCCGCCCTGACTTGAAGCCGCATCCTGAAGCCGCGCAATTTCACTGTACAGGTTATCGGTATTCTGCCGGGAGGAATTGTTCTTAAACAGGGAAATGAGCCTTTCCAATTCACCCTGTCTGGAAGAAGAAACAATTACATAAACGGTTTCTGTACCCGAAGGATCGGTCAATCTTAACGGCTTAAGAGGTATTGGAGTATCTTTACCGGCATCCTGATTATACCAAACATATATTTCCTGCACAGATGTATAAACAAATACATAACAGTAACAATCACTGTGCGGAGTAATAACGAGGCTGAACCGTTCGCCGGTTTCCATGCTGATTGTTCTGTTAATCGGCAATGATTCCCCGCTATTTTCCTTGAAAAATTGTATATCCCAATCCAGAGTTTTTGTTTGTGAAAAAACCGCTCCGGGTATGGACAGGAAGAAAAACAAGAAGAATGAGAATTGAAATGGCAATTTTTTTCTCATTGACGGACCTGCCTTTGAAAATTAATTATAGATGATATTATTTATAGTTCCAAGCCGTTGTTTGATAACGATTTTTTTGTTTTGGTGAGATAATTAATATCGCAAAAATAAACCACTCATTGACAACAGCTTTTCACGGGAAGTAAATTATACAAATGAATAAAAAAGCTATCATTGTACTGTGCGGTTTGTTATTGGCCAGGGTCTGTTTGAATGCTCAGGATGTGGAGGTGTTTCCGCAGCTTGGACATTCTGATTCAGTAAATTCCGTGGCGATAAATCAAAACGGGAATTATTTTCTTTCTGGTTCTGATGATAAAACCATTAAGCTCTGGGATGCAGCCACAGGACGGCAAATCAGGACTTTTACTGGTCATAATGATAGTGTAACTTCTGTAGCATTCAGCCCGGACGGAAAACAGATTCTTTCAGGTTCTGAAGATGAAACCCTCAAGCTCTGGGATATATCCACAGGACGGATAATCCGAACTTTTACTGGTCATAACGATAGCGTTACTTCTGTAGCATTCAGCCCGGACGGAAAGCAGGTGCTCTCAGGTTCCTGGGATGATACCATAAAACTTTGGGATACAGCTACAGGCAGAGAAATCAGGACTTTTTCCGGTCATGATTCCGCTGTTACTTCCGTAGCATTCAGCCCGGACGGAAAGCAGGTGCTCTCAGGTTCCTGGGATGATACCATAAAACTTTGGGATACAGCTACAGGACAGGAAATCAGGACTTTTTCCGGTCATGATAATGATGTAAATTCTGTGGCATTTAGTCCGGATGGGAAGCAGATCATAACTGGTTCTGATGATAAAACCATTAAACTCTGGGATATAGCTTCAGGACGGGAAATCAGAACTTTTACCGGTCATAATGATTATGTTATTTCCGTAGCATTCAGCCCGGACGGGAAGCAAGTGCTCTCAGGTTCCTGGGATAACACTATTAAACTCTGGGATAAGGAAACAGGTAGTGAAATCAAAACTTTTTTAGGTCATGATTCCACTGTTGCCTCCGTAGTATTCAGCCCTGACGGAAAGCATATTCTTTCAGGTTCCTGGGATGATACCATAAAACTTTGGGATTTAACAGGACGGGAAATCGGGTTTTTAAGCGGACATTCCGAAGATGTAACTACTGCAGCGTTAAGTCAAAATGTAACAGTGTTTCCGCAGCTTGGACATTCAATGGTGGTTACTTCATTAGCGTTCAGTCCTGACAGCAAACAGATACTTTCTGGTTCCTGGGATAAAACAATTAAATTATGGGATACTGTCACTGGGAAAGAAATACGAACTTTTTCCGGACATAATGCTGGGGTTTTTTCTGTAGCATTCAATTCTGACGGCACAAAGATCCTTTCTGCTTCAATGGATGGTACAATTAAATTGTGGGATACCGCTACTGGTGAAGAGATACAAACTTTTTCCGGGCAAATAGAAGGTTTTCCTGCAGTGTTCAGCCCTGACAATAAACAAATACTTTCCGGTTCCTGGGATGGAACAATTAAACTTTGGGATATTGCTGCGGGCAAAGAACTACGTACCTTTTCCGGGCATACTGCTGAGGTCAATTCTGTAGCATTCAGCCCTGACGGTACACAGATACTTTCTGGTTCCGCAGATAAAACAATTAAGCTTTGGGATGCTGCCACCGGCAATGAAATACGAACTTTTTCCGGACATAATGATACGATTTGGTCTGTAACATTCAATTCTGACGGTACAAAGATCCTTTCCGGTTCAATGGATAATACAATTAAGCTCTGGGATACCGCTACCGGCAAAGAGTTACGAACCTTTATCGGGCACAAAGCCGAAGTAATGTCTGTTGCGTTCAGCCCCGATGACACACAGGTACTTTCCGGTTCAATAGACGGAACAATCAAACTGTGGGATGCCGCTACCGGTAAAGAGATACAAACTATTTCAGGGTATAAATTTCCGGTTTGGCCTGTTAGGTTCAGCCCCGATGGCAAACAGATAATTTCTGGTTCCTGGGATTATACAATTAAGCTCTGGGATGCGGTTACCGGCAAGGAGATACGAACTTTTTCCGGGAATATAAAAACGGTTTTTTCTGTAGCATTCAGCCATGATGGTACACAGATACTTTCCGGTTTTGGAGATAATACAATTAAATTGTGGGATTCCGCTACTGGCAGCGAGATACGTATCTTTTCCGGGCAAGTGATTGATTCTTTTGCGAACATCCATGATGGCTCGTGGATCATTTCCGGTTCTTTGAATAGCTCAATTAATTTATTGGATGCCGCTACCGGCAAAGAGGTAAAAATAATTTCTGTTAATTCTGTAGCTTTCAGCCCTGACGATACACAGATACTTTCAGGCTCTGCAGATAATTTAATCAAACTGTGGGATGCCGCTACCGGTAAGGAGATACGAACCTTCTCCGGACATACAGGTCCAGTTAATTCTGTAGCTTTCAGCCCTGACGGCACACAGGTAGTTTCTGGTTCTGATGATAATACAATTAAACTGTGGGATGCTGCTACCGGTAAAGAGATACGAACCTTTTCCGGACATACAGATAGGATTTTGCGTGTAGTGTTCGGTTCTGACGGTACAAAAATCCTCTCTGTTGCAATGGATGGTACAATGAAAGTGTGGGATACGGCTTCAGGTATAGAAATAGGAACCGTTTCCTGGTATTCCGATAAAAATATATATCCTCCTATAGTTTTCAGCTCTGACGGTACAGAGTGCCTGGTACCATCTGATAATAATAACTTTAGTTTGATGGATACTTCTTCATTCGAATTAATCAGAACATTCTCAGGGCATACTGGCTGGATAGGATCTTTAGCTTTCAGCCCTGACGGTACACAGATCCTCTCCGGCTCAGGTGACGGTACCATCCGTCTGTGGGACAAGGAAACCGGCAAAGAAATAGCCTCCTTCATTTCTTTCTCAGGCAGCGACTTCATG
>Ga0123357_10003367_pt1 | contig 18292 bp, 14 predicted proteins | sample TergutEmb28metaG_FD_89873 | JGI IMG/M metagenome (GOLD analysis project Ga0123357, IMG submission 89873) | Embiratermes neotenicus P4 segment gut microbial communities from Petit-Saut dam, French Guiana - Emb289 P4 | ecosystem: Host-associated > Arthropoda: Insects > Digestive system > Gut ... | reverse complement strand
AATTTTGTTGCAATATCTTCATTGGTGTTAGAATTATTAAAGAAATGCCAGGTTCAGTAGCGAGTGGGACACACTGTATAAATAAAAAAAGGTAAAGCAGTCCTGTACAAGCCTGGACAGGCCCTGAGGGTTCCAGGAGGTTGAGGCTCCCAGATTTCATGACAATCAGCATGTGAAGGTGGTAAGGTTGTCAGCCCTATGCACTGGCTGCCTCCCAAGGAAACATTCCTGGTACTCATTTCTGTTAGTATCTGAGTTGAACCCAGGGCCATAGTGTGCCCAGAAGGATTATGTTGGTGAAAAATTCCAGCGACAACATTGGGACTGGAACCTGTGACCTTCTGGCTTGTAGCACAGTGCCTCAACCAACTGCATCATTGCGTGACCCAGTACAAAATGAGAAACCAATATTAATTATTTGATACACCTGAAGCAGGAAAATAATGTTTTCTCTGTCACCCATCTTTAAAAATCCTTATGCAGTTGTTATTCTGTGACTTATTTACCTCATGTGGAAGTCACCCTGCGGTATTGATACAAGGGCTATATAAGGTACACAGCAGTTGACCTCTGTATAAGTCCTGTGGTCATGAAATTTCCTGGACAGGCTGTTGTGCTGTTCTGTGGGCACACTACACATTACTTCTGTTACCAGACTGCTGTCATTAAACGGTATGGTTAATTTCACACATTTGTGTGTAGAATTTTGGAGAAGCAGACTCTTATTTCTTGAGTACACTGCAAGTATACATATTGAATATTACATGTTTTTATTATGGAACTCCATCCAAATAGATGACTTTCAATAATTAATGTGTACAGGAATAGGATTGCATATAGGGTGTGCTGGTTGTGCCCAGACACAAACTAGTGTCTCATAAACAATAATTTGGTATTTTGTGTCTCATTTTTTAAGTTTCTGTTGTTGCAATGGAGTTTATTTTTTAATTGAAAAAGAAGTTTACTTACCTCTTAATTTTGTTGGTTTGGTGAATGAAAGCAATGACCTTAATGATCGATTATCAATGTTCTCCTTTTAACAAATGAAAAATAAAATTCCCTGGGTGCATATCCTAATAAAACATGCTGCGCACACGCGTGTGTGTATAGCATTTTTATCGTTGTGCATAGTCAAGTATGGTAAACAAGTTTTTGATAGATTCCAAATTAAAGTATTTTACAACTCCCAAAATAGCATCCATGCCAGAATTATGTATAATTTGACAGAAGTCCATCTCCAAGTGTGACAACTGTCGATGTGTTTATTTATGACTGGGATGTTAAGTGTAATCAGACTGGTTCAATGTACATTCAGTTTGAGATAAATGATACAGTTGATTTAAGCAGTGACAGGCCTTTTCTTATCCCTGCTTCCATATCACTTCCCACATCATTGCTACGTAATTGGATTGGTATGATTATACATGGAAAGATAGCACATTTGACAATTGGGATGTATGAGTCTTGGCACTGTGAAGGCATGCAGTATTGACAGTTTCAAGACACAACTTACAGAAATTTTTTAATAATACAGTAAAATTCTGCTAATTCAACACCCACAGGATGGTGCATATACTGATCTTGGATATTCCAAATAAACAGATGGTACCCATACTGATCTATGGGCCGGGTAGCTCAGTCGGTATAGCAACTGACTAAGGGCTGGATGGCCCGGGATCGAATACGGTTGGGAATGAGATTTTCTGCCAGTCCAGACCAGCCCTGGGGCCCACCCAGCCTCCTGTAAAATGGGTACCGGGTCTTTCCTGAGGGTAATGTGCAGCTGGGGCATGCTGCTGACCACTCACCCCCTTCTAGTGCCGCAGTCATGGAAGAGTAGACCCATACCTCTACCCACCCTCTGGGCCACACCGGGCCTGTAACGGGATCACTTTACCTTTTACCCATACTGATCTATTTCATTACTGCTCCTGTACTTAATCTGTACAGCTAATCAAAGGATGTTTCATTTGGATATCTCCTTTATGTGCTGGTTCAGGGTCATCAGTGTCCTATTCTATACCTTCTGGGGTCCTCATAGTAGGAAACATTGATGGAGTAGGAGAATAGGCATCAGGAGATACCACAACAGTTGATGTACAGACACTCTTAAAGGCCTCTTGGAACCTATCCCATAGATTTGTGTGTTTCACTGACAAAGCATTGGGACTATTCCCTGGAAGTGTTGGTTTATCAGGAGTGCTTGGTTGTCAGATGACAGATTAAAGGTATTTTACTATATGTTTCCCAGGTGTGAGACATGTCTGGGAATTGTAGATGATTTCCCACACCTGCTTTAACATGGTAGTTCATGGTATATAAATTTATTACCCAGAAATGTGTCAGATAAAGCCATAAGCTAACAAGTTGGTGGGTTCTGCATTGAGTGGGATATTCTGTGTGTACAGTACGAGATACTGTATGAACTCCCATGAAAATAAAGGGCAGTGTTTCTGTATACATCCAGGTGACTGAACTACAAATGAACTAGACTGGGATGGAATTTACTTGTTTGTTTGTTTCTGGCACAACAGACACCAGTGGGCCAGGGCCTCCTCATTCACGAGGTTTCTAGATCACACACAACGACGCACGACAGTCGGTAGGACTCCTCTGGATGCGTGATCAGCTCATCGCAGAGACATCTACCTGACAACACACAACACTCACAACAGACAGACATCCATGCCCATGGTGGGATTCGAACCCACAATCTCAGCAGGCGAGAGGCCGTAGACCTACGCCTTAGACCGCACGGCCACTGGGACCGGCGGAATTTATTTACACTCTGTATTTCATTCTCTGGTCTAAGCCAAAAGATGTAGAAACTATACCAATAAAACTTCTCACATAAACTGAAATAACTACTGGGCATTATTTTAAATATACACCGGTGTCCAGTAAACATACACTTTTTAACACAAATATGATTATAGAAGTTACTTGGTGTACAGAATTGTATCAGTGTGCAACATACATTACTCAGAAAGCTGTTTATGAACACCATGAACAGTAGACAATAAGAAAGTATGTAGAGCTTATTTTGGGAATGATATATTAAATGCATTTCTTCCAGTTTAAGTTTTTGTCAGTTTGGAGGGCAATGAATTTATTTCCTTGTATTTCCTCATCAATTTTGTCATAACCATCATTTAAAGTAATCTATACGACCGCAGAGTGTCACGAATCTAAGAACTCAGATTTCATTAGGATATAATACGTGATCGAAGTTTTGATGAACTCGGTCTTTTGTAGCTGATGCTATTGTTAGATGTATATTTATTTCGTGCGCCCTGCGCAAAATACTTGTGCTAGTGGCTGAATTGCGGTATAAATGTAACCAATGAAAGAACTCATTACAGCGCTCGGCGTTGTGTCATGGTTGTGTTGTGTGTTGTTATTGGCTGCTGGTTCAGTCCGAGAGATGTGTTTGGTTTGTGGTTTCGAAGTCGCTTAAAAAGGAGACGTTTTTAGTTATTAGTTAACATTGCTTGCAAAAAAATTGTATACTGTTAGTAATATTTATGAGACACAATTGTCACATGACCGTTTATTCTTGAGCGTTACGGTACACGTATAAATGGTGTGGAAATTTGGTGTAAGTCAGGAACAGGCGGACAGGGAGTAAAGAGTATTTGCAAGATGGCGGATTCCAGTTATTACCAGGTGAGTACCAAATGACATTTTTACACGATTTTTGCCGTAGACTGTAGTTATAATTGGGCGTTGCAAGTACGTGGTGTCTTGTATTGGTGTTTTATAGTCTCGGGTGTTCGTTACAGTAACAACTGTGGGAGGTGCAATGTGTGTTTTGTTTTAACCTATGTGTTACTTGAAAGAGGTTCTCGATCTGGCTTGTTTGACCTTTCTGAATTAACATCCACCTGCCAAATTTCTCAGTGTGTACGTAGTTAAGATGCAGTTTCCTGGCTGTTTCTTGTGTTGATGTGTTGCCAGGCCAGTTAAATCGTACTGTGACATGTTTATTATTCGTTGCAGAGAATCTCTGTTGAAACGTGCTACCTTATTATAATTTCATAACCACAGTGGTATACCCAACGTCATTATAACGGGAAAAATATATATTGGCTTGCGAGCCATGTTCTTACTTATTGGTGGAGACTTATAGGTGTATTAATTTTAAAGAAACCGAGTGGAGCAAGTATCAGTATCTTGCATGGTAGTCGTCGCTTGACGTTTAATCTCACCATGCATGGATTGTTGTAACCTAGATCGGCGCAAGAAAAGAGATTCAGATGTTTTGTTAATTTTTGTGTTTTGTGTTGGTTATGCTGTGTCGTGAGTAGTAAACTTATCGAATAGTTGTGGAATTGAGATGTTTACAACTATATAATGGCGCTTAGACCTCCATGAGAGTACCAGTCATTCACCTAGTGAAAAAATTCTCCCTGAATGATCCCTATTCCGAGTCAGATGAATTTGGTTTACATACGCACACTGTTTAAGCCCATTTTAATATTATCCTCTCCATAAAGCTTAGGTATTTGAAGTGTTTGCATCTCTTCAGGCTTTCTGACCAGAACTGTATGCATATCTACTATCTGCTCTTGCCCTGCCCACTTTATCGTTTGGTTCATGCAAATAATATTTGGTGAAGAGTAAAATGAGACAAAACTTTTTTTGGGGGGGGCTAATGTAAAATAAGGGACATACTTGTATCCCATGTCAGACTAATCTGTATAGCACCAGGACCTTGAAATGCTGTTCTTTTGTAAGAGAAGCAAAATTTGAGTGCAAACTATAAAACAGTTGAAATGTTAGTATTTGTTTGTGGGTTATTATGTTTGCGTGGTGAAGGAGTAAGAGGAGATAGGTTAGGCTTTGACTTTTCATGTTAATAAGACAAATCTGGGTGGTGTATATTATTCACACACACTGCATTGCAGCATGTATGGATTCCCCATGTTACTGTAGTGCACTAACTGTTTAACATATTGGCACACAGTCATGGCAACTTGCATTCCGTATGGTTTCCTTTACATCAGCCCTGAAAAATACCAGTTTTGATTGCATTGCAACTTGCACATGAAGTTGGCTTCTGTTGCAGAGACAACAGGATGTAGCAATCTTTGTGAATTGCAGTGCTGAACATTTTCTGTTAAAAGGGATATAACTGAATACCTCCTTGAATGTAAAATGAGAATCATTTCTAAATTTGTCATGTGAAAAATTTTGTTGGTGGGGATGGCACAAAGTCAGACACATTCTGTATAGGTATTTTTTTGAAAATTCACGTTTGTGGTAGGGGTCGTCTTGCATTTGGTTAAATGTGGTATGTTAGTCCCAGTTTTTCTCCTGCCTCTTGTTGCATCCTTCTTGATAGGTCTACATATTCTACCCTGCACACTGTTCATGCATATCCTAAATCTCTGTTTTTTCTCTTAATGTGATAGAGACCAAGTTGTACACTTGTACAAAATAACAAGTGAAATTGTAGTTTTTAGTAGTTCAGTCGTTGCATTTTTTGGTGGCAGATGAGAATAGGAAACCTTCTGAACTGAAGAGTAGTGAGCATTCTAAATTTTATCGGCTGTAAATTTTTTTATGATCGTACTTTGGTTTGTTAGTATCATTCCTAGTACTCTTACTGTACCACATCTTAATGAGAGATTTGTTAGAGGGTATATCCAAAAGTAGCCAGACTGAGTCGAAATATATGCTTCTTTTCGTTACTAGTGGTGGTTGTCCATTTCATAGTAGTCCCTTGGAAGTTTATGGAATGGGTCCAGTCTTTACATTATTGCTGAAAGCACTGTTGGAACTGAATTTTTGAAACCACTAATAGGTTGGTCAGCAGTTGTTCCAGAATTTCAGAGACATCCTGGAAAAGGCCTCTCATAGTGGCAATTTAACTTTTTAAACCTAGTAAAATTACAGGGGTCCAAATTAGGTGAGTAAGAAGGCTTTGGGACCACAGCTGAACAGGTGTTTCCCTCTTTTTGAATTGAAGAAACCACTTACAGGTCTGTGTTTTTCCCATGGCTTTGTCACTGAGAGTGTTTGGGCATTTCTTATGTTCCATGAACCTCAGCAGCATTCACTCCATGATTTAACTTTAAAGAGGTATTATTCAGTACAGTGATGTTAGTTTTATGGTTTCACAACACCTTTTTCCTGTATTACATTTGCAGGTATGACCTATTTCAGCCAAAACCTATTGCACCATCTTGAGATTATACACTCATGTAAGGAACTCAAGATTTTAAGGATGAGTTTGTGCTTGTAAATTGAATACAGAAGTAATATGTTCTGAAAACGGAGACCTATCTGCATTGTATAGTATCTCACACACTGGGATGTCTTTCATAAAAATCATTATTAATTGCAATATTTCATGTTATTTCACAACAGTGTACAGTCCTGTGACATGATGAGATGTAACCACTGTTTTAAGAATGACTCTGCGTGAGTCATCATGCAATGTTTGATGAGTTTTTTTGGGGTGGAAGCATGTATCCTGGCACATTTCGATTTCACAGCCACTGGACTCACAACAAACTGGAGACTGAGCAAGGAAAGCTGGTATGGTAGACCCATTTGAGGCTGCAGTACCAGGAGACAGAATCCCAAACTCATATCATGCTTCCTTGTGATTTACTGGGGCATTCATTGGCAAGTCGACATAGTTTAGGGGCAGAATTTTCATGACCATCTGCGTTTGTAATGAAATTTTTGCAAACTTGTTGGGTCTGCTTGAGAAGTGATATAAGGAAATGAGAGAAGTTTTAATTTTAACATTAACTACTAAGCTTTTGGGAGTGGAAAGTTACTTTTAATGTCTGATGTGATCTCTTTTTGTTGGCATGTTCGTGAACACGCTGCATTTATAAGGTTGGCACATGTTGGAATTTGCACACTTGTGAATGTGTTGTAATGCATTTATTGCTGAAATCGGCCAGAGGATGAGTTATGATATAGTTTAATTAAAGTATCGGTTTCCCTGGTTTACATGTTCGTGTGATGGGCATAATTTTTAACAGTTTTTATATGTTTTAAATGTACTGTGGTTGCGTGACATTAAGTTGGGGGTGTCCATCACTGGTACAGGTATAATCAGCTGCAGTGTAGTGTTCAGCAACGCTTTGCCGCAGAACGTAGCCACACGTTTCGGTGAATTAATGAACGCCAGTCCATGCTTATCTTCAAAGTAGGCAGATATTGTTTGGCTAATACGTATGTGGTATGAATGACGGTAATGAACGGAAGACGGGGGAAAGCCATTCACTGACATGAGAGGGAAATTACAAATGGGTGGAATTGTGACGGCAGCTGTAGTTACGTCTTTTCCGTTTTGGGTCATACGAGTGTACGGTTTTATGCACTTAATTTTGGTTACACAGAATGTACGCACATGAAAAAAAGATACAGTGTAGTTCAGGGTCTCAGATTCATCGTACGGCATAATTTTTAAATCTCTTGCGGGCGGTTGTAGTCTTCGTCAGTATGAGGTTGTGTGTTTTGTTAAAAATTATGCACAATATTAAGACATTATTGTTAATTATTATTATTATTTTCAATTTAAAAAACGGCTGCACTGTTATCACATCACTGACGCACGTCGTGTTTTTCTTTTCATGCTGACATATCCCGTAAAAAATTACCTTTCAGAAAATTTTAAGGAATTTCTGTTGGGTATTGTACTACAAATATAATGAGGGTACAAGTCTCCAGACTTGGCATCGTTCGGACCAGGTGTGGCGTTTTATCCGGGGTGAAATAGAGTCACCGTCGTTACAGATTTCATGTGTCCGTCGAGATGGGATTTCTGTCGTATTATTGTTTACAAGGAAAAAGTTGTTCACGCGCATGCGGAAAATTTCAGCCATTCTTCAGCCAAAAAGATATTACCAAAGGATTCGTTTTTCTTTTGGTGGGTAAGAAACTATTTTGCATTTTTTATTCAGAAAGCATTTGTTTTAGTTTGGAATCGCGGTGCAAATTTATTAATTCCCTCTGCAAGTTTTCTGGCACCTTCACGAGATCTACCTTCGAAGAAGAAGCGAACACCATAAGTAAGTTCCGGTTTCGTTATTTTGAATTCTTGGAATTGTTCCTCGAGCCCCTTTCTTAACAGAAAAATTCTCCCGGAAGTTTTTTTGAATGCGCCAAAAAAATATAATTTCCTGGGGATTTCAGGTGCAGAAAGTGAACAGGGTTATATAGTTTTGACTGATGTTACCACCATTGAAGTATTGAAAAACGTGAAGATTAAATCGATCAGAATTATGATTTTGCCTGTTGTTTCATGTGGTCATGAAAGTTGGTCGCTTACGTTGAGGAGGGAACCTAGGCTGAGGATGTTTGAGAATAAGGTGCTGAGGAAACTGTTTAGACCTAAGAGGGTGGAGGGCACAGGGGAGTGGAGGAGACTGCGCAGTGAGGAGCTTAGTGATCTGTACTCCTTACCATATATTATTCGGGTGATCAAATCGAGAAGAATGAGATGGGCGGAGAATGTGCTATGTGTGGTAGGGAGAGGAGGTTCATACAGGGTGTTGGTGGGGAAACCAGAAGGAAAGAGCCACTTGGAAGAACTAGGTTTAGATGGGAATATACTTGTAGGTTGGATCGTTCAGAAATAGGATGGAGAAGCGTGGACTGGCTCAAGATAGGGCAGTTTGTGAGTTGTTGTGAACACGGTATTGAACATTTGGGTTCCATAGGATGCTTGGAATTTATTTATTATCTGAGGAACCCTTAGCGTCTCAAGAATGGCTCTGCTTCATGTTGTTAGTCGGTTCCCGCCTCTGAAAATCTTGGTGTTGCGTGACATCTCAGTAGTGAGCATTGGGCCTATCACATCGACAAAAATTGCTCGATCGTCTCTCCAGCTTTCATTGCCTGTTTCATCAGTTATATTGTTCCTTTACATGAATAATAGATTTCCTTTATAAAATCAGAATGCTGTTGCGAAACTTGTTTGTGACGTAACATCACGTTACCGTGCTGAATTATTTCACCGTGTTCACTTGCTGCTGTAATTCCAATAAGGCAACTTATTCACGCTGGTAAAGGGAGCTTGTAGGAATAAAAATCACAGATGTAACAACAGTGTGAGTGTGCGCAGTGTGAAACTTCGTACGCTTGATGAAGAATGCAGTGGAGACTCAAGAAGAAAGTAGAGTTCTTCGAATTCTTTCATTTTTAGATGCCTTCACAAAATATCGAAAAGCGACTGTTAGCTTTGTCATGTCTGTGTCTGCCAATCCGCATGGAACAACTCGGCTGCCACGGACGGATTTTCATGAAATTTGATATTTGAGTATTTTTTGTAACTCAGTCCGTAATATTCAAGTTTCATTAAAACCTGATAAAATAACACGTACCTTACAGGAAGACAATTGTACATTTTTGATCATATCTCGCTCAGTTCTTAGAATTGGAAATATTTCAGACAAAAGTTGTAGAGAACATCAAAACCCGCATTTTATGTTCAGTGACTTTTTAAAATAGTCGTGACGTTTATGAAAAAACGTGGAAAAATATTGTAAAGCCGGACAGGCCACAGATGACAATATTATGTGGCGCATGCGCATTGCATGTTAAATAACTAAGGATACAAACAGACTCAGAATCAGTATGTAATACTTACTGCTACTAGAAAGAAGACAGAATAAAATTAAATAATACACTAGCCTCTCCAGCTTTGTAATACGGTAGTGAAAATTGGATCATTAAAGCAAGAGACGCAAGAAGAATAACGGCAGCAGTTATGAAGTATATGAGAAAAACAGCAGGATACACTCGGACTGATTACTAAAAAGAACCCCAGATTCGGACAGAATACAGGAATACCGAAGAAACTGGTTGCAACATACAAACAGAATGCCTCGTAATAGATTACCGAGGATAAAAAAGAAATGCAGACCAACAGGCAGAAGAAACCAGGGAAGACCATGAAAGAGACATGGTGACGTGTGAGACTGGAAGGGGTCAACAAGTGGCCCAACTCCACGATAGCTAGATGATGATGACGACGACGACTTATTGCTTTTCCAGGACGGCAGTGGTTGCACCAATACCCCTGTGTTACTTGATACAGTGATTTTATTTTTTAAATTGTGCTGCAACTCGGTTACTTTTGCTAATCATTGCGTAGCCCCACCACTAATCAATCTACCTATTTTCCGAGGAGGTTCGTATTTGGTAACATAAGTCACGAATCCAGGAAATATTTCATCAGCACCGGTTTCTTCTTGCGTAGGGACAGGTTCAATTACCGTCATTAATTGAAAGTTCCCGTTGACTTGTCGAATAAGAACAGCAACCTGCAAATATCCGTGACAAACCTGTACTCGTCGGTTGCAGCTGAATTTGCCAGCATATCTTTGCGCTTTTTGGTAAGCTGGAATTGGATCTGCCAAGTCTTCCACATGACTGAAAGACCCATAGTTTTCAAAATCTGCTGTATTTTTTCGTGACAGTATATTTCTGTTCCCCTTTTTATGCATTTCGTCCAATACTGAACTACCATAAACTGCTAAAAAAAAGGCGGGGGGGGAGAGGTATGAATTATTCGACATTGAGGCGGGCCGTATGCTATAATTAGAACAGGATCATTGCATGTGCCGCTGAAAATGGACAGACAGACCGCGTGTTTGTGACTTCTGGTGTATGTAAAGGAATCTGTATACAAATGTGTGGACATGGCGTGATTCCCAGCTTGTAGGATTGTGCGTTGCAAGCGATCTATCTACTTTTGCTGTATGGAAGAACTCGGTTGTGCACGAGAGTTCAGGACGGTAGGCTGTTACCCGGTTCCCAGCATTGTGATGCCGAAGAATGTTAAGGCTGCGTTTACTTTGGATGCGTATTCTTACGACTTGTACTCGGACGACCACATCGGTAATTGGACATAGTCGCATTGCAAACGAAACAGATTAAAACTTGCTCGTGAGACGTCTAGCGACTCTTCAGACTAGTCTGACGAATCGTGAAGCTTTCTATTCCGTGCATTTTCATATAGCAATTATATTTTTAATTTTCCAACCAAATGCACATGTTCAATTGAATATTTGTATTGTTTATTAAATGTTTCCTACATATTTCGGCGCTCATTGCTCCATCCTCAGGGAGAACTCTTTTCACTTCTCAAAACCTGCCTGTTGTATGGTTGTTACAGTGGTTGAGTTACAGAGCGTGAGATATATGATATGTGGGGTTTTTACAAAATTGTTTAAATTATTGAAACAATATTGCCTCGTAGTTATGGCTTAAAAGTTTTTTTAAATTATTAAAACATTGTCTAAAGCATGTTGACTGTTGGTTGAGAACGGCTACTTCTTATATTATTTCGTAGTGTTATGGCAATATATGTTCCTTTTTCTGTTCCAATTGTTGGGTTCCACTTGATAATTCTTGTCAGACCCCCTGCCGTGTTGTTGTGCCGCTTCTGTGTCTCGTGTGTCAGGGTATGTTGAGTAATGGAGCATTTAGTTGGAAAATTAGAATTAAAAGTGCTAGTTCAACGAAATTAAATATGTTTGGTTTTCAGTCGCGTTGTTGTACAGTCGTTGATTCCCACTTTTGCAGTGGATGTGGGGAAACTGGTAAACTGCGCGCAGGGAAGGTCGTTGTGGAATTTGTGTATTAAATTATACCACAACAGAGATGTTTAAAAAATTTATGGCCTTCAATAGGACCGGGGCGGAATGTGACAGGTAAGCAACAGTTTATGCATAATACGAATTTCTGTTAACGTCTGTCGTCGTATTTTGCAGTACCCTATATTCTGTGCCTGATTCCATGAGAGACAACTTCATGCAGTTGTTTTTCCAAGTAAGAAGGTGTTATCCATCCCGATTTCCAGACGATAGAAGAAAGTCTGAAATGGAAACCGCCTTTAAGACCACATAGGTTATGCGACAGGTATCGCGCAAAGTTGTAGAGAAAAGTCTACAGACTACGCATCATGGGTAACAGCAGCCGAACGTTGTGTGCACTGTAGATAGGTCACATATATCTAGAGGACTGTGGTAGTATTTTGTTGATACTATTGCAAATCTTATCGCAACTTCAACAGGTAATTGTGTCACCACAGTACTTGGCGATACTGTAGTCTGTATCTGACTGCTACCCACTCGTGTACACTATGGGGGCTCTACCATGGCTCCGGCAGTTGGTCGACGGCTTCTTACCGCGGAGGCTCGCGTAGAATCGCAGGCCAGTCCGTGTGGGGTTTGTGGTGGACAGAGTGGCACTGGGACAGTTTTTTTTTTTTTTGGAGTACTTCGGTTTTCTCCCGTCAGCATCATTCCACCTACGCTCAATGCCCATTCATTGATCTACCAACGACGCTATATAATCCCAAATAGCTGCGTCTTTATATAACAGTATACATCACAGCTCTGTAGGGATGTTTTAAGTCACAGTCTAATAGAATAGGTATGCCGTGACACAGAAAAGTTATGGAAAGATAGCTGCCTTTGCACTAAGACATTTACTTGATAGACACCATGCAGTCAGTAGTGCTGCTGTCTTGAGGTATGCTAGGAACTTCAAGCAACATCGACTGAGCATATTGGTCTCTGTAAAATGGTAAAGCTGTTCCTGTCCACGCCATGAAAGCATACAACGGGGGTAGAAGTATCGCTGTACCCATTCTTAACTTCGGTTCTAAATGGAGGTGAGTGGTGAACTTCACGCACCGTCCGCGTTACACCCGGGAAAGAACCCGGGCACCCATTAAATAGCAAGGTGGCAGGGCCCCAGATAGACACCTTTAAAAAACTGAAAAACATATCACTACAATTTGGTCTAATAGTAAATGAGAACAAAGCGAAGTATATGAAGTGTACAAGGACAGAAACCCAGCTAGATTAATTAATGCTGGACAACGTGCGCATTGATCAGGTTAGATCATTCAGCTATCTTGGTACTGTTGTGAATGTGAATAACACTCTGGAAGAAGAAATTAGAGAAGGAATTGCTAAAGGGAATAAAGCATTCTGTGCAAATAAAACTCTTTTTAAAAGTAACTTGGTGTCCAGGAAATCCAAATTAAAGTTATATTGGTCAGTAATTAGACCAACTGTAGTTTATGGCTGTAAAACATGGGTCGTTAAAGAAAGTATTATACAAAAACTCTCTGTGTTTGAGGGGAAAATATTAAGGAAAATATTTGGGCCAACTAAGGAAGCCAACGGTATTTGGAGAGTTAAAACAAACAAGGAGTTGGATGAATTAATAAACACCGTAACACATTAAATTATGTTAAAGCGCAAAGACTGAGTTGGTTTGGACACATAAATAGAATGCCCGAAACTAGCATAGTAAAAAGAATACACGAATGGAAACCATTCACAGGAAGACCAGTAGGAAGACCCAAGTCTCAATTATAAGATATCAGGAATGATCCGAAAAAGATGAAGCTTAAGAAGTGGGCAGAACAAGTCCAGGATCGCCTTAAATGGAAGGATATTGTTGAGAAGGCCAAGACTCTATCAGAGTTGTAGCGCCATAGAAGAAGAAGAAGGAGAAGGAGACAGGGCCCCAGAACGGATCTGGACGATTTTGGGGAACATTCGTACATAGACTTTTACGTACAGCAAACCTTCCCCGTTCCCGGCGGTTACGTTCTGGAAGAATCACGCGACCGGTAAAACCGCGATGTGTTAATACCTTATGGGAAAAAAATGGTGTTAGGGGAGCCAAAGTTACAGGAAACATGATAATAAGTAAATCGGTAGTTAATGACGAAAACTGTGTGTTGGTGCATACTGGAATGACGTCAGTATTCTCTACTGAAAGTTGTGAGGTAGACGGAACAACTAGTGCGACGGAGTGGAATCTTCGATTGTTTTCCTTATTATGTATATCGTTATACAGACCTCCTTGTATGGTACTGTGACATGCTTAAACTTATGGCACCTGTCCATGAATTGGTCGACCTGAAAGGAATGATAGACATGGTCATCTGCCATCTGGAGGCCTTCCTGCACATCACTGGTAGTCGGCTTAGGCTTCTCCAAGTAGTATCAGTCTTTCTCATCATCTTGATCACTGAGCGGCGTTAATTTTTCAAGGATTTCTTCCTTTAACTCAGCAGCATGAGAGTCGAGAAGGTCATGGTTGCCACCCTTCGCCCAATTTACGAACTGTACGGCCGAACACGAGGATGTTACTTCTTTCGGTCTGCTGCTAGGGGAATTGCTTCAGGCCAAAGCTTACTCCAGCATCAATCCAGATCCCTGGACTTCACCCCGTCCATGACCTATTTACTAAGCAGTCGGCTATGCTGTATAATTTCCAGCATTTTCTGTCACTAACAAAGGTCTCCTCCTCACTTGCAACCAATACCGCGGATATAATGGCGGTTTTTTGTAATGTGAATGTTGTGGTGAGACTGGTCGAACGGCTGATGGAATGAGGTGATGGTGTTGGACAGGTACTGAACTTGGGTATTTGAATTGGTGTGACCAAGATCTTGCGGATTCTTTGGGGAGTTGTCCCAAAAGGAGGGCTTTTAACCCTAGCTTCTTGGATTTTATAGTCTTCAAGCCATCTTTTACTGGCGTGGCATTCTTCCTCACCACAGCTCACCGCAAATAAGCTGTACTGTGATGCGCGAACCCCGAATCAGGAGGGTCTGCTGTGGATGGATTTATCTATTGAACACTACTTTATATGGGTGTGTATATTCAGGAAGATGGAGTCGTTGAGATGAGTCAGTCAGTGAAGCATATTTATAGTTTCAGAGCTAACTTAAATGTCAACATAAACGTCATCACTTTTAGTCTGGTCAAGTGTCTCGCCAGGCTTAGCTCCTACTGCACACAAGTTGCGACAGTCACGTGCTGCCAGATCAGGTCTGCCAAAGTTAATGTATATTGTTAGAATGGTGTTTGACATAGTCAGTTGTGGTTTTTGTTAATCCCGGATTAGGTATAATTTTACTGGTCACGGCTTTTGATTTTGTGTTTACGCAGTTCCACGCCAAATATTTTGCGGGTGTTCAAATCGTGCAGAACGAGAGAGACGGTACGTGTGTAACGTGTGAGGGAGAGGTGAATACAAGGTTTTGGTGGGAAACTTGAGGGAAAGTAACCAGTTTGAAGACCTAGGCCTAGATAGTATAATATTAAAGTGGTTCTTCACGAGCCTGAATGTGATGGCGTGGGCACAGGGTTGCTGTGGCTGATGATAAGTACAAGTGGTAGGCTGTTGTGAACACCGTGATGAACCTTCGGGTTCCATAAATTGCGGGATTTTCTTCACTCCTTGAGGAAATATTGCCGTATTTTGATATCTCGAATGTTAATTTGAAAGATTCTGTTTTCGAAAATATGTACGTGCCTGTATAATCAGGCGGCTCGTAGGTTTTGATGACGAAACGAAAATAAATCTGACAAAATTTATTTCTTACAGACATTTATTTTCATTCCTTTTGGCGCTTTTCGTGTGTTAAATTAACTACCACAACACTGTAAATGCTACGAGGAGGAAGTTCCGTTGATTACCTTGCATAGATATTCTGAAGAACAGAATCTATAAATGTTAGTTGATGTTAAAACTCCTGGTACCTCTTTACAATTTGTGCTAATAGTTAGTGGAATTTCAGCACTGTAAATACAGCAGTGCATGGTGCCGATTTTCTGTTGGAAGTCGGAAGAGAAAGGGTTAACAGATGTCCTGGGAAGCATCTTTATATATATTTGACGGCAGTCTTTACGTCTGATGCGCGTTATTTGGGGCGTACACCCTTTCCTACACAACAGTGCAGCATAGGGGTAGATAAGTGATCGGAAGCCCCTACCCCCCACCCCCTCCCTTCACCCAACCGACTCGATGATTGCCGCCACCAAATTACTGGCTAAGTTACTCTCAGATCGCATAATAAGAAAACAGCGTACTGCCTTCTGGCAGAAGAATCAGATGCAGTCCGAGAAAACCGACGACAAATTTTAGCATTTTGGACTTTCGGAGGGTCCCTGCCACGTGCCGCTGGTTTAGCGAGGCACCGGTAAAAACATTGCCGGATTAGTGGTTGCATTATTTTTGTGTTCACAACACAGCCTAAGTAACGTTTTCCTTGCGACCCAAACAGTATCGGTACGTACTCAGCAACCCAGCAGATGGCCGTAGATTTCAGCATAATATTAAAAAGTGTTCGGAATTCATACTCAAATTGTAGGCCTCAGCATCGCCACCCTGGTTTGGTTTACGAGCGTAGGTATAAAGGCATATGTAAGGGCACAGCTGTCAGCTATTAAACCTTGTGCAGCGCGTAGTTGTTACTTCTGTGTAAGAACCCAAACAAATAGAATGCATTCAGGATGATAGCTCATCGCGTTACCATTTCAGTGAATTTCACGCTACCGAAACCTGTGATGGAATTCACACTATTGCAGACAACAGTAGGTAATTGCTGTTTGGAAAATGAATGTTTTAGCGTCAGCTTTTACGTTTTCGTGTAAAGACAAACTGTTCAAAGTAATGTCTACCAAAAGAAAAGGAGATGTAGCATTATTTTGCAAAGTTTAACATCTCATGAAGGCACAGAGGGACAACGGACATATAATTGTACCCTGCTGAACCTTGGCGCTAGATGGGGTGGGTGGTAGTACACGCCTCGGTCGCTGTACCCCCGGGAAAGAGACCCGGTACGCATTGTACAGAAGGTTGGGTGGGCCTCGGGAACGGTCTGGACCGGCGTGGAGAAGATTGAAACTCTTGCCTTAACTGTAGTTCGAACCCCGAGCCGTTGAGCGTGTAGTCAGTTGCTATTCTGTCTGTTCGACTAGAAATTTCTGTCTTAGGGAAATTGTAATGATGCGTGATTTCAGGCTTCCGCCGCGAAGTACATGAGAACTGCGCTCTTATGCGTCACACATGTGTGTCTCATATGATTATTACACCCTCTGTTCCTCGAATCGCATTAACTGGTTGGTCTATTAACGGAGACGCACGGTGTATTTCTTCGATGTAGCACCGGAATAATTAAGCCGTATTTACATGGATTTGTGGCTTCTGAAGGCGAGAGATGTAGATTAGATTCTGTAGTCACTTGCCTTTAGCGAATGTTCTCTAAGAACTTGAGGGTTGACGGCTTGTAGACGTTTGCTGGCGACGTTGCGACGTGCCTTGCAGCGACGCTGTTGACTTGGCTTTCCTTTTGAAATGACTGAGAATCCGCAGCTGGATGATCTTAATAGTCACGTGCTTCTCAGAGCTTAGGTTTCTATCGTGTGTTGCCTGACAGGAAGGTGAGTGGGGGTTAGAGGGGGGCTGGGAAGAGAAAGGAAGAAAATGGAAACGAGGGGAAATGGTAGAAAGAGGTGAGGTTGCTGCCGCGCAATGTTAAAGTGTGTCATAACCATTCAGTTGTGAGACAGTGTGTTGTGATGTCGGGTTGGGTTGCGGAGATGTGCCGAGACACTCATGAGTGTTACGATGGTGCTTACAAAGGAAAAGACTCCGAAGCTGAGATCGCTTCTGTTTGTGGTAGGTATCATTTGCCTTCGTCCACGTGCGTGTCTTCGTGCTGGTGCTTGCAGTGCTCGCTCGGTGTTTAGTGGTTGATAGTTTATCAGTCCATCGATAGGAGCAACCATTTTAAAAGACACATTCTTGTAATACGTAATTTCTTCGTTGATATTATTTAACACCTTGCCGATTGCAGTCGTTGTATAGGGTAGATTGAGGTCAAGAAGTACTGGTAAGGTGTGGATTTGTGAGGAATCTGCCAAGATTTGCTTTAGTGTATCGTCCCAATATTTTCCTGGAGAGATATCAGAAACCGCTTAGACACGAGCGATGTTGTGTATCCGGATAAAAGACACGAGTACACATGGCATTTCATAAGTTTTAGGACTGATTTTTTTTTAAATAACAGAACTAGAGCGATCTATCGGCCAACGCACCAAATACTATTAACCAACATCCGTTCACACACCGAGTTTCGTTTGTTTATCTTCGACAGTGTACGAGTTGTAACTTGTCTTGTGAAGTCGCTTTCTTTATACGTCATAAACGGAAATGAACGGAGAGTTGCCATAAAAGTATGTTTCAAAGCCGGTCTTTGACCCAAAAGAATGTTAACAACCCCTTATCACCCCCAGTACTCTCCAGATTTATCTCCGCCAGACTATTTTCTGTTCCCCAAGTTGAAAATGAAGTTAAAAGGACTCCACTTTGCGGATGTTGCTGACATTCAAGAAGACGTAACTGATGAATTAAGAAGGTCCAAAAAGAGGAATTTCGGCAGCTTTTCAGAAACTGTACGACCGCGCAAGAGCCTGTTTGTGTATGCCAGTGGAGCTTATTTTGAATT
>Ga0123357_10003366_pt1 | contig 18296 bp, 8 predicted proteins | sample TergutEmb28metaG_FD_89873 | JGI IMG/M metagenome (GOLD analysis project Ga0123357, IMG submission 89873) | Embiratermes neotenicus P4 segment gut microbial communities from Petit-Saut dam, French Guiana - Emb289 P4 | ecosystem: Host-associated > Arthropoda: Insects > Digestive system > Gut ... | reverse complement strand
TGTTGCATCTTTCCCTGTTTTTATTTATAACGGAGTTATATGCAAATTAGTATTTAAAAATTGTTAAAAAATAACGAATTAATCTATCCTAAAAATTTATTTTCTTTGGGGCTGAATAGTTACGAATTTTTAAAGTTCTGGTTGATCGAAAAAGAAAACAGAACCGCTTGCCGCTTTCTGACAGTTGATGCATACAACAATGAAAAAACATTAAAATATTACGAAAACAATGGTTTCAAGTACCTCTTTTCTACAGAATTACAAGAAAAACAGTATATTGGAATGCCGGAAGATAAGAAATTGAGAACTCGACTGATGTATTTTGATTTATTATGACATTTTCAAACCTTCAAACCTTCAAACCTTCAAACCTTCAAACCTTCAATCCTTCTTATTCCCCTTCCATACATTCTTTGGGCGATATTCCATAATAATCATGAAAACTTGCCGAAAAATGCGATAAAGAAACAAAACCTACCGCGTCGGCTACTTGAGATATAGAGAGTTTTTTCTGTTTTAATAAATTTTTCGCCTGTTCGAGACGAATGGTTCGGATAAAATCCCGCGCCGACTGACCGGTCAGCTCTTTCAATTTCCTGTGAATGTGAACCCTGCTGAATCCTACGCTGGCGCCAAGCATTTCAACGTTTAACTTCGGATTGGAAAGGTTAGCGTTAATGGTTTTCATAATTTTCTCCATCAACACATCATCAAAAGCCTGAAGTTCAACCTGCTCTACTTTTCCCTCCAATTGCGCGTGAAATTTATCTTTCAGTCGTTCCCTGTTACTCAACAAATTGGATATGGTCTTCTTGAGAATTTCGGGATTAAAAGGTTTCACAATATAAGCGTCGGCGTCAATATCCAATCCTACAGCCCAATCCTTGTCTTCTGATTTGGCTGTAAGCAGAATCACAGGGATATAATTAATATTCACATTGGATTTGATTTTCCGGCAAAGCGTTATGCCATCCATTTCCGGCATCATAATATCGCTTATTATCAAATCGGGCTTCTTAGCCAAAATGTAATCAAGCGCTATCTTCCCATTGCCTGCCTGACTTATTTTATAAAATGGCTCTAATTCCGCTTTGACATAATTGCTGATTTCCTGATCATCCTCAACAATAAGAATTTTGTATTTCGTTTTGGCGCGAACGGCAGTTTCCATTTCCGGTTCTCTGTCAATTTCAAAAAGATTTTCTTTTCTGGAATAAGCAAATGTCTCCATCGGCATGTTCTCCGGAATAATTTCGACATCATCTCCTTTCAAATGCTCTTTGCCTAAAGGCATACGAATAATAAAACAACTGCCGGCGCAGTCAGTTCGGTTTTCGGCATAAATAATTCCATGCTGCAATTCAACTAATGAACGCGAGAGGTGCAATCCGATTCCCGTGCCGAAATTGGAATTGGTTAATTCGTTGTCTATTTGATAAAAACGGTCGAATATTTTCTCAATTTTTTCTCCTTCAATGCCAATGCCGGTATCAATAATGCGAATTTCAAAATAATTCCTCAAAGGGTCGTTTTTTGAAAAGTCGGTTCCTGTTGTCAGTTCGACAGCGATTTCTCCCTGTGCAGGCGTAAATTTAAATGCGTTTGAAAATACGTTAAACAACACTTTATCAAAATTATTCAAGTCCACCCAGACTTTCAAAACCTGCATTTCGGGATTAAATTGAAAATCAATGTCTTTTAGCTGTGCTGCATATTCAAACGACTTCATAATGTCTTTGATAAAACCGACCATATCGGTTTCCCTGAATTTCAACTGCATCTGTTTCTTATCAATTTTCCTTACGTCCATTAATTGGTTAATCAACCTTAAAATTCGCTGTGCATTCCGGTAAATCAACAAATACGTATTATGCAGCGGCGTGGGATTGTCTTTCATCAGCAATTTTTCCAACGGACCCATAATCAGCGTCATCGGAGTACGTATTTCATGTGAAACATTAATAAAGAACTGCAATTTGGCTTCACTGATTTGTTCGGCATGTTCACGTTGCAGCAATTCGTTTTTATGACGTATTTTTTCAGAAATAAACCATGTGATTCCCCCTGCTATCAGCGCAAAAAGGAGAAAATAAATTAATTCCGCCCACCATGTAAAATACCATGGCGGACGAATGATTAGAGTAATAATTTTTTCTTCCGACGAATTACTGTAAATAAACGCTTTAATCCTTAATTTGTAGGTACCGTAATTAATATTGGTGAAATTAATCCGGTTCACGCCGGGGGCGGTGGTAATCCATTGCGAGTTAAATCCTTCAAGCATATATTGATAATAGATGCGTTCGGAGAATCCGAAATCGAAAGTGGAAAATTCCAAAGCAAACATATTATCGTCATAACTTAAACGAACAGTATCCGCATCGGAAACAAACCGGCTGATGATTTCCCTGTCTCCCGATTTTTGCCCGACAACTATTGGCTTGTTTTTCAGATACAAGCCCGTCAAATACGGACTAAGCGGAACACGTTGATCCATAATTTTTTCAGGATAAAAGGAAGTAACGCCGCCTGTACCGCCGAAAAACAATTCTCCTTTTTTTGACTTGCATGCAGCGCCCATGCTAAATTCATTTCCCTGCAAACCGTCGAAAACATAATAATTAATGAATTTTTTCTCCGCTATTTTCAATTTTGAAATGCCCGAATGGGTACTCAACCAAAGATTTCCTTCATCATCATCGAGAATGTCGCAAATAACATTACTTGAAAGCCCGTTTTGTACAGTGTAAATAACAGATTTCCGCGTTTGTTTGTTAAAACAAGCCAAACCAACCGGCGTACCGAGCCATAAATTTCCCTTTTTATCGTCGTAGATTGAATATACAACTTTACCGGGAAGAATTTCGGGGTTTGTCAAATTTTCCATCTGATGATCCTCCGGATGGATGTTGAAAAAGCCATCGAACGAGCCTACCCACATAATGCCCGATTCATCGCAATGGATGCTGTTGATCCAATCGTTCGGAATAAACCGGTTGATCGACCATTGCGAATAATGTTCAACATATTCCATCGTTTTTAAATCAAAAACATAAATACCGGCGCCATTTGTACCGACCCAAAGTCGGTTCCGGTTGTCTTTTTCTAAACAGAATATCTTGTTTTGAGCAGTATCGTCAATGGTATCAAGACGGTTATTGTAGTAAACGCAACGTCCGGTTTCTTTCCCCAAGCGGAATAATCCCTGCAAATAAGATCCGCCCCATATATTTCCGTCGTTGTCTTCAATCATTGCCATTACCGTTGAAGGCACGTTATCGCCGGGAGCTAAATGATTGGAATGACCTTCTCTATCCAATTTATATATTCCGTCGTTATCGGTTCCTATCCATAGAATATTGTCTTTGTCTTTCAGCAAAGACATAATGCAACCGGAACCGATAATATTCTGATTAAACGATTTATGTCCCCAATAATTAAATTTGTTCGGATTTTCGGGGCTAAGGAAAACGCCTTTCTGAAACAACCCAATCCAAATATTGCCTGTCCTGTCCTGAAGAATGGCATGTACTTTCATTCTGGAAATATCAAAAGGAGCAGACAACATCTTGCTGTCTTCCAATTGTCGGGTTTCTTCATTGTATATTTTTATTCCCTGACCGTCCGTTCCCACTAACAAACGGTTTGCATTATCCAATAATAAACATTTTATGGAGAGAATCGAGCCATTCGCTTCCGGGACAGGTTCAAATTTTTGCGTCTGCGGATTCAATTTATACAATCCGTTATTCAGCGTACCTACAAACAGGTTACCCTGTTTATCTTCGCAAATAGCGGAAATCTGATTGCTGCCTATCGCCTGGGGCGCTTTGAAAACAACCACCTCGTCGGTAGCCGGATCATACATATTCAATCCCTGATTTTCGGAAGCAATCCAAAGGCGACCTTTCCCGTCTTCAATCATTGTTGTCAGATGAATTGCGCTTAAACGCTCGTTTAGTTGCTGGTCGGTATGATATACTTTGTCGCCTTTCCGTATTCGGACAATTCCCTGACCGGAAGTAGTAATCCATATATCGTGATCTTTGCTCTCGATAATAGACGTGATATGGGTAGAAACCAATGTGTTGCCATTGTATAACTTCACTTCCGTAAAGCGGTCGGTTGCACGGTCATACAAATGCAAACCGGTGATGCAACCAACCCAAAAACGACCGGAACTGTCTTCAAACAAGCTGTGAACATAATTGTTCTTGAGAGTTGTAGAATCATTCGGATGATTTTTATAAACAGTAAACTTAAAGCCGTCGTACTTATTCAATCCGTCTTCTGTGGCAATCCAAATATAATTACGGTGATCCTGATAGATACAGTTTATTAAACTACTGGAAATTAATTCATTATCCGTAGTATAGAAAGTTCCTGTCTGAGCATTCAAAATGTTATAAAAAGCTATCAACAAGAATAAGACTATCCCTTTTTTATCTTTCATTCAAAATATAAGGTGTAAAAATATGTTACAAAAGTAATAAAAAAATGTATTAAAAGCAAAAATTTAATTTGAAATTAGTAATTAATTTTGTACAACCTGAAAGGTTAAATATGAGTAACCCCCAATGAAGCGAAGCGATTGGGGGTAAAATGAACCAATCCTCCCTCTTCAACCCGAAGGGTTGAACCGAAATAAATAATTGAACTTGTTGCAATTTATTCAACCCTATCGGGTTGGGCGGAAATGACATTTGCCTTCGCCCCCAATCGCTTCGCTTCATTGGGGGTTACTCATGGTTTCCTATTTTTTATGGAGTTTATGAGGTGATTAGTATGTAACAAAACAACATCAGTAGCAAATGATTACAAATCTGCCACCTAACTTCGTTTCATCTAAAAACAGCGCTTTTTTCGTTTATACTTTTTTAACGTAAGGCATGCAAAGAACAGGAAAGAATAATTCAAATGTTACAAAAACAATATGAAAAAGATACAAAAATAAAAACGTTGTTACAAAAAAATAACATAAAAGATAGGTTATTAATTGTTAATCTTTTTATATTTCACTACTTTTGTAACGTATTTAAACAAACAAATTAATAATTGTGTTAAATTAAATTATTAAGCATGAAAAAAATCATCTTATTATTATTGTTGTTATGCTCCGTGACAATATCTATCATGGCGCAGGGGAATACCGTTAGTGGAACGGTAGTTGCCAGCGCTGATGGAGAAGCGTTAACGGGTGCATCTGTAGTAGTGAAAGGAACGGCAACCGGTACAGCTACCGATGTGAACGGCTCTTTTTCTATTAGTATTCCTGCAGGAAAAGCCACTTTGGTTGTTTCCTATCTTGGCTATGCGCCAAAGGAAGTAAATGTTACTGCGGGAACAAAAGATCTTCGGATTACTTTATCGGAAGATACTAAAATGCTTGGTGAAGTTGTTATTTCAGTCGGGTATGGAGTTATGAAAAAGAGCGACTTGACAGGCGCCGTTTCCTCTATTGGCGAGAAAGCAATCAAACAGGGAGTGAATACATCCATTGAACAGGCTATGCAAGGACGTTTAGCGGGTGTACAGGTGACGCAAAATTCAGGACAGCCTGGCGGCGGTATATCTGTTGCTATTCGAGGCATTAACTCCATGAATGGGAATGAACCGCTGTATGTAGTTGACGGAGTGGCTATGTCCGGACAAACAGGCAGTAACCAAAGTGTACTCAGCACGATTAGTCCTGCTGATATCACTTCGCTGGAAGTATTGAAAGATGCTTCGGCAACAGCTATTTATGGTTCTCGCGCTTCGAATGGCGTAGTGCTGATTACAACCAAACGTGGCGATATAAGTAAGCCGAAATTATCTTACGATGGCTATATTGGTTGGCAACAAATCCCGAAACAGGTAGCGGTAATGGATTTACAGGATTATGCCGATTATTACAATGTACGCGCAGGCGTATTGGGTTGGGGTACTAATGCAGCCTTTTTGGATAAATCGTTGCTGGGCAACGGTCCCAATTGGCAGGGACAACTTTTTCGGACGGCTTTAATGCAGAATCATCAAGTATCTATTGTTGGAGGTACGAAAGAAGCAAGCTACGCGTTATCCGGAGGATTCCTCAATCAGGACGGTATTGCTATAGCTTCCAACTTTCGTCGGGCTACTTTCCGCGCCAATTTTGATACGGAAATTGCCAAATGGATAACAGCCGGCGTAAGCGCTTCTTATGCAAATACCAAACAAATTACGACGCTTGATGGCGCCGGTCTTATCAGAACTGCGCTCTCTCAACGTCCCGATGTAGCTCCATACAATATAGATGGAACTTACGGATTTGTGCAAACAGACCAATTTAACACCTATTTTTCCAATCCTTTATTCGAAGCTCAGCAGAGGGAAAACTACAATACGGGATCGCAATTCAATTATAATGCTTATACCGACATCAAACCTGTAAAAGGATTGGATTTAAGGATTGAATATGGTGGTAACCAACAGTACGGCAATACCTACTTTTTCCAGCCTGATTATACGTATGGTACGGCTGTGGTGCAATCACAGTCCACACGCGGAAGCAGCAAAAGCGATTACATGTCGTTCAAAACGTATGCGACTTACAATTATCAATTCGGAAAGAAACATACGGGTTCAATTATGGCAGGTCATGAAGCTCAGGGCGGCAGTTGGGAAAATTTGACCGGAACGCGCAAAAACTATATATCCAATACTATACATGATTTGGATGTGGGCGATGCCTCGACATCATCAGCCGGCAACGGCGGAAACAGTTGGGCGATTGAATCCTATTATGCCCGATTTAATTATAATTTTTCCGATCGCTATTTACTCACAGCCACAATACGAAGAGACGGTTCTTCCAATCTTGGACCCGACAGACGTTGGGGTAACTTTCCTTCTTTAGCTTTGGCTTGGCGTATAAATAATGAAGATTTTATGAAAAGTGCAACATGGTTGAACAACCTGAAATTGCGCTTAGGCTGGGGAATTGTAGGAAATCAGAATGCCAGCAATTATGCCTACGGCACAACGATGGGGAATACGAACACAGCCTGGGGAACAGGATATTTTCCAAGCAATTTTGGCAATCCCAAGTTGCAATGGGAACAGACAGAGGCTTATAACTTAGGACTGGATTTGAATATACTGAAAAATCGCGTCGAGTTCATTGTTGACGCCTATTACAAGAATACAAACAATTTGATGATGCCGGCAAGTTTGCCTACATACATTATTGATCCTGCCGGATTCGGTATGACGGCGCCTTGGGTGAACGTCGGCACCATGAATAACAGAGGGATAGAGTTTACATTGAATACGGTCAATATTGATAGAAAAAATTTCTCGTGGACTACAGGTATAACGCTGTCGTTTAACCGTAATAAAATTACCTCTTTATATACAAGCGATTCACAATTGTTCGGACGAGTTGGCGGCACTATATATACAGTCTCTCAAATCGGACAGCCGGTAGGGATGTTTTATGCCTACAACGTGATTGGCATGTTTACGAAAGAAAGCGATTTTTATACCAAAGACAAGAGCGGCGCTACGGTGCCTGTACCCCGTCCGCTTGATCCGAATGGAAAGGACGCCGTACTCGCCAACAATATGTATCCGATTGCCCCAAACAGTATCTGGGTAGGCGATTATATCTATGAAGACGTAAACAAAGATGGAGTAATTGATGCGAACGACCGAAAAATACTTGGAAATCCGAATCCAAAATATACTTTCGGGTTCAATAATGCTTTTACCTATAAAGATTTTGAATTGAGTTTCTTTTTTAACGGAAGCGTTGGAAATGATATCTATAATCTTATGGCTCAGAGCAATTCCGATCCTAACTCATGGGGAAATCACTTGAAAAACGTAGCCAATTTTGCACGTATCGGATTGATAGACCCTGCGGGAAGCTCTACCGACATATCGAACGTATATGTGACCAATGCGTCAACTGCAACTGTGCAACACATTACGATAGCCGGTAACAACAACAATGATAATAACCGTATCAGTTCGCGCTTCATAGAAGACGGATCCTATATCCGGTTGAAATCGCTTTCATTAACTTATTCGCTGCCTAAGTTGTGGATGAATAAGGTAGGTATTGACCGGTTGCAATTCTATGTTACTGCTCAAAATTTATTAACACTCAGTCATTACAGCGGATATGATCCTGAAGTCGGAGCTCAGGGACAAAATGTTACTCTGATAGGAATAGACAACGGTCGTTATCCGTCGCAACGTATTTATACAATGGGTATGAGAATTAATTTTTAAAACTAATTAGTGTATGAAATCAATAAAAATATTATTTTTCTACTTGTCGGCTCTCTTGTTGTTTGCAACGAGCTGCTCCGAGGATTATCTGCAAAAGGTGCCTGACGGTAATTATACGGCTGAAAGTTACTATTCTTCCGATCAAGCTTTAGATAAAGTCGGCGCGCCACTCTATAATCGTGCATGGTTCAATTACAACGCACGGGCTATTCTCGGTATGGGCAGCCTCAGGGCTAACGACGGATGGAACCCCTATTTGAATGCCGATTTTGCCCGTTTTCAAACGACGGCTTTAAGCGCTGAAGTGCAGAATGCATGGTCTTCGCTTTATACCGTAGTATCCATGTCTAATCAAATAATACACGATATTAAAGCTTATACCTCGCCAGCGATTACCGATTCAGCCAAAAATAAAGCGATGGGCGAGGCGTACTTTATGCGGGGAGCAGCTTATTTTTATCTGTTGCGCATCTGGGGACCGATCATTCTTTTTGAAAACAACGATCCTGTTGTATTAGTGCCTAAGATTCCGTTGAGTCCCGAAAAAGACGTACTGAAATTTATCATTCGCGACTTGCGTCAGGCAGTTTTATTGCTTCCTGATAGAATGATAAATGGACGCGTTTCTAAATATTCCGCCGAAGGTATGTTGGCAAAGGTATTGCTTGCCGATTCGGGCTGGGGCGTTCCTACGCGCGACGAGGGAGAACTGGCTGAATGTATCAGTTTGTGCGAGGATGTTATTGATAACAGCGGCGCCAGCTTAATGCCGAATTACGACGATTTGTATAAATACCAGTACAATGGTTATGCGCCCGGCGGTCCGAACACGAATCCCGAATGTTTGTTTGCTCTGCACTGGGGCGATCCTATCGCCAATGTTTATGGTACGGTAAACGCTTTATTTTCTGATCTTGCATGGAGCGAGGTTACCGACGTAAATGCGTGGGGAAATAATTTGCAGGCGTCTCCTGATATGATTGATATTTACAATCAGGATATTGCCGATTCGATTCGCATGAAAGCCACTTTTTTCCTGCCCAACAGTTATTACAGTTATATACATTCGCAGCACGGAGGTTTTACCTACAACCACACATGGATGCAGTGTAAAAAATACGTAGTAGGGTTCAAAGAAGATTGCAATGGTCTTCTGGGGCAAATGGCTTCGCCGCTTAGCACCTACATGCTTCGTCTTGCAGACGTAGATTTGATACTTGCCGAAGCTTCGTTGGGAAATAATTCGGTACTGAGCAGCGGTCGCGGACTGGATGCTTTCAATGCCGTTCGTGCCAGAGCCAAAGTAGATCCGCGTCAGCAAATAACCTTTGAGGACATTATTCGCGAAAGACGCATCGAGTTTTGTATGGAATATTCCAACTGGTATGACATGCTTACATGGTATCGCTGGAAGCCCGACTATATGATGGATTATTTTAACAACAAGCAAAACAGAGGTTATGAATTACGGGATGGCGGCATCAAATATAACCCCGATGGCACGCTCCGTTATTTGGTATTTGGATGGGCATATTTAGAGAATGGTCAGCAGGTGCTGGTAACAAATCCGGACGACCCCACAAAACAAGTAGGAATACAAGTTTGGAGCGATGGTCTCCGTCTGGCTGATAATAATAATACAATGTACAAGAGTGTAGCGAGCGGTTTTGTTTACGATATGAGAAATTATACGGATTACCAGGGTAATACGCATGATCGTATCGTAATAAGCAAGTCAAATATATTCTTGCCGTATCCGGAAAGCGATGTGCTTCAGAATCCGTATTTGTCGGAAGATCCGCAACCTTACGATTTTGGCGCAAACCAATAATTCGCTGATATGTAATAATTTATTAAATATATAAAAGTTTTATGATTATGATTAAGAATATATTAAAACTGAATTCCATTTTATTGATAGCGTTATTTGCCGCTGTTGTATCTTGTAGCAAAGATGATGGTGGTAATAGTGGAGGAGCTCCTTATATTTCATACGTTCGCGTAACAGATCCGGTGTCAAAAGATTCGCTTTTGGTGGCGGCATCTCAAGGACAACTGATCGCTATTGTTGGTGGTAATTTGCAGAATACAAAGCAATTATGGTTTAACGACCAAAGAGCGTCTTTGGATCCAACCTATATTAGCAATACAGCTATTATAGCTACCGTGCCAACTTTGGTACCTATGGATGTAAATAATAAGATGAAACTCATTTTTGCCAATGGCGATTCGTTGATGTATGATTTTAAAGTTACCATTAGCAAACCGATAATTGATGGCGCAAACGGATCAAAGCCCAATGGCATGGATTCCGAATATGTCTTAGATGGAGATTCTGCTGTAATTCACGGAAATTATCTCTATTTGCCGATGACGGTTACCTTCACGGGAGGAGTGTCTGTATCAAGCGAAGATGGAGACATAACGGCGAATGCTCAGGATTTGAATGTCCCTTATTCTATTATCAAGGTAAAAGTACCGGAAGGCGCGCAACCCGGACCAATTTATATTACAAATAACTTTGGCGCTGCGATGTCGGACTTTTGGTTCCGCGACAACCGGAATATTTTCCGAGGTTTTGACAACGATGGGGACTTCAATTTAGGAAGCGTCGGTACGATTGTTTCAGATCCGGGAGCCGGCGATCCTCCATGTATTAACGGAAAATACTTACGGCATGTTTCTACAGGACAAACCTGGTGGAACCAATTAACAGTCAACTGGAGCACACCTCTCACCGGCATTCCTGACGAAGCAATCCTTCACCCTGAAATGTACTACTTTAAATTTGAATGCTGTACGACTAAACCATTTAATGGCGGCGGTCTGAAGATATGGATAACCAGCATGTCACAAGCAAACGGGGGACCATACTATGACTGGGGATCGGAACAACTTGATCCGAATCAGAAGCCGGCGGTGGGACTGGGACCATATTTTGATTCCAAAGGAGCATGGCATACAGTTACTATTCCTTTTGAAAATATTGCTATAGCCGAGGGTACTACCTTTCCAAGTATTCAACCGAACGGATATTTCTTTGGGGCTGTTTGGGCTGATGGTACCGCACTTGATTGCGATATGTCGTTCGATAATTTCCGCGTTGTTCCTAAAGACTTATTCGGGAGCAGCTACGGTAATTAACAGGGATTAATTCATAATTTAATATTAAAAAATAAATAATATGAAAAAAATAAAATTAAGTATATCCTTTTTGCTTTTTGCGTGCCTGATGACAGGTGTCGGATTATTTTCTTCATGCAGCAAGGATGATAATGGGGGAAGTTTGAGTGACGAATTGCTCAGCTTTGGACCTACAGGGGCGGAATTGGGCGATACCATCAGTTTTATAGGAAATGGTTTGGATCGAGTAACGATGGTTGTATTTGTAGGCGACAGTGTTTCTAAACCTGATTTTGTATCGCAAACATCATCTTTACTCAAAGTCATTGCCCCGCCGAATGCCAGGCGCGGTTACGTCATATTACGCAACTCAAACGGTACAAGCGTTCAATCTTTAACGATGATTGATTTCCTTATTCAGGCAACGTTTACAGACGTTACACCCATGCCTGCTAAACCGGGTACCAATATCACCATTACGGGGGAACACTTGGATTGGGCGACCGATGTTGTCTTTTTTAATAACGCAGGCAATATTACGGTAACCGATACTTTTTTTGTCAGTCAGTCTGCTTCACAAATCGTTGTTACAGTTCCAATTAATGCTCAAAGAGGTCCATTAGTTGTTCACACAGCAGGAACAAAACCGTTGGCTATTACAATGACGGACTTTCCGGTTATCTTGCCTGTTATAACAGATTTTTCACCCAATCCGATATTGGGAGGAAAAGAACAATTGACTATTAATGGTACTGATTTGGATCTGGTTACAGGCGTTTTATTGAAAGGTCCGGGAATGGACACCATCAAAACATTTGTCAGTCAAACGCCTACGCAGATTGTAATAGCTCCGCCTGCCAATACGGCGCCCGGTCCTATTACCATTATTCCTTATTCAATGCTTCCGGTGGTTTCTTCAACTTCATTGAATGTTGTTTTGCCGGCTATTACGGCGATTTCGCCTAATCCGATTACTCGTGGAGATAATTTGACTATTACGGGTACTGATCTCGATTTGGTTACCGGCGTGATAATAAACGGTGTTGCTGACCCAATCAGTTCGTTTGTCAGTCAATCGGCTACGAAAATAGTCGTAACGGTGCCTCAAGATGCACAAAAGGGACCTGTGAAGGTAGTTTCGGCTGCGGGAGTTCCTGCTGTATCAGCAGATGTATTGACTTTTAACGGCGATATTACAGAAACAGTGATTTGGACAGGCACTATAACTTTCGATACCAATTGGGGAACTTATCTACAATTGACGGATGCAGCGTCAAAACAGTTGTTCGCTGATAATGTTAAATTGGGTCAATCCCTGTTAGTTACAGTTGGCGGCGTTGATATGAGTAGCGGTTGGGCTCAGTTCCTTCTGAAAGACAGTAGTTGGAGCGACTTGGGCAGTAGCAATGGAGCGGTAGTAGGTGTAGGAGACAGTGATGTTGGCACAACAAAAGAAATTGTGATCAACCAAGTCATTTATGATGCTATGCAAAATGGCGGTATTATTGTAGGCGGTTATAATTGTACTCTTACGAGAATATCCGTACAATAAAATCAATTTATAATCAAGACCCTTAGCCGGGTGGCTAAGGGTCTTTTTTTTAATAATAAAATACATGAAACGATTATTACAATTTACTTTATTGCCAATCTTCTGCTTTAGCCTGGTTCTTTCTTTTGCCTGTTCAAAAAACAACGATGGAGCTAATATTCAATTAGTATCTACCGATGTAGTAGAAAACTCAATAATCAGCGTCAGTACAGGATACATTAATTTTATTTTTAATACAAATATCAGCATTGCCGATACTGCAAAAATAACTTTAAACGGAGTTTCCGTTTCGGGTGCATGGGCTTATGATACTAACCTGAAAGTAACAATCAAACTGACAAGTGGAAGTGATTATACATTACTAATTGATAAAGGAGCAATTAAAGATGGTTCAAATAACCTCAACACGGTAGCTTTTTCCTTGAATTTTAAGACGGTGAAAGGCTCTGATATTGTCATCGGAGGCTCAGTCAGTCAAAACGGCTTTCTTTCGGTAAAAGGTACGTCTCTTGTGAATAAGGATGGAAATGTGGTTGTCTTGCATGGTGTCAGTTTTGGGTGGCACAACTGGTGGCCCCGTTTTTACAACGAAAGCACAGTAACCTTCCTGAATCAAAATTGGAAATGTAATTATGTGAGAGCTGCCATAGGCGTTAATGCAGACGGGAATTGTTATATCGCTAACCCTGCATCTTCGCTCAATTGCTTATATGCAGTTGTAGATGCTGCTATCAAAAACGATATGTATGTGATTGTGGACTGGCATGCCGGCAATATCCTGCTAAATGATGCAAAAGGATTCTTTCAGACGGTAGCCGAAAAATACAAAGATTACCCGAACATCATCTACGAAATATTCAACGAGCCGGATAATACCGTTTCCTGGACTGCAGTAAAAAGCTATTCCGAATCTGTGATAGAAACGATTCGCGCTATTGCCCCAAAAAATATTATCTTGGTAGGCTCTCCGGAATGGGATCAGAAAGTTGACTTGCCGGCAGCCGATCCTATCACAGATTATGACAACATCATGTACACGTTGCATTTTTATGCGGCTACTCATGGTCAATGGTTGCGCGACCGAGCTACCGCAGCATTGCAGAAAGGATTACCGATATTTGTTTCTGAATGTGGCGGAATGGGAGCCTCCGGCGACGGCGCAATTAGCCAGACGGAATGGCAGGCGTGGGTTCAATGGATGGATAACAACAACGTCAGTTGGGATGCATGGTGTATTGCCGATAAAAATGAATCCTGCTCAATGATACAAAATACATCTTCTCCTGTTAGCAATTGGACGGACAGCGATCTGAAAGAATGGGGAAAAATGGTCAGAGATCAGTTAAAGAGTTACGCCTCTAACTGAGGGATTGAAGGATTGATATAGTAGCAAGGGGGCATGCCCCCTTGTTAAGAATTGAAGGATTGAAGGATTGATATAGCAGCAAGGAGGCATGCCCCCCTTGTTAAAAGGGCGCGTAGCGCTTACGGGTTTATAGCCGTGTGCGAAAGCGCACGGTTGGTGTGGCATAATTCCCCCTCATGCGCCGCATATAGCGGCGCTGTTAAAATGTAAATTGACGAATTTGCCCAAATGCTGTACCGCTACGCGGCATGTGATGAACATATCATTCCGCCAACCGTGCGCTTTCGCACACGGCTATAAATGCGTAAGCGCTACGCACCTGTTAAAGTAAAATGATAAATAGTAAATAGTAAATAATATTTGATATGAAAATTTCTTCCAACCTCTTTGTTTTGTGCCTGATTATGGCGCTGACATCCTGTTCTCAAAACGAGAAAAAAGCGATTTATACGGATTCGTCCCAACCGGTTGAAAAGCGGGTGAATGACTTGTTAGGCCGCATGACGCTCGAAGAAAAAGTGGGACAAATGAACCAGTTTGTCGGGCTTGAACATATTCGCGCCGCCGAGCAAACCGTTTCGGAAGCCGATTTACACAACAACACAGCCAACGCTTTTTATCCGGGAACTACGACCGACGATATTGAAAAGTGGACAAAAGAAGGGCTGATTGGTTCTTTCCTGCACGTTTTAACGCTGAAAGAAGCTAATTACCTGCAAGGATTAGCCATGCAAAGCCGTTTGAAAATTCCGATTATTTTCGGAATAGATGCCATTCATGGGAATGCCAATGCTCCCGACAATACGGTTTATCCGACCAACATCAATCTTGCCTGCTCGTTCGACACGGTTATGGCATACAAAATCGCCCGTCAGACAGCGCTTGAAATGCGTGCCATGAACATGCACTGGACATTTAACCCGAATGTGGAAGTAGCCCGCGATCCCCGCTGGGGACGGGTTGGAGAAACTTACGGCGAAGATCCGTACCTGGTTTCGCAACTCGGAGTCGCTTCAGTAAAAGGGTATCAGGAAAACTTGGGCGAGAATGACGTCCTTGCCTGCGTGAAGCATTTCGTTGGCGGAAGCGAACCGATAAACGGCAGTAATGGCGCTCCGGCAGACCTTTCGGAACGAACGCTGCGCGAAGTATTTTTCCCGCCATTCAAAACCGGAATCGAAGCCGGTTCCTATACCTTAATGACAGCTCACAATGAACTGAACGGCGTTCCCTGCCACAGCAACAAATGGCTGATGGAAGACATTGCACGGAAAGAGTGGGGATTCAAAGGATTTGTTGTCAGCGACTGGATGGATATCGAACATATCTACGACCTGCACCATACTGCTGAAAGTATTAAAGAAGCTTTTTATCAGAGCATTATGGCAGGAATGGATATGCACATGCACGGAATACACTGGAATGAATATGTCTGCGAATTGGTGAAAGAAGGACGCATTCCCGAATCGCGTATTGATCAATCGGTACGAAAAATTTTGACAGCTAAATTCATGTTGGGTTTATTCGAACATCCTTTTGCCGACGAAGCAAAGACAATGGACGTCCGCTTATCTCCCGAACATCGCCAAACTGCGCTTGAAGCCGCATGCAACGGAATTGTTCTGCTTAAAAACGACGGATTGCTTCCATTGGATGCTTCCAAATACAAAAAAATCATGATTACCGGCATCAATGCCGACGACCAGAATATTTTAGGCGACTGGTCTTCCCCGCAAAAAGATGAAAACGTTATCACGATATTAAAAGGTCTGAAAATGACAGCGCCCGACACGCAGTTCAATTTTGTTGATCAGGGATGGGATCCGCGAAACATGAATCCGGCTAAAATAAAAGAAGCCGCCGACAAAGCAAAAGTTGCCGACCTGAATATTGTAGTCGCAGGAGAATACATGATGCGTTTCCGTTGGGGCGATCGCACAGACGGAGAAGACACCGACCGTTCCGATGTCAATTTGGTAGGCTTACAGCAGGATTTGATTGAAAAAGTATATGCTTCGGGAAAACCAACCATCGTTATTTTAGTCAACGGTCGTCCCTTAGGCGTAGAATGGGTTGCCAAAAACATTCCGGCGCTGATTGAAGCATGGGCGCCCGGTCAATCCGGAGGACAGGCTATCGCAGAAGTCCTGTACGGCAAAGTGAATCCTTCGGCGAAATTGGCTATTACCATTCCCCGCAGCACAGGACAGATACAAATGATTTACAATCACAAACCATCGCAGTATTTTCATCCGTATGCCGTCACGCCAAGTACTCCGCTCTATCCGTTTGGATATGGATTGAGTTATACAACATATAAATATGGCGACATCGCTTTAAGCAAAAATGAAATTGCTAAAAACGAATCCGTTAAGGTATCTGTTCCCGTAACTAACACCGGTTCCAAGGCTGGCGTAGAAATTGTACAGTTGTATATTCAAGACGAATACAGCTCCGTAACCCGTCCCGTCAAAGAATTAAAAGACTTTGCACGCGTGGAACTGGCGCCGGGCGAAACAAAAACAGTGGAGATGACGATAACTCCCGATAAATTGGCGTTCTACGACCAACAAATGAATTGGATTGTAGAACCTGGAACATTTAAAATCATGGTGGGAACATCGTCAAAAGATGAGGATTTGAAAACGGTAAAGTTGAAAGTAAACCCCTAAATCCCCTAAAGGGGACTTAGTTGCAAATGACTGTCATCCCGCGCTTGACGCGGGATCTCCTGAAAAAAGCGCCAAGAGATTGCGGGTCAAGCCCGCAATGACAATCGTAAATGAAGTCAGGTAGAGTTTAACAATGAGATAAATTGTAAATAAATCATGAGAAAAGCAATCGTTTATATTTGTTTTTTAAGCCTGCTCGGATGCAATTCGAGCAAAGAAGAGGGATTTAAGTTAAACGCATCGTCCGGCTATTTTCAGAACAGAGGTGTGGATGTGATGGCATTCGACGACATTTATCCTGAAGGTCATCAATCCGGCGTAAGTATCATCATGCACGGCAACCGTATTGCTACCAATGGCGATATTCGTTTTGAACAGACGCCCGGACAGTGGCAACCTGTGCCGAAACAGGGCAAACGCGAATTGGACGAAGCGGCGAATACTATCGCTACTTCGCTGAGCTATCCCGATTCTTCGAGGCATTTGAGAGGCTTTAATCCAATGATTTATCCCGATTTTCAGTTTAATTACAAAGTTAACGTTAAAGGCGAAGGCGAATCGGTTATCGTTACTGTTGACCTCGATCGCCCGATACCTGCCGCTTATGCCGGCAAAATATGCTTCAATCTGGAACTGTTTCCCGGAGCGCTGTTCGGAAAAACATGGATAATGGACGACCGGCAGGGTATCTTTCCCGAGCAGCCCAATGGGCCAACCTTATCGCTATCCCCCAATTATTTACGTACAGGAAATTTCAGTTTGCCGGATGCTAAAGCCGACAAACAGCATCTGTCCGGCGATAACAGCGGATACAATCCGATTATTGCCGACGACGTTATCGCTGAACCTTATGCGGTCGGCAAACGATTTACATTGCAGCCCGACGACCCTTACAACCGATTTACCATAGAAACCAACGGTTCGGATTTGAAATTATACGACGGACGCATGAACCACAATAACGGATGGTTTGTCGTCAGCAGCGAAGTCCCTGAAGGAACAACCAAAGAAGCCATACAGTGGAAGATAACCCCCAATGTCGTAAAAGACTGGTTATATACGCCGGTCGTTCAAACATCGCAGGTGGGCTATCATCCCAATCAACCGAAAACAGCTGTCATCGAATTAGACAAACGAGATACAAAACGCGAAAAACCAACTCTTTACAAAATAACAGAAACCGGCGCAAAGGAAGTTTTTTCGACTGCCGGACAGGAATGGGGTCAATTCCTGCGCTATCGCTACCTGAAATTCGATTTCTCGAATATAAAAGAAGAAGGTCTGTACCAAATTCATTACGGCTCGTCTAAATCGTCCGTTTTCCGCA
>Ga0123357_10003364_pt1 | contig 18299 bp, 9 predicted proteins | sample TergutEmb28metaG_FD_89873 | JGI IMG/M metagenome (GOLD analysis project Ga0123357, IMG submission 89873) | Embiratermes neotenicus P4 segment gut microbial communities from Petit-Saut dam, French Guiana - Emb289 P4 | ecosystem: Host-associated > Arthropoda: Insects > Digestive system > Gut ... | reverse complement strand
GAGGTGGCCATGCTATCGGCGCCGCTCTACCTATCCACCGACCTGGGAAACGGGTGTTGAGACTGACTACAGGTGGGACGTCTGGAAGTCACATTGAACCATAACTATCCGAGGTAAAACTCGATGTGTTTTACTACATTTTGACAGTTCAAAACCTTGTGTATGTCCTCTGTATAAATTTCTATACGCTTTCAAAGTTGTAAAGCTCTTTTTGAAACACCCTGTATATGTGTAGGCATATATGTATTATGTATATACGTATGTATATAAGTATATATGTATATAAGTATATATGTATATATGTATATGTATTAATGTATATATATATATGTACTATGTAAATATGTATATCATATGTACGTATCACACCGATGGATTTTTGTTCGACTGAGTGTACGTACGTATTATGTATGCGTGGTTCTTGACTTCTAATTGTTAAGGTTCTTAAATATAAGGACGCGGAATCAATGCACGATGGAAGCACAAAAGCAATTCCTGACATATAAAAAATCTATCAATATAACACCGCTGCGCGTATTATGTGTGTGTTTTTGTGTTTGTGTGTTTCGACACTTCTAACACTTATACCTATGTAATAACAGAAATGAGAGTTTCAGCAAAATTAGTGGATAAGTCCATAAGGTACACGACCTAATATTTTAAGAAGCCTGTCTTAATTTTCACTGTCATATTAATCAGTTTGTGTCCCATTCGGGGACAAATCATGACAAACGTTTTCGAGATTTTACTAATTTCCCGTATATATATTAGAGAGTGATTCTCCATAACAAGAACGAACAAGTGCTTATGATTCTTACGGGTTTCTCCTCAGCTTCTCAAATCTCTTTGAAGGCCTCGACGTTTCGCAGGATATCCATTGACTTCGCCAAAAACTTGGGTCACTGCCTTACTCACCGAAGCCAACTGAAGGCTAGAGTTGATATGCAATTTTAAATAACTTACTATTCTTTATAAAATCAGCCACGACCACTGTTTTCCCGATCCTTTAGAGGTTACGAAACACACTCATAATCGGTTCCTTCGATGATACAACCTTGTCGGCCGCGAGGGCGTTTTTCGGAACCTACTATCAATTTACCTGAAAAAGAAAATGTCCAGTTATTAGTACATTGTTTTTCTCTATTACACATAAACACACACAAACAAAAAAAAATATATATTATCCTATACGTCACACGAGTATCTTACTTCGGTCACGAAACAAATATCTAATTAACAAATAAGATGTAGTGCTGTTGTAAGAATATTTTGTGTACGTATTTCTTATGTTTTGCTGACCGTGTTTCTCAGTATAGTCTTAGTAATTAACCAACTTAATGCACAAAATCTTGTTTTATAATAAGTTTATTATATGCCTCTACATGTTTCGAGCACTATTTACTCATCATCAGGTCAGAATTGTATTATACAACATCTGATATCGTCACACCTGTAGGTAGCCATCCCGTGCACAGGTTGAGAGAGTACCTCCTCTCTCAACTTGTGCACGGGATGGCTACCTACAGGTGTGGTGATACCAGTTGCTGTATAACACAATTTTGACCTCCTGATGATGAGTACATAGTGCTCGAAACATGTGCAGGCATATAATAAACTTATTATAAAACAAGATTTTGAGCATTAATTTGGTTAATTACTAAGATTACGTATTTTTGGTTAAGCTAATAATCGCTTCCATTTTTCAGATTAGACGAATTCGGACGACAGGATAAGCAGTCCGTGTGTCAGAGATTTTAAGAGAAGTGAGCCCTTTAAAATACTATCCCGGAATTTACCTGGGAGGGCTAAACAAAAAATCACAAAAAGGAACCTGAGAGACGGTAGACGGACTCCTTGCGAAAATTTTAAGAGGGACACAAAAACAAAAAATAAAATAAAGTTGCTAAATATGCGATTTATATGCTTGGTCGGTTTATAGTGAAGAAACGGGAGGGGGAAAGCTTGAATTTTTTAGCGCCGCCCTTTCCTTACCACTCCCTCGCCCGAGGGACTAGAATGACGTTCTTTCCAACAGCTCCAGTTCTTTTGTTAGATCTCGTATGTCTAGCAACAAAAAAAAAGTGACACACAACGTACAGCATAAAGAGACCGAAATAAGCAGTAAAGAACCATATGAGTCCCAGGCACAGCTGGTTTTGGTACGGAATGAAATATGTAGTGTTGTGACAGCAGCTCCGCGATCGTCACTGGCAAGAACACAGCTGTCTGGTGGTGAAGTACCGGTGTGTTTGCCGTGTGATTTCATTGGCTTCAGAAGTTAACAAGGAACATGCTGACAAACGGCTTTCTATTATCGCTTGGCAGACACGGGCCTGCATATGAAGCATAATTATCAATACATAAAAGTGGGAGAGGAAGCAGATCTTTTGCAATGAGTTTCAACCAAATCAGAAAGTAAATATGGAAAATGCAAGTATAAATTCATTTACAGCCTCACGTAAATTCTAGCTGTCACTAGACGAATTTTCAACGACAATGGTATTTGCTAAGCGACATGAAATTTGGAGCTTATAATACTCAATTTCACCCAGATCGGTCCAAAAAGCCCACACAAAGTACGGAAATAAATTCATTGCCACCCATTGGTAATGTATCAATGTTATCGATTCGCTTTTCGTGAAACTCGTAGTTACTCTGCACCTGAGTAAAAAGTGTTGTATGGAAATTCGTGAAAATCCAACCAACTGTTTAGTCGCTGGACGGACCGACTCAGATGGTCTCCACATACGGCATTCCATTTTCGTCTTACAGAGTGCCTACTGCCAATAAATAGAACTTGAGAAGGAAATAGCAGGTATTTCTTCTGAGATCAGTAGATGAAATAAATTAATCCGGTGCAAATAAAGTAGGAGTTCTGAATATTAAAACTGGAAATTCATGAAATTACGGGTTTATTTACTGTCAAGGAAAAAACAAAAAACGTTTAACAAACATTACCTAAAGTTTTCATCGTTTTCCTCAGTCCTTGCGGGCAAATAATGTTATCAATACCTATGTCTAATTTGGAAGTTTTGCTGACCGTGCATCTCAGTATATTTATTTCAGTAATTAACCAACTTGATGCACAAACTTTTTGTTTTACAATAAGTTTATTTCATGCCTCTACATGTTTCGAGCACATGTGCTCATCATCAGGAGGTCAAAATTGCATTACACAACCTCTGGTATCATCACAACTATAGGTGTGATGATACCAGAAGCTGTGCAATGCAATTTTGACCTCCTGATGATGAGCACATGTGCTCGAAACATGTAGAGGCATGAAATAAACTTATTTTAAAACAAAAATTTTGTTCATTAATTTGGTTGATTACTGAGATAAATAACCTGTGTGTAAATTTATACAGCGGCCGCGTTAAACTGTTATTGTTTTATTACGTCAACAATATAACCGTATTATCTAAAATACTGAATGCACTGTTACAAAGCACATGTGAATGTACATATTTACACAAAAAATTGCTGAAATATTCTCATAACGTTAAAATTCCGCTAATTAACTAATGGTACAAAAATTCTAAAAGTCCCCTTATCTAATATTCAACAGAAAAGACGGGATAGTAGGACAATAAAAGCACATCACTATCTCCTACCAGTTGAGTTGATGTATTGTGTATTCTACGAGCATCAGACAGAGCAGAAGCAATGGTTCGACCCACAAGGGACGTACTAATACAGTAGCGTATAACATAAACATCCGATAAGCTGTCTTCTGTCCAGTCCAGAGGGAGAGAGGCATTCAATTGCCTGTTGGTTGAACCAAGGCTGAGAGATTATTTCGGAGTACGCGGTGGCGCAGTTGGTTGAGGCACTGCGCTACAAGCCGGAAGGTCGCGGGTTGGATTCCCTGTGATGTCACTGAAAATTTTCATTGACATTCCTGCCGCAGTATGGTCCTGGGGTTGACTCAGCCTCTAACAGAAATGAGCAACAGGAATATTTCCTGGGGGTAAAGGCGGCCGGTGTGTAGAGCTGACAACCTTACCACCTTCAAGTGCAGATTGTCTTGAAATCTGGGAGCCTCAACCTCCTGGAAATCTCAGGGCCTCTCGAGGCCTGTAATACTTTACTTTTTTAGAGATTATGTCTGGTGAATTTGTCACTGATGTCTGTTAAAATACTGTGACTCAGTGCATTGTTTAATGATCAGCAAAAGAAAAGTTTAGATTATCTCAACACTGCAATTAGTACAATGTACATTCAGCCCCTAGAGACCGCAAATACATAAAAACAATATAATTACTAGCAAATAATTCTCATATGTTTAGCACCATGTTTGGTTTGAAGATTACCTTCATGTCTAACTTAAACTTGACAGTTTACAATCACTTCCTATAAAACATTAAAATCACAAATTACAACGCATATCTTTTCAAATTAAAAGCATTATGTTAATAAGTTTCATACCATTTTCGTCTGTACATGAAAAAGTATTATCCTTTATTTTATTGAAGCTTGTTTTTCTATACTTGTTACAAAAAAGTTAATGAAGACAATTTTATTAATAACTATATATTAAACTCAGCCATCTTACGTGGAGAGTATTTGTGTATGGAGCAGAAACGAATTTGCTCCTTTGTTTTCCTCGCGGCCTAATCGCTGGCTATTAATACTGCTAGTTACTTTGCTTCTGATGTAATATTGCGAGGTATCACTGCCGTGCTGGTTGTGTAAAGAGTGCTAAATACCCAACATGTCGCAGTTCATTCAAGAACTATATAATAGTGCGAAACTGCTTTTGTTGTACGTATTAACAGTTAACGGGATTGGGTCATCTCCACGACAACGAAATTCCCCTGTACGGTCCATCACGTAGCATTTGAATCCTCTCTGTACACACAAAAGTTGACAAATGAAACATAAATTCGAAATGTGTTACGTCAGCGTTCACTCTTAAAGGGACTATAATTTGTTACGGTGGAAGAAATGTTGGTAACACTATATAGCAACCATGTTTTCCATTTCTTTTGTAAAATTTCCTTGTATTTTAGAAGAAATACTGGACCCGTGCTGCTTGAAGAACTTAAGCAAAAAGAATCACAAATTTCAAAATGACAAAAATTATATCTCTTCTTTCAAAGACTTGTATTCAAATAAAACCTAACAAACTTAACAAGGTTCAATGTCTAAGCTCATTCGTTACATGCTTCTTCTCTTCAGGTGCTTCAGGCTACAGGAAACATGTGTTACATGCGTCAGTGTCCACCGAGCGACAGAGAAAAAGTAGTAGCGCTCGGAGGACCGTGTTTAGACACTCCCGCAATAGAGAACTGCTCGATAAGTTGCCTACGTTGCAACCCGTTTAGGCGTTCTTCTTCTCTGCTACCCGTCGCATTTTCTGAGAGGTATTTCAGATGAAAAAACCGCACACAAGAAAGTATTGGGCAAGACAGCGACAAGTAAAAAGAAAGAATACGTAACTTTGCTCTACACTGTGCAATGACATCTTGAACTCTACAGGTCTACACATAATCTCATTGAAACTCTTTCTTCTCATGCCATTATATTTCTTATTTTCAAAGGAAAACAAGCTATGTTATTGTTCCTGCGTGTTTGTTGTACATAAAATCAAATCTTTTGCTCCAAAAATGATCATGAAATCCTTAAGTTCGTCATGAAAAAAAGGGGGAATGTTACCCTAAGTTCCTAAATTTTACAAATTACATCCACCAATATCAAGATGGCGTCAGTGATAATTTAGTTGGAAAGGACTGCAGTGGTAATTTAAGTTTCATCCACATGTGTGTAGTTTTCGTAAAATTTTGTATGTCGTATCATCTTTCCTCTCGCGTCTCTTTCTTTATCATCGTTTACATTTAAACATTTGAGGCTAATGTAGCTCACAATAATAGGGGACGACAAAACAAAAGAATTTCAGGCATGTTACCTGCTACGATACATTAAATTTTCCCGTAGGTCTGAACCTTCTATGTGCGCATACATAGACGATTAAACCAAACGTCTTTTACACGTAGGTAGATGTGACATTCGCAATATAAATGTGTAGTCAAATGATTCTCAGAATTCATTGTACTGCTAGCGACATCTGTCAGACGCTGTGAGTAACTACATCCGTTGTGGTTGTAAACACGAATATACAAGCCTGAATTGTAAGCTTATGGTAATGTTGAATTACGAGATATTAAAGCTTTCATGGAAATTCAACACAGCAGTATGATATAGAACTGTTAGGAATTTTCAAAGTAACCAGAAGGAAAGTCTTACTTTATTAGTTACGTCCGTCAATAAATTTACCACCTGTTACGCAATCAGAAGTTCATTATTACGCCTATTATTGCATCTATGACAATCCGGTTTAACGCAGTCAAAACTTTCACACACTACGCCAATATTACGTTCTAATTTCAACGTGACACTGCAGATGTGTACCCTGAAGGTTCATCGAGTAAAATGCCATACGCATTACCCATTTCCCAGTCTCTACTATAAGGCTCGCTCTCTCTATCCTCGTGCAAAAGCGACTATTAGCTTCGACATGTCTGTTCGTCCGCATGGAAAAACTGGCTCCCACTGGAAGGATTTTCATGAAATTACATATTTGAATATATTTTTTGAAAATCTGTCCAAAAATTCAAGTTTCTTTAAAATATTACGAGCATAACGGGTACTTTACATGAAGGACTTTGAACATTTATGATAATTTGAAGGTTGTTTGACTGTACATCTACCTCATGAAATAATGTGAAATGCCAACTTCATGTAACAAGGTAATTTTATTGATGTATTCTTAGCTCGACATGTTTCTGGTACATCCGCCCATCATCAGGAGCATTAGATGTTGAGTTGCAGCATATGGTTTTCTGCACCGAATTTTTGGATAGGTGATGGTCTTGAGAGCCGTTGCGTGGGTCGTGTGTATGGTGCGGATGGTGCACGACACTACCCGCACCGCACACACGACCTACACAACGGCTCTCAAGACCACCACTCATCCAAAAATTCGGTGCAGAAAACCACATGCTGCAACTCAACATCTAATGCTCCTGATGATGAACGTATTTACCCGAAACATGTAGAGTTACGAATACATAAATAAAATTACCTTGTTGAATCAAGTTGGCATTTCAAGTTACTTATGAAAATATCGTGCTCGATTCTTCTGAAAATGTGAAATGTTTCAAACAAAATAGTAGAATACATCAAAACTCTCATTATATTAAACCTTTTTTTTCGCAAATCTTGCCGTTTTTGAGATAGTGTAGAAAAATGAGGTAGATGCAGACAGGCCACAGATGGCGATACAGCGCATGTGCATTACGTGTTGGATATCCAAGGCTACAAACACAAATTAAAAACATGTAATGCTTATTGCTTTAACGCGACAATATTGGTTGAAAGAATGCGTCTCAATGTTACTTTTATATTTTCACTGACTGATTTGTTTTACTAATTATAATCACGTTTAATGAAAACTGAGTCCTGCTTTGTGCAGTATATCCAGACTTCTCCAGGCTACTCTGTTAGGTCGCAAATAACGTCTCTTGGTATATTTTAATGCTTCTGGAATTTTATTTTCAAACTTCCTTCTAACTTTTCCACCGGATTCGAAGTAACATTGCTGTAACTACCGCTTATCAAATAATTATAAAAGTCATACCGCGGATAGTTACATAATTAGTTGTGATTAATACTGGTGTATGGTTCGAAAGGTTTGGAAATCTTGCGGCAGTTAATTGTGGGGCTAGTGACTTTAGAACATGGGCAGCAGTAAAACAAAATTGCTGGGTTCCGGCCAAAGAAAAGCAGCAACGTCTAGAAGAAAAGAAAGAAATGGTGGGTTGAACTGGGGGAGTACGAGATCTTCTATGGCCAATATCAACAGAAAATGACTCTGACAGCGCTAACTCGTAGCTAATGAAATGTGGATTCTTTTTTCTGGAAGCTCCCATAAAATACGCCCTGCACACGAAACCGGGAAACCTAAGGATGGACGCTGTACCCTATGCAGTAACCTAAAGCAGAAAAGAAGGTTACTCGGTAGTTTTCATATACCTGCAGCCATCTCATATTCTGTATAGAGCAAGCGAAATTGTGGAGAAATGCTTAACACGCTTACGAGTATGTTAGCTTCCATTTACATAAAAGTAAGATATTTATTGAACAGGTAAATAATTATGAAATCTACATGACGTTATGAGGGCCGGATAACTCAGTCGGTAAAGCGACTGACTATGGGCTGGGCGGTTCGGGATCGAGTCCCGGTGGGGACGAGATTTTCCGCCCGTCCAGACTGGCCCTGGGGCCCACCCAGCCACCTGTACATTGGGTACCGGGTCTTTCCCAAGGGTCAAGGGCGGCCGGGGCATGCTGCTGACCACTCACCCCCTTCTAGTGCCGCGGTCATGGAAGAGTAGAGCTATACCTCTACCCACCCTCTGGGCCACACCAGACCTGTAACGGGATCACTTTACTTTTACGTGACATTATACTTTTGCTGACGCAAAAACCAGATTTATCAGTTTAATAGGCCGCTGTAAACTGCGACATTAACAAAATATGAAGTTTGCCTACACGGAGTATTGAAGCATTGTGTGTGCCTCTCATAAAAAAACGCCTTTCACTATCCCACGTGATCTTAACCGGTGTGGTTTCGTAGTGACAACAAGCGTGTTACTTGTGAGCTAAGAACTGAATATTATATGCATGTAATTTAGATGACTGTTTGCATACAAAGTGTTATGAAAATTTTTTTTCCACACGTCACCTAGAATCGTGAACTTTAAACTATATTACGTACGGACTTCGCTGTTGTCTCATCCAACTCGGACACACGGTCTCGCGCCCTAAGGAGAGTATCAAGAGCGTTTCGGAACAACGTTGTGAGGAGAAAACGTGGACTTCAAAGGAAGAAACTAACAGAATAGTGTAAACACTGCAGTGTGAAAAGCTTCATGGTTTGTCTTTTCCAAAAAAAAAAAATAAATAAAATAAATAAATAAATATTTTGAAGGTCAAATCATAAATGATCACAGAACAGAAACATACATACAACACAAATATTTGGTCTAAACGTGAAGGGAAGGTACGAGCTAGAAAACGTAAGTATAAACGGAAAAATACTATTAAGTTGTATCTGACGAGCGAGCAAGGAAATGTACCGCATTCCTTCAGCTAATGATAAGTTCAAGGACGAGGATAATTAACACGGTAAAAAGACTTTCCCGTTCAATGAAAGGCGACAAATTCTGAACGACCGAGCGACCTTAGTTTCTCAATAAAGACTCTGTTCCGCAGAGGATGTTTATTGGGTCAGTTATGTGATGCCATATTACATTCCTTCGTAAAGACTGAGTGTGTGGGTTTTCCAATTTCCAGGGATGTTTTGTCTTCCTGACTTAAATTTCAAATCTAAAGAAGAGTTCTCGAATACAGAAGAAATCACCGTATCTGATCGTTTTCAAATTTGCATTTTCCCAGAAACACACAGATAAAGATTGTTTAAGAAATAAGAAATTCATTTGCGCAGTGCAAGAAGGAAGATAAAAATTATACATATTGATATATACATGTGTATTCTCCTTCAAATGCTCTTTAAAAATCAAACTAAGGAACATTACTATGCCGCGAAATGATTCATGCATTGTGAAAAAAATAAATGTACACAAAATCTTAGTGGAGAAGCCTGAATGGAAGAGAAACTTTTGGGAATCTGTATACAAATAGCAGGATAATAGTAAAATAAAATACAACTAAGTATAATTGGAGATGGACTGAATTGTCTCACTGGATCGAATATATATATATATATATATATATATATATACATTGTGAAAAACGGTAATGCAACACAATTTTACGTTCTAAAGGAGGGCTCCTCTGTTTAAAAATTTGACAAATTTCGTAGACAAGGATCTATTCAACCCTAATCTGTTTCATGCGAACACGAAGGCAGGCATGACCTAATCAATATCTACAGTACAATACGTGCAGACGCGCTCAGCATGTGCAGAATACGTGTGGGTGTGTTGTTCTCATTGATTTTCTGGATGAGTGTACGTGAAATGAATGGCCTAGCGTAGTGAAGCGTCCTGCTGTATCAGTGTACGATCTACTAACGTCCTCAAACCTAGCAGGCGGAGGACGGCGTTCTCCTGTTTTCTGCAGAAATAGCGGATACAATTATGGACACGGCGACCAACTATTGCAGATAAGAATTTCATAATTTTTTCAGATACACCCAAAAAATACCGCGATAACTGCTTACCTAATACTAGGCTGGGATTGGTTCTTCCATATTTTCCTCAGTACCCACTCATTATCCTACCATTCTTTGACGTAACATTCAGACATAATTCGAATTCATGACACTGGCTTTGTCATATTATGACTAAAAGTAATACCAGAGAATGGTTTAATTTTTTTGGGCAAAAACTTCAATTTAGCACATTACAGAAAATAATGCTAATTAAAAAATCGTTTGGAAATGTGCCAAATGTCCAATACCGGACACGGCAGTAACAAATCTAATTGCACGCATTAGTAAATAAAGATAAGGCTAAATCCAATGATACCTGCAACCATTCGGTACAGAATCTTTTGTCTTCCACTCTGCTGTATAGAAATATAAAAATTGAAGTATACAGAAATATAATTCTGCCTCTTGTTTTTTATGAGCATAAAACTTGTTCTCTAAAATTAGTGGAAGAACAGAGGTCGAAGATTTTCCAGAATAGGGTGCTGTGGAAGATATTTGGATCGTAGGAAATAGTCATAGGGACTAGAGAAAACCGCACAATGAGAACATTCTTTGTTTTCCTTACCAAATATCCTTAGGGTGTTGAGATCAAGGAGAATGAGACTGACAGGGCACAAGGCATGCGTGGGAGTGAAGAGAAATGCATACAGGGTGTATCCTTATCAGGGACATTTTGCTGCGATATAAAAATTGACTTATCAAGTTTCATCTTATAAGGTTTCAGTTATAAGAAATCGAAATATCAGGTATATGAAAAAGTATTATTTTACTGGGATGTATTTGAATATATTTCTTTGTGTATTGTAATGTCTGATGATGGCTTTTCACTAAAGCCGAAATATTTAGTGAGAAATACAAATTGTATGAATTTAGTTGTGGTTTATGGTGTGTAATTCCCCTTTTATTAATATAGGATTTTGTTGGGGAAACATGAAAGAATGAGGAGGCTTGAAAAATTCAAGCCTAGATGGGAGGATAATATTAAAACGAATGGGATCAGAGAAAGTGAACTTGATTAATTTGGCTCAGGATAGGATCAAATGGGGGGCTGTTCTGAACATGGCAATAAATTTTTGGTTGCACACACTGCAGGGAATTTCTTGACTAGTTGCTGAAATATGAGATTCTCTACCAGACCTTTGCTCCACAGATTCACTTACGTGTAAGTGACAATGAGATTTAGAGACTGCGTTTGCACAGCGTCTGGAAAGAAAAATAGCAAACGTAAAGGACAAGTGTTATCTGACTCAAGCGGATATGTAAGACGAAAGTACTTAAGGAGGTATAAATGTAACACGGAAGAGAAAAATCAAATATCTGTTCCCCAGAACAGATCCAATGTTACTTGCAAGACCATGAATACATAATAGACAAGAAGAGTGTAGTCTATCGAAATAGACAACAGTTTCCACCAGAGTGAGTGTATATGTATGTAAATATGTGAATGCGCAAGCGCGCATCTTTGATCTGGTAAATGTGTGTAGGCTGAAATTCATGAAAACCATCTAGTCACAAAGTGTGTAATCCAGTAAATGATCTAATACGATAATGTACGATTGATTTATTCATTTATTTTGTTCTTATGTTGGCGATCTAGTATAAGTGGCTTTAATGAGCAAGTTTGTGAGGGAACAATTGTGTAAACATGCCGAAGTTGTTATATGATATAAATAACACATACATCTTTAACTGGATCTGCGGTAAAAAGTGTCACCTTTGAATTTCATTACTGAGTCATACAGAGCAAATAACAGACCAGATCTGTACGTATGTGCTTTCTTTGCGTATTCTGTCTTGTTTATAATATTTCAATTAGAAGGGATATTATAGGCAAGCAGGCAGACAGGATGGAGAACACCTCGAAATAAACCCTGAAAGTTAAATATAAATTATATGTTACATAACATCTAATTTCAACCTGAAATACTACAGTCTGTCTCAATTATACATTCGAATTACTTAAAGTTGCTTAAGAAAACAATCACTCGTTTCTCAGACTAATAAGGAATATTAATATATGTAGCTGGAAAAACACAGACATTATTTTTTTGTCTGAAACCTCGTGAGACATAGTCACCAATGAATGAAAACAGTTTGACAAGAAAACAAAAGTTGCTAATGTAAAAACATTATTGAGCTGACAATCTTCCAAGCTCCAGGCAAGCTGGCACACGTTTCTATTTCGCGTCGCCTAATAGGCCTAGAAGCATCAAAGTTTGCGAACTTCAGACACAAAAGAAAGTAATTTAGGAACTATTTGGAAGGAAAATAACGAAAAAATTGAGAATACTAAGGTTATATGTGTAAGACCGAGGACAAAAGAAACTCCTACACAAACAACATGCGTTCTCAGAAAATTGCTGCAATAATTATGACGACGTCTTCTATTAATCTCTCAAAACAAAGTGAAATAAGAAAGGAAATTGTGGCGGTCAACAAACCATAACATCGCAGGTGCCAGAAGCATAATAATTGCTGCTACCACCACGCTACAGCCCTACTATTGCTACTACCACAACTGCTATCAAAGAGTAACAAGGAAATACAAGGAAGGAAGTCACGTGTCTACCATGAAGCGAAATAGTCACATACAATTTTTTTTTCCTCCTGTTTTCTCCAGAAGGACGAAACTCTTTCCTTTACCTCTTTGGCTCCAAAGCTTCAATTGTCGAGTTCTGTTTCTGCTACAGCATCCTATTCTACACGTACCAAATGCTGTGTCATTAAGGAACATAGCTTTTTGTCCGTTCAGTTCATCAGTATACATATATTATTCTTGGAATAAACAGCGATTACTTTATACAAAAATTAACAAGTTTTCCTTTGTAACAATCCGGAACTATGTTCTCTGCAACGTGAAACTGACACTTTAATTATAAACAGTTCGCAGAGACTGACTCTGCGCAGAACACAGTAAAATTGAATGATAACTGCTACTAATTCTACTGATACTGATACTACTACTGCTACTAACACTGCAGCAACAGCAAGTGTAGCAGCAGCAGCAGCAGCAACAACAACAACAACAACAACAACAACGCCACCACCACTACAGAATTCGCATACTTCTAATCGAAGTTAAATTTTATCAACAATTTTTGTTGTCACGCTAAATTTTCAAAGCTAAACCACATAGTAAAAAGCCAAAAGCTTGTAAATTTATTCTTATACGTCGTCGGACAATAAAGTTCGCGAACTCATCGCGGTGAAAGTGCTACATACCTCATTGCTGAATACCACCGTAATTTCTTTCAAAGTACTCTCCTTGGGAAGCTATGCACCGATGCCAGAGTTTAGTCCACCCTTAAAAAAATTTTGAAACTGGTTTTGTGGAATTGCCTTCAGAGCTGTTGTTGTATTACTCCTGATGTCATCAATGTCATCAAAATACATTTCTTTCAATATTTCCTTAATCTTCGGGGACAGAAAAAAGTCATTGGGGCTAGATCCGGTGAATAGGCAGGGTGTTACAGCACAGTTGTTTGTTTAGTAGCTAAAAACCCCATCACTGACAGTGACGTGTGAGCAGTTGCATTGTCATGATGCAAGATCCATGAGCTGTTGGCAAAAAGTTCGGGTCGTTTCTGTCTAATATTTTCACGCAGCCTTTCCAGTACTTCCAAATAGTAAACTTGGTTGACTGTTTGTCCTGTTGGTAAAAATTCATAATGAACAATCCCTCTAATATCAAAAAAAGTCAGCAACATTGTTTTGACTCTTGATTTGGACCGAAGGAATATTTTTGGTCATGGGGAATTGGCAGTCATCCATTGTGCACTTCGCCGTTTGGTCTCAGGGTCGTATTTGTAGACCCATGTTTCATCAACTGTGACTACACGGCCTAAAATGTAATCTTGCCTCTCCAAAAGGTCTTGGTAAATTGTGACTCTTCTTTGCTTTTGTTCTTCCGTGAGCTCCTTTAGGACCATTTTTGCACACACCTTCCTCATGTCGAGATCTTCAGTTAAGATTTTCCTAACTGTTTATCTGTCGATGTTCACTTGCTCTGCTATGCTCCTGACAGTCTGCCGATGATTTTCACGCAAAACGTGACGAATGTTTGCAACGTTTTCTTCAGTTCTACTTGTTGCTGTCCGTCCTGATCTTTCTTCGTCAGTGGCACTTTCTCTTCCCTCAGAAAAAGTTTTACGCACTTGTAAACTGCTGTTTTCTTCATAGCATTACCCCCGTAAACTTGCACTAACATCTCTCTGATTTCGTTTCCACTCTTTCCAAGTTTAACAATAAATTTAATGTTCATTCGTTGCTCTAATTCAAGCTCCGATATTCTCGCGGCGGCACACCAAAACACACGCAGACAATAATAGATGCCACTCAGAAAGAGACTGCCATAGATCAACAACAACACAGCTGTGAAACTCTGATTATGTCAACGTCATCAAACCAAACTAAGGCTTTTGTCCAGTACTGCCACGGCAAGCATACGGTGGCGAGTTCGCGAACTTAATTGTCCGACCACATAACATGAATAACGTTAAGATTTTTATAACTGTGACACTTACGGCTACCACAGTAATCTCAAGCAAAATTTTAAATAAAGGTTACACTTATTACATTTATCATCATATTACTTAAGTAAATGGAGTATTATTCATAGCCACGGTGTCACGCATTGAAATTAAAGCAATAACGTTATCATAAATACGTGTGTACGGTGCGGATGGTGCACCATCCGCACCGTACACACGACCTAAGCAGCGGCCCTCAAGACCACCACCCATCCAAAAACTCGGTGCAGAAAACCGTATGTTGCAACTCAACATCTAATGCTCCTGATGATGGGCGTATGTACCCGAAACATGTCGAGCTAAGGATACATCAATAAAATTACCTTGTTGCATCAAGTTGGTTTTTCACTTTATTTCATGAGGAAAACGCACGGTCAAACAACCCTCAAGTATCTGTTTTCAGTTTGTCCGTTCATTGTTTGTTTAACGACGATTTGAACTGCTTGTATTACGATCCATCCAATGTTCGGATAACAACAAATAATATGTTATAGAAGGAAGGGAATTTAGCGATTGTGGCCTAATACAAGTTACTACCTTGGCGTTTGCGTAGAGGAATGGAGGGACACCATGAATAATGAGCCAAGAGGGTCTCCATGAAGAGATTTAAACGCTGGCTCTTCCGAACACAACGCAGTATTCCTGCTCACTTATAAGGACGTTTAACAATGTATGTTTATGTTGCTCATGCCTTAATTTGCAGTACAATGGAGTATTTCAGTTCGAAAACTGATGAAGGTAAGGAACAGAGGCATGCCTCAAGTTGAGTCTTCGGCGGTACGGCCTCTATTTTAAGCGGGTGTCTGGTGTCTAGAATTAGCTTACAACGAGAAGGCGAAGGGAACGCAGACAAGCACAGCGCCATTTTAATACTGACTAAGATCCAGCCGTCTTTCCTAAACAGCTAGATCGGGCCAAACCTGGTGCCCGCAGCGAAGAAAATTTTTAAGCGCAATTGTTTTCCTTGGTCACGAAAAGTGAAACTGGGTACGGGGTGAAAAGAAACCCAAGTTAAAGACAAAACTTGGCACGGGGAAAGAAAAAGGGTCAGAAAAAAGAACGAACGGGAAAAAGAGGCCCAAAGAGGATGTGAAAAATGAATAAAAGTGAGATAACGAAGGGAAGAGTTTATAAAATGAAAAGTGTTGGAAAACGGGAAATGTGTGTCAAGTATGCTATCAGCATATCCACAGCATCGGAGAGAAGCGTTTCATTTAACGACGATAACAATAATGACAATTGTTAAGATTTTGCAGTGTTGATAATAGGTAAATTAAAGAGGAATATGGGCAACTGGTAAAATGATGCAGACATGGGGGGGGGGGGCAAAATACTTGCAGAAAACGTTTTCAAGTATCACTTTCTAGACTGACTGGGGGTACTACTTCCGTGTTAAGTGGCCGTCGTTTATCGACCTCAATCAAAGTAGAACGCAACAAAGAAGATCAATCAGAACCTTAAACAAAGTTTACAAAATGCCACAGACAGAAAGACAAAAACATAACGTAACTGAATGCAGTGGAAAGACGTGACGGGAATCGTAATGTAATGTAATGTAATATAATGCAATCTGAAGACAGTTAATAAAAGGAAAGTTAAAGGTCGACGACAACAGCGATTACAAATAGCATACGGCTCTGTTTTGTGCTCCAGTTGAATTCCGGAAAGATGGCGTAAATTAAAACTACGCCATAAAAATCTCATAATAAACCAGACAAATAAATGGAAACAAACAAGCCAAGAGCTTTGAATCGAAAGTGACAGGATGTAAACTGGGAGTTGGTGTAAGTTGGGAGTTGGTGTAAATTGGGAGTTGGTGTAAATTAGGAGTTGGTGTAAATTGGGAGTTGGTGTAAATTCGTAAGGGGCGTTATTGAAAAACCGTGTATAACAAACAGTCGTAAAAAAGGAGAAGAAGGAAGATACGGACAGCAGAAAGTATGAAGAAGAAGAGAAAACTTCTAACGTGTCAGTAAGTTAAAACATTTCATTAACAAGGAAACTGAACTTATTGTCATACTTGACTTCCAATCAAGAAATTTGTAAAAATAAGATAAAACATTTGTTGCAACCATAGCAACAATAACCATCATAACACGAAAGAACGTATTCGGATATTCAGCTATTTCTTTAGACGTAAAAACACTAAAAGGATAAGGAAATGTGAAAAAGGGAACTGAAAATAGGAAATAAGGCAAGCATAAACTTTACATTCTCTGAACCGTGCATCGTGACACACATGAGTGGGAAAGACCAACAAGATGCACACTTTTCTTAACCCTTAAAACACCGAATTAAACCCCATCTGCCATCTGCTGGCATTATTAGGAGCTCGCCATATTCCCCACGTTAGCAGAATAAGGGTTAATAATTTATTTCACTTAATGTATCCTCCACATGATTCGAACAAGTAATTTGTTCATCATCGGAAGGAGTTCTGTACAAGCAGTTTACAGCAGTCCACCGTGCGCCTGAATGATACTGTAGTTTCAGACTAGAATAAACTCCTCTTAAGCTTCGTGGTGAAATACTGTAAGCTGCTTGTACGGAACTCCTCCTGATGATGAACAATTACTTTTTCGAAACATGTCTAGGATAATCTAAGTGAAATAAATTATTAAGAAAAGTGTTCATGTTGTTGTTCTTTCTCACGTAAGGAAAGCGTAGTAAGACGGACATAGGAAGGAAGAGTTAACGCTTCAGACGGTCGGAAGGCATGCCGTGGGAAAATGAAACGTTGTTGCAGGAGGAAGAGCTGCGTCTTCTGCGGCACGTACGACGCACATGCAGGCTATAAGCGTAGTGAGCGGAATCACCAGCATATCCGTCATCCACGTCAGGTTTGGCGTGTTACCCGCAAGCTCATCCGTGCCATGTGCATTACATTTTCATATCCATCACCACTTCCTTTCTGCCACCGCATCCAATTAACATGTCTCAATGTACTACACAAGGCGTTGTGCGTGTCTGAGGAAGGCAACTTCCTCTTCACGCAGGACTGATTATTTTGTCTAAATATGTCATATCCTTCATTTCCTAGTAGCCGTCACAAGCACGCCACACTCTCCACAAACTCGAGCTAGCAGAACTTTATTTTAAAATAACAGTAATTGTATATATATATATATACATATATATACACATCCTTTGTTGCGTGTTTCGACTCGTACCATCGTCACGTCCTTGATATCAAATACTACATTATGATAAATTGTGAAGCCTTTCGCCTATTAGTTTAGGACAGAACGATTGGGTGGGTGGGCTGCGTACCTCAGTCTGTGTAGCGACTGAATACGGTCTTGGACGGTCCGGGATCGAATCCCAGTGGGGACGAGATTTTCCGCCCTTCCAGACCGGCCCTGGGGCCCACCCAGCCACCTGTAAAATGGTTATACCGAGTCTTTCCCGGAGGTAAAGTGCGGCCGGGGCGTGCTGCTGACCACTCACCACCTTCTAGTGCCGCGGTCATGGAAGAGTAGAGCTATACCTCTACCCACCCTCTGGACCACACCGGGCCTGTAACGGGATCACTT
>Ga0123357_10003363_pt1 | contig 18305 bp, 5 predicted proteins | sample TergutEmb28metaG_FD_89873 | JGI IMG/M metagenome (GOLD analysis project Ga0123357, IMG submission 89873) | Embiratermes neotenicus P4 segment gut microbial communities from Petit-Saut dam, French Guiana - Emb289 P4 | ecosystem: Host-associated > Arthropoda: Insects > Digestive system > Gut ... | reverse complement strand
TGTGTGTGTGTGTGTGTGCAGAACATACATACAGCTTCATCTAACACTGCGATTAAAAAGGTGTGGATATGGTTGGGGTATAAAAGTTAGAAAAGTTAGTAAGTTTATTTGGATAACTACAAGCACTGTTAAGAGATAGACATTGTGTGGGAAACTCATAGTTCACTTGATCCTGCCTTTGAATTGTCATAATGAATGGAATGTGCAAATGTAAAGCTTTAATAAGGAAAACAAAATGTAGTGCAACAAATGTACTGTCATAATACAGCAACCACACACAAATATGATAAACAGACATTGCCTAATGAGGAGAATGGGTAAGTGAAACATTAAATATTAGAATTTACACAGTTACATGCAGGGTTTACCATTATTAAATATAATTTCAATACATAAAATATAAAACATTAAACTTGCTGATTCATTATTTGAAACAAAATATATAATTCTAGACCAACAAACTAACAAAAAAATACTGAGATATTCTGCATTCATGAAATGCTGAAGAAAATTTTGGACTGCAGTGGGCCTGTCTGTTAGCTATTTGTAGGCTTAAAGGGAAGTGTGTGGTGCATTTTGGAAGGAAGCATTGTTCATTATTTTAATGAATTCAGAAGAGATTAAATTTAGGAAATGTTTTCTTCCACTCTTGTTAGAATCTTTTGTTGTCCCGTGCCTAAAAATTTATAGATTAAGACATGTATATATATATATATATATATATATATATATATATATATATATATTCCACCTTGTAAGGCACATTTTCATTTTTCCTGAGAAAGTCACTTATCACTAGAAAGTGATAATGCTATTATATGTGCACTCATACATCACTAATCACAGGGTGTGACTTGCCACTTGTAGCATGTTATGGTGTGTGAAATATGGTGATTTTTTCTTTAGTTATGTATGGATTTGAAACTTGGCCTCATACGTAAGGCAAGAACGTAGATCGGGAGTGTGGGAAGAGGGCACCAAGGAGGATATTTGGACATGTAATGGAGGAAGTAATGGAAGCATGGAGAAGTTACATAATGAGGATCATCGTGATTATTATTCCTTAGTGTGTGTTATTAAGATGATGATATTGAGGAGGGTGAGTTGGGTAGGGCACGTAGCATGCATAGGAGATCCAAGAAATGCATACAGAATTTTGATTGATTGAACATGAAAGGACAAAACAATTTTGAGGAACTAGATCTAGGTGAGAGGATAATATGAAAGTGGAGCTTAAATAAATCGGCTTAAATAAATTGAGTTGATTTACAAGTGGTAGGCACAGCTGGACATGGTAATAGACAATGAAGTTCCTTAAAAAGGTAGGGAATTTCTTGACTAGGAGAGTGATTATTAGCCTTTTCAGGGACTCTTGCCATATAGAATTAGTTAAGATATCATTCTGGAATAGATTGAGATCTGTTCCTTAAAAAAATCTTTATTTACCCTTTGTTGTTATAGTCTGTTACAGTTTGTCGAATATAATATTTAAGTCTTGAGTGAATACCATGTTGTGGATGTAGGTTATGAATTACATTATCTTTCACTGCCTTGAACGTATACTTAAATAGTTGGTCAATTAATGCTTCAGTCTGTAATGTGTGAGAACAGGGATAGCATAGCCAGTGTAGTGACTTTTTGCTTCTCCAAAGCATCCAAACTGACTTTGAGGCTCACCAAGTCTCTTACCCAGTGGGTATGGCAGCTCTTTCCATGGTTTTAAAGCACCTGGGTCATGAAGCTGATTGCCCAACATCAGCCAGTGTTGAGTCTGAGAATGATGGGAGGTATACCTCCACTTCACCATATGACCTCATAGCATTCATAGTGGCAATTTATCATTGACATTAAGTAGCTGCATATCATCTTTAACAGCATAGAAACAAATAGTTATAATTTTCAGTTCTTTCATGTTGCAGATACAAATGTGTTGTTGCATAGATATGCTTTCTAGAAGTCACAAATTAGTTTCCTTGTATTTTGTTAAAATTCTGTATCAAAGAATGTATCAAATAGAAATTGTAGATTGTAATTATTTATATATTTTATATTATGTAAAAATCAGGTATACAGTTCTTCATTTTTGAGAAAGTCAGTAAAATTCAGTTTGTGCTAAATGTAAAGTAGGATTGGTATTTGACTAACTATAAACCAAACATAATTTGCTGGACAACTATTAGTGTATACACAGTGCCAAATATGACAGAAATGTGATCAGGAGTTTTGGAGTTTACATGATGAATATAGCTTCACTGTTTTGTATTTATTTTGTGTTCTTTATGCAGAGATTTCTTGGTGAAGAGGAAACCACTCTGTGTATATGTGTGTGTGTGTTTGTTTTTAGCAGTCCCACAACTGTATCAGCATAATGGAAATTTCTGGTAGATTTTAAATAAATGATCCTTCTCTTTGTTGTGTGTAGGTTAGAATATTTCAAAGAAGATTCTTTGACATCAGTTGTACAGAGCTGTGACAAAGGTCAGAAACAATGATCCAAAAAAAATGACAACAAAGTACTTATCCGAGGATCTGGATGCTGTCAGCAAAGGTTGGCAATTGGGATCGTCACGTAAGGAGGGTGCTACTGTAGAAGACAGGAGTTTAGCAGCAGAAGGCCCTGTTGAAGAGACTAAATCATCAGATGAGTTGGAGAAGAAAAAACTACTGTCCACTGGTCGTAACAGGCCCCCAGAACTTGTCCCCTATTGTGATGATGTCCCTGTTTCTGGCCAAAACAAAGAAGATAGTAGCCCACCACGTTTGTTTCCAGAAGGTATAATGACAAGAAATAAACTGAATAAATCCCTTCCAGGCAAAACAGTTGAGGATATTCACGTTGTTGATATTGGTACAGCCCCACCACAAAACCAAGATGAGGTGGAGTGCATTGAATTGGATGACACAAATGAATTTGAATGTGATGAAAAATATGTAATAGTGGCTGGACTCAAGAAGAGGATTAATCCACTGTATAAATCATTGGATCTCAGGTCACTGAAATGTGGAAGGTGGAGGAAAGCAGTGGAAGCTGGTAATGAACATAAAATAAACAACAAATCAGTTGTCAGTTTCTCTCGAAACGTGAAAATGATTAAAACAAGACTGAGGGAACGAGATAAGTTGAGGAAGGCAAGTGAACGGATGCGAAGAAGTCCTCGATCTCTGATACCAAAGACTGAGAATTTTAATGCAGATGCATGTTCAATGTATGAAGGAGAATGTGGTGATGATGGTACTTCAGGTACCAAGAAATTTAAGGTAAAAAAATATGATAATGTGCGTGAATATTCAGCATCTTTAAATCTTTGTGGCAGGGAACAGAACAGATTATTTTCTCAGAAAAAGAGTTACACAGTTTGTGAAGCAGTTGATCATGCACCTGTCCCAGCAAGTAGAGAGCATTCTGGAATGAACACTACAGAATGTATAGGTATAAGTGGAGAATCCACAGATCTCGTTGAATCCAAGAACTTACAAGCTGAATCAGATAATCAAGGAGTGTATATGGATGAGTGCACCCCCACCTCAGAGTCTATGCTGAAGAAGCAATGCACAGAAACAGATAAAAGCTATGGAAGTTACAAGGACTCTTTTTCTTTATATTCAAAGAATGGAAGTACAGAATTGCTTCATCATCCATTGGCCTGTGAGGTTAAGAATATAACAAGAAAAAGTGAGCAGATTGCAGAGGATATTTGTAACTTATCTAAAATAGGTGTGAAGGATTCAGTTCCTTCTGTTGTTACTAAATACAGCAGGGATCAAGGTGATACGGATATGTGTACGAAATCAGGTAGTGGTTCTCACGGCTGTAACATTGAAAATTTGAGAGGTTCAGAAGATGAAATAAATGTAAAACAAGAAGGAGTAACATGCCCTGAGCATACAGAGTTTTCTGATCTGTATCAAAAACAAATGTCAGTGGAACATTATGTGGAAAGTGGAGGAAATGAGAAGGGTTATGATGCAACAGAAGCAGGTGGAGAACCAACTGCAAACAGTTCAAATAAAGTCGATGATTGTGTTGCAAATTACTGTAAAGGAACATTGAAGTTATGTGATTCTAAACTTTATACTATCGATGAAGTTTCTTGCATATCAAACGGAGAGTTGAAAGGTGAATCAGTAGTACAGATGCAAAATACTGAGTTTGCCAAGGTTGCTGCTGTGTCTGAAGGCAGTACAAATATAATTGAACTCTGTTGTAGGAAGCCAGAAGGCAACCTTTTAAAATTTGATTTAAATGAAAATAACACTCTGGAGATAAAAACTAAGGAGGAAAATATACAAATTTTGGAAGACTTCACTTTACATGGGGGTCACAAGAAAGTTGACCATCAGAAGCATTTCCCTGGTTCAGGTGAAGCAAAACTTAAGGAATGTGACGGCATGAAGGGTGAAAGTGTGAAGACATCAGATCCTAATTCAAAGATCTGTAGAGACACCATAAATAACAAGAATAAAGGTACATCTTATACAATGGTAGCAGGATCTTCAAGTAACGATGTCTTCCAAAAATTTTTAGGGGAATCAAATTTTAATGGCACATCTAAATTGAATAGTAGTCAGGATTCTGAAAATGGTGTTAATTGTCAGTCTAATGTTTCAAATGCAAGATTGATAGTTGAGAGTTTTGGCAGAGGTTTACTTGCTGAATGCGATGTTGCCCAAGAGCTCCCTGATGACAGTGATCCTGATGCATATGTGACTCAGGGTTCAAACACCTGGCCTGTAATAGAGGGTGATGAAGATGATGATTATATTTTTACATTACCGAAGTGTGTAAGTACAGGAAAAGAGGAACGGGACATTATTGATGGGATTGAAATGTTGTCATTTGAAACAGAGCATGACATGGTTGAGTTTACTAAAATTCAACAAGATTTTTATCATGGTTCATCTATAGATGATGGTTTGATTCAAAGTGATGATGGTCTAGATATGATGGATGATGCATTCCCTCATTGTGGTGATGTGGATATGCAGGGTGTGAACCAGGCAATTGTCCCGACAAAGACAAATGACATTACAAAAATTAAGGGCTGGAGGAATAAACAGTTTGCTGTTAATGACAATCCCTCCCGTTACAGTGATTTTAGCAATGACGCATGTGAAGAAGATGATGGTTTTGAAAGCTGTGATGTTCGAACAGGAGATGATGCCAATATGGAAGAAGATCAACAAAACCACTGGTATTCTGAAGACACCAAACATAATGACACAGACGTAGGTCCAACAATTAAAGAGGAAGGCAGTCAGGCAATCAGTGAGAGAACCACCAGTGGCATTTCTGGGAAACAGAAACACAGCCCAGCGAAAGATGTGCTGTTCAGTTCTGGGGCTGTTTTCCATCCTAAAACAGCTGAATTTCTTAAACATCTTCAGACAAGTAGTTGTGAGACTAAGAATTCCAAATCTGCCTTTGTAAGTGATATATTAGATAACTATCTTTCTTCCCATTCTCAGCTTAATATAAGCTATGAAATCCCTAAGTTGGGGGCAGAGGAAGGAATAACACATCATGCAGAACATGAGACAGACCAGTTTATATTCTCTTCACCTCATAGACCTTCACATACATTACCAGAGAAATTGTCTTTACCAAGAAAAACTGGCCCAAAGCCCAAGACTTTGGCAGAAAAACGAAAAATGTTGGGATTGAAGATGTGTGGAGTTGAATCTGTGAAAGAGGAGAAAAGACTTCGGAGGGGAAGACCAAGATTGCGTCCTCAAAATGAACCCGTTGCACGACCCAGTGTACCTATCAGACCCATGAAATTTACAGAACATTTTGGTAGTAAAAATCCTTTTACTTTGAAACTTACAGACAAAGAAGATTTTAAGAAGGAAGAATACATCCTGGATCCTGATTATAAGTACACTTGGATTGGGAAGAGGCCTATACGAATTACTGGTAGCAAAATTAACAGAGAACCAGCTGTTAGTGAACATGCTTCACCATTGGATATTGTTCAGGCTGAAATTAAACAGGACCCATCTCATGATGCCATTGTATCTGATGTTACAATGACTGAAAATAAAATTATTAGTGATACAAATTCATCTTACGGAGAAAGAGAACAAAATAACTGTAAGAATCAGTTAACACCTTCCAAGGATTTACAGCCACTTGAATCAAGTGGCTCAGCAATCCCTGATTATGGAATGGTGGTTTTTCCTGGTGTAGGACATCCATTACATCCACTTGCCATTAAACAGCTTATGGCTATAAGAAGTGCTGACCTGTATATCGATAGCAAGTGGGCTGAATTTGCTGTCGCTGTTGTGAAGTCGAGCAAAGATATCAGTGATCATGATCGAACAGAAAAACATGTGATTCCAATAAAACACTTACCTCTCATAGAGGATTTACATTTAAAGATTAAACATTTCAAGAATGATGAAGTTCCTCCATTAAGTCCAAAAAATTCTTGCATATATTCTGAAGTTCCAAAATACTCTGATTCAGGTTTTTCATCCTTCAAAATAATACAGATATCTCCAGACTCAGAATTGTCCACACTTAGTGCAAGTCCCATCAGAACTGATAGTTCTGTTGCTTCTATAGAGACAGGCATAGAAGCCGCACGTTTTGATTCAAAGAAAGGTAAAGGAGATGGAAATCCTTCATCACCTTGTATACCCCTTGATGAGGTGCATCTTGAAGTCAGCAACGTTCTTAAGGACATGATAGAATGTGTTTTGAATCATGAAATGGAAGATTCAATCATACAAGATGATCCTGATGTATCAGGTACACTTACAATGATACCACCAAAATGTTCAAAAAAGTCTGTTGCAAAATCCGTGAGGAACAAGGTGTATAGGGAACTGAACAGATTGGATGTTAATGTTATTGTTATGACCGATGACAGAAATGGCTGTGTTGAGAATATAAATGGAGGTGCTCTCTGTGAACAAGATTTCTGTCAGTTAGGTTGTGTGTGTGCTAGTCTCCAAGCCTGTCAGTCTTCTGCAGCATTATCAGACCACTGTGGCAACCCAGAATGCATGTTTGAATGCTCATGTCAGGAGTCCTCCACAGATCAGCCAAATAACAATTCAGCTGCAGAAAAATCTTCACTCCTGTATAGTACAGCAATGCGTTTGCAAGATGAGGGAAACAGGCACCTGGCAAAGGTAGAAAAAGAATTCAGGCACACAGTGATACAGTCAAAGAATGAAATGATTGTTGTAGGAGGTGGCAGTAGTGGGGATGGAGGAAGACGTCGTAGGGAGATTAAGTTGCCTGAGAGGTACAGAGATTCTTCTGTTGTTCTTGGTAAGGAGTTTGCAATGGCTGAATGCAAGATGATTGCAGGAGAGGGCATAAATATTACACCAGCAATGTCCAGTGTCCACACCACCAGACGTAGTGAACGACAACAGTTGTATTTACCAGATTATGTACAGGTAGGAGTACCAAAGAAAGCATCAGTGGGTGTTACAAAACCGCTCCAGAAGTCCATGAGGGGCAAATTAACTCTCAAGCAGAAGATACTCCTTTGGCGTGAACGCTTTAAGGTGAAGCCCTGCAGGATTTATATTGAAAGAACAGAAGGTTTAGAAGGTGTGGTGCCATGGTGTATGATTCACTCAAAGTATGACTGCTTTTGTTCAGGACAGAGCTTAAAATTATTGAAGAGAATGTCCTACCGACCTTTAAAAAGACCTCCACCAATTCCAGGTCCACTTCTTGATGCTGCTGGAGGAAATGATGTGAAAAAGCGAAGCTCTGCATCTAGAAATGTGGCAGTAAAAAGTGTAAGTCGAAACAGTGCAGACTTTCATAGTCATAATGTGGATCGTCATTCTGCCCGTACAAATGGTGCTACTATAAACTATGTTCTTCGCAACCAATCTCATTTCTTCAAAAGGCAGCACAGGAAAATTTATGCCCAAGAATCTGAGATTATGTATAATGACAGCAATGCTCACTACTCACCATTTGTCATACCACAGCCTGTAAATGGAATCACTAAATTAGAAGTGACCCCAAGTGACTTCGTGATTCAAGATACCCCCTTCTCTTTAGTCGAACAGGACATGAGGCCAGTTAATTCTGACCTTGGGAATGATAATGAGGAAATTGGCTTTGGTAAAATTGTGAGCATCATGTCTCTCAAACCAGAAGAATTTGAGAAATGTGGATCAGTGGACCAGTTACAGCATGAGGATGATGAAGCTTTTAACACGAACATGTTCCTAAATGCAGGACAGTTAACAGAAGTACCATCTACAGGGTTAAATATCTCAGAAGAAGGCACTCACTTAACCCAAACTAAAATGAAGACACTTAATTTATGCAAAGAGCAGGACTGCCATTCTGAAGAAAAATTTCAGGAGAGTGACATATTTGAAGAGCTTTCTTCAGCTTTAATTCCTATTTTACCAAAATGCAACAGTGATATTAATTCTGTGCGACTGGCAGAATTAATATCAAAAAAAGACTCTGAACTTAAAAGCATTTCGGAAAATTGTAACATGCCGTTGGATCTGTCCCAGAATGCTACTGGTTCAGTCCAATTAATCAACTGGAATATTCTGCTGAACCTGATAGAAAATGAAACATATCATTTGTGGTTGCAGCATAAATGTGACTCTGCACCCAAACTTATCATTACTGGAAGTGCTGATAAACCTAATCAACACTGCGTCAGCCTGCGTGATTATTATCCTTATTGCTCTCCTGATTTCCACAGTAAATTACCACCATTGATTACTTTCCTTATTGAGCAACTGAGTCACGGGAACAAAATACGTGATGTCAATACAGTAAATATAAATTGTTTTGGACTTGTACAGTTTGATGGAGACAACTGGGAGCTAGTTTGTTCTCTTCAGAGAAATGTCCAAGTACAGGAATTTTGCAGAAACCAGTCACTACAGATTCAGCCTGCTGACCAGGCAGCCTGCCAAGAGACTGATGAGAGACAGTGGCAAGATACTAAATCAGTTAAACTGCAGACAGAAAGATCTGTAGATAGAGCTGAAGAGCACTGTTGCAGTTTAGAGGAACAAGAAATTAGAAATGAATGCAAGTGCCTTGAGCAGAATGGAAGTAATACGATAATGACGAGCATAGTTGCGTCACTTAGTCCACCATTTGAGCATTTAAGAAAACCTCACTGTGATGTCAACACTTCACAGGAAAGCATGGATAAATGTTTGCATCTGAATAAAAAGCCTGCTGTGAAAGCAGGTGGACAAGAAGAGAACCATCCACTCCCTGACATATCATTAAGTGGAGAAGGTGGCAGACCAATCCTTTGTGAAACTACTGGCATGCTTATACAGCCCAACAAACCAGTGGGACTGCAGTTTGTGCAGACTGACACTGTGGAAACAACAGGAGCCAGTGCATGTACCACATTTACTGAAGGAGTTTGCAGTGAAAGCATGACTGTGGTTCTTCCAAACACTGAATTAATTTCAAATGGTTTAGGTACTGATGGTAAGAATGTGAATAATGATGCAGAACAGAAGTTTCTTACTACAGAAGTACCTTCTCCCAGTAAAGAAATATGTCCAGTTCCTGGTTGTTCAATTACAGAGCAGTATTTATCCTCACAATCAGAATCATTTTGTGACACTCGTGACCCAAAGGCTACAGATGCACAAGGGCAGATACAGAATGAGGACACTTTGAAGGATAATGACGCTGAGAAAATAACAGAGGTAAATCCTGTACAAAATTCTGTTGTTTCACAGGGAAAAGAAGTTACTACTAATCTGGAGTCTACTTTGGAACATGCTTTCTCATCTCCTACTGTCATAGAATCTGTCAGATTAGCTGCTAACAACTGTGATTCTAGCAGCATGTTTCAGACTTCAGGTGTTGAAGTTCCACTTCCAACAGGACCTGACCCTGCTCGTTGGTACATGTTAAATGTAAAAAGTCGTTTTGATTTGCTGCATCTTTTCCACAGTAAATGCATTATTAGATATGCACAGCTTATCCGAGCTATCTACTTGGCTAACTGCCATGGTAAAACTGTTCGTGTGCCACTTGAAAAGAGGCTTTCAAAGGAAATTGGTGGTAAGAATGCCTGCATGTCACATGATAAAAAACGTGCTGGAGCTGCTCAACCGAAATTTGGTGTGTATACTGTTCCAGACCTCTACACTCGAGTTTTTATTGGTCCGTATGGCCTCACTGAAGATGCTGGTGTGCATGCTATCAAGATTATTAATGGTAGATTAGTAAATACCATGTACTTGGATGCACAGATTGATTCTTTAGCTGATAGAGATGAGAGTATCACTTATTTATTGGAGTCTGGTGGAAAAGAGGCTGTGCTTAATTCAAAGATGGAACAGTTGTATGATAGTATAGCACTTGCCCCACAAGATGGCAGAGTATGTCGAGGTATGTGGTTGTACACATCCAGATCAAGAAGCAAAGGAAATACAGTAGGTAGTGTGAAGTCCTGTGTTGTGAGACCAGATGGAAATGGCGTGTCTTCAGACAGTACAAGTATTGCCACTTCCACATGTGTAAAAGGGTTGGATGATGATGAGTCAAACATAGCAACAGATACAAAGAAATCACAGTCTGATTTACAAGGAGAAGAATTCCATACAAAAATTGATGACAGTATATCATGCAGTGAGAGTGGAACCACTTCCCAGTATTCATTAATGGATGATAGTACTGGAATTGAGTTGAGGAAAGTGGGCTTAAGAAGACGCAAACAGGCCCTACTTTTACGAAATGATATGTCTGTGACAGGAAAACGTAATATTGAAATATATGGGTCTGCAAGAGATGTGTGTTTTGTGGAGGAAGGAGAAAAAGAACGAGAAAGTTTAAAAGGTATTCCACAGCTGACCATTACCGACTCTGACTTAAGCAAATTAAATACCCTTTCACCAGTGAAATCTGATAGTGATGAAGAAGTACTAGATGTTGAAACGCCTTGTGACACAGGGTCATTATTCCGTAAGACACGTTTATTATGGAAGAGAAAGAGAGATGCTTGTAACGGAAGTGGAAGGAAGCTTTATTTGGAAATACACAAGAAACAAACTGTTTCTGGACTTGGAGATGTCATATCATCATCATCATCATCATCATCATCTGTCTGCGCTTCAGCATCTATGCCTAGGTAAGAGTACAGAGATGCCTAATTTCCACAGAGACAATATCCATGAAATGTTGCAAGTCATGTAATTTTGTTGTGTCTGTGATAGATTTTCATCTACAATAAATAAACTTGAGGACTGACATTGGATGCAAATTTGCCTGGTGCACAGTTAGGAAAGTATGCTGCCGCTAAATGTAATCTGCTCCAGGTAGTGTTTTAACTTGGGTTTTTACTTTCTGGCTTGGATTTTTGAGAAACTTTAAATGTCATAGCTGTCTTGTTTCAGTGAATAAGTTGTATTCAGTACTTTTTGAAGCTTTAATATCCAAATAAAAACTTTTTTAGAAATGTTCTCTTTTCCAGCATACAAAGTTTTGAAATAGTGAAGCCTGTTAGAGTGTGTTTTTATACAGATTCTGTCATTTTCACACATTTCTCTTCCATATAGGAAAATAATTTGTTATTCAGCTTTAAAAAGTACCAGAAATTTTGCATTCTAGCCATGGAGTAGTTTTCTGTGTTTTGTATGGATCCCAGACAAACAGACAATATGTCCTTGTACAGCGTTAACTGATAGTTTTTATAATTGAGATGGAGACTATTAACTGTGTTGTGTGATTTCAGTTTTTAAATGTAATTCAGGTTAATTTTTGCTGTTAGTTAAGAACCAGGGTATGGTTAGGCAGTATGTTAAAGGTTGAGGTGATAGTTGTAAAGAATTTCATAAGCATCGGTTTACCAGAGCTTTATATGAACATTTCGTATGTAAAGAAATATTGTGAATCCTTACATTGTATAGTGTTTAACTTTTGGGCTTTAGCTGGGTTATGTGTTAAGCTCTTCCAGTGTTTGGCATAGGTTGTAGTTGCTATTCATGTGGTAGAGGAAGCAGAAGAGGAAATATGACTGAGATATAGATATTTTGGTTGATGAAAAGATTGTTGTTTTCTGGGTTACAACAAAATACAGTTTTATAATGTGGTTTGTCTGTCTTCAAAAAAGAAGACAGAGACAATGTATTGTTCAGATACTTTGGTAACAACCCTAAACACTCTTTGGTGTCATAACCCTGAAGACCATAGTGTTAATACTTCCTGCACGTACAATAACTGCTGTTTTATTTGGCATCTCCAGGAGGAAAGGGGTTGCGGGATATCACCGCTTTCCACATATCAAAATGTTATGCTTAACGTGTATTTTTGTGTACCTAGCACCCTCATGGACAGACCTAACCCAGGGATAACATATTTGGTACAGTGACTCACTATGGGCTGGATGGTCTGGGGATCGATCCTGATGGGGACGAGATTTTGCTTACTCATTCAGACTAGCCCTGAGGCTTACCCAGCCTCATATACATTGGGTACTGGGTCTTTCCTGGGGGTAAAATGACTGGGGCATGTTGTTGACCACCCACCCCCATCTATTGCAGAGTGTAAGAAAGAGTAGAGGTATGCAGAATAAAAATAAATAACTGATGCAGTTTATTTTTATTTTGTATGAACATATACACAACGAGATGACTGAGAAATGTTAGAGCTATAGCTCTGCTTCCCATCTGGGCCTTCATGGCCTGTTCTAGGGTGAACTTTACCATTTTTAATTTGCCAGTTACCTCAGTTACATTTCCAGATAATGCTGTTATGTATAAAACAGTTTTTACTAAATCCACTGCTTTTTAATTTCAGTATTACTGTACATGGGGACCGCGGTAGCACAGTGGTTAAGGTGCTGTGCTACGAATCGGAAGGTTGCTGGTTCGATCCCAGCTGGTGTCATTGGAATTTTTCATTGACATAAAATCCTTCTGATCGCACTATGGCCCTGTGGTCGACTCAGCCTCTAACAGAAATGAGTACCAGGAGTATTTCCTGTGGGTAAAAAGCAGCCGGTGCATAAGGCTGACAACCTTACCACCATCCTGGGCCACTGTCACGTAATCTGGGAACCTTAACTTCCTGGAACCCTTTGGGCCACTCCAGGCCTGTAACGGGACTGATTTCCCTTTTTATTACTGTACATACTTCATACTGAATCCTTTCTTGTTAATTTTTTTTACAGTGCTGATTCCCCAGTGAAAGATATGTTTACAACACCAGAACATGCAGTACCAACACACCCACAAGGGTCAGCAGTGGTTTCTGTTGGTAAAACTGCTGTATCAATCAAGTTGGTACCTTCTATTTCCAGTGTGGGTTACATAAAAGCAGTTATGTACCATAACAAGTCTGTTATGTTGAAAGACCCATTCTCGTCACTGGATGAACAGGACTACTTCCTAAATCTGGACACAGCTACAAGATGGCTTACAGAGTAAGTACTGGCAAAAAGTGTGTGAAATCCTCTTATTCTATATTAGTGTATTAACCCTTTGGCACTGGAATAGAATGACCATGCTGGTTTGCAGAAGACCAGAATTTGATGGAGACTGCAGAAGAGCATATCTATGTACTTGATGTTTGGTGTTTTGAGCATCACACTGAACATTACATATAGGTGTTTCAAAATTCATTATGTCATTTTTTGTCATTTGGAGTAAAAAACTGTGTATCAACATATGCCTTGTTATCAACCATTTTGTCACTACAAGCATTTTAATGTATGCATGTATGTAACCATAACCAAAAATGGTAAAATGCATGCATTTTTATCCTACTGTGCGAATAAAAATAAAGTTATGTGTCAGATAACACCACGAAAGAAAGATATCCATTAATTCTTGGTGTACTACACAAATATCGAATAACACCAAAGAAAAAAAGACAGCAATTATGTCTTACCCTACTGCTTGTACATCATGTACATCAGAATTATCAGAAAGGCAACAGATTATCTTCTGAGTAACGCAGAATTGTGCATACAGAATGGTGGAGGTTATTTTGAACTTTAATTAGTGTCATGTAATTGAAAATTTACTTTCTTTAATATTACCTAACAGAAACTGATTTTGTTCTTCTGTGTTATAACTACATAAACTAACATAAAATTGTGGTAACATTCCCAAAAATTAATGTCTTTCTTCTATAGTATTATCTGATACATAATTTTCTTGTGTCTTTGTTTTGATGTCGTACGTACAGTAGTTGTGGCTTGACTGCTGCATTTGTTCTGTGATGTTACACAGTACATGTTGTACAATAGCTTAAGAATTAATGGACATCTTTCTTTCATGGTGTTATCTGCTACATAAATTTATTTTGTGATAAAACATATGTATTCTATGATTTTTGGTTATGGTCATGTTCATACATTAAAATGCTTGTAATGATGTAATGGTTGATAATAGGGCATATGCTGACACAGCATTTTTGCATGCAGTCACTCGTAGAATAACGTCCTGAGGTTTGGTAAACCTTATGTAGTAAGGTTAACAGTAATTGTAAATGTGTAATTTAGTTATCCATGTTTCACACCACTAAATTTGTGATTTAATATGAAATATTGTGTACACAATATGAAGGAATGTTCATGAACCAGAGAGTTGAGGTATGTCATTCAGACAACTGGCTGATATCTTGGGAATCTGGGTTCATTTCCTGGTAGGAGTAGAGATTTTTCTCCTCCACTACATCCAAAAGTGGCTCTGGAGCCAATGCAGCTATCTGTCAGTAGGTACAAGGAATTCGTACATGGATAAATCAGGCACGTCAAGAAGATGACCATTCATCTTCTACTGTTGAGGTTATCATTGCCGCTTGCCCATATGTTTTCATAGCGTGGTGTTTATTTAAGCATGACAGATTTACGTTTTTATTGTATATTTAGTTTGATACAGAACATTTTACAAGGGGGTGCTGATAAGTTCTTAGCCCGACCAGGAAGGAAACAAGCTACAGTGACCAAACTCGGGATTTATTCAATATACTCCCCACAAAGCTCATTACACTACTTAGCCCATTGCTCTAACTTCTGCAAGCCACTCAAAAAAAAATTCAGAAGGTTGTCCGTCCAACCAGGTGTCCATGGCAGCAATGACCTCTGCATCGGACGAAAAATGGCGACCTTTCAATTGTTTTTTGAGTCCAGGGAACAGGTGGTAGTCCAATGGGGCCAGATCCAGTGAATAGGGTGGGTGATCAAGACATCGGAAGCCCAGGTAGGCCAGTTTCCTCTGGGTTGCAAGTGTCCGGTGAGCCGGGGCATTGTCGTGCAAGAACAAGACCCCCTTGGTGACCTTCCTGCAGCGTTTTTCCTTCAAAATGCCCTTCAGTTGCACCAGTAGAGATGAGTAATACTCCGCATTGATAGTTTGGTCCTTCGGAAGATAATCAATGAGGAGGATACCGTCTTGATCCCAAAAAATGCAGGCGAGAACTTTTCCAGTGGATTTTTGCACTCAGAATTTTTTGGGGTTGGGTGAGCCGCTATGCCACCACTCCATTGATTGTTGCTTTGTGTCCGGGTCATAGTGATATAACTAGGTTTCTTCCGTGGTCACCAGTCGCAACAGGAAATCATTTGGATCGCGCCGAAAAAATTCCAAAAGTTGCTCAGACGACTGACACCATTGACGTTTTTGATCTGCGTTCAGGCATTTCGGGACCCACTTCGCAGAGAGCTTCCACATGTCCAAATCTTCATGAATGATGGACCCAACCTGCTCGCGTGAGATGCCCAGTTGCTCATCTATTGATTTAGCCAAAATCCAGCAGTTTTCCAAGATTAGCTCCTGAATCAATAATCTCCGGGGTGGTCACTGTTTTGGATTGTCCAGGACGAGGCACATCAGAGGTAAAAAAATCGATGGTGCATATTCCCCTAATGTTTCCATCAGAATGGTGTGAATTTCCTTCAGCGCCTTGCTGTGCAGGAAAAAATCTTGATGACAGCTCGCGTCTCCATGTTATTGAAATGATGCGCATCGCCTGACATGCTTCCTCTGAGCCTCTGTAGCAAGAAAAGACTTGCAATTCGGCACATGAACAGACCCATCTTTCCAGCAACACTATCAATTCTGTCCTACGACATGGCGAAGTATTCGGGCTAAGGACTTATCAGCACCCCTCATAAGCCTGGCTTCTGGGGGTTATTACTGATTGCTGGGGAAAAATTCCTAGGTGCTAAATATTTTTATATGCCTAAACATTTTAAAAAAAGTCCTAAAGATTATGGTATTACAAAATAGAAGTTTCTATGGTTGTGCACACATTGCTCACCACAAGTTATTAGTGTCTCAAAAAAAAAAGTTGCAGAAATCATCTCTAAGTTGTGCTTAAAAAATATGTGTCAGTTGAGAGAGAGTGGATTGTATTGAGATAATGTACTTTCTACTTCACATACCATCTTTGCATACTTATAACATGCCAGCTACAGGAAAGCCACCCACACAGGCAGATTCACCCCTGCTTTATTCACCCACACATAAGATATCACCACAACACTGGTAAGTATGACAAGAAGATCTCATAAACTCATTCTGGTAGCAAACCATGTGGTTACTATGACAAGGACATTACTAGAGTCCTCTGGTCTATTGAGTAGAGCAAGAACAGTGCCCATGAAGGATAGATAAAGCTTATGTCCATAATTGTAGAGAACAACAGACTGCATTTGCAGACTACACAGAAAAATGCAATCCACACCATCAGCAAACCCTTCAAACAAATCACTACTTATCTCTCACCGTTCAAGGACAGACAACTACTAACAAGATAATCTGTCATTTAGAAGATCGCATGCACCTATGGCACAGCATACAGCATAGTATAGTAGAATATTCCAACACATCAGAAGCTCAGAGTAGGGAACTGCTTTACAGTGATAGGTCAGTACTGCTCCAAGAGCAAATACAGCATCAGACATGATGAAACTGGAGCTGCAGCAAACATCCCCACATCATCACAGCCATCAGCTTCAGTTCAGCTTCCTGTCCTCATCCACATAGTCCCTTCTATGTATAGCACCATGCTCCACACTTCACCCTTTCTACCGCTGTGGGATGTATCTGTCTGTCTGCCTCCTGATGCATCGTTCCCCCTCAAGACTAGTGTTTGCAGTATGTGCTGAAATCGTTGTTTTCACTTAAGTACCAACTGAATGCACTTACAATATGTGATACGATATTAACTTTACTCTGACTTGTTTCAGTATTACCATATCGTAAGTGCATTTAGTTGGTACTGAGATAAAAATAGTGATTCTGAATGTACTGAATAAATATATTTGAAAATGTTCTGAAATGTTTGAGCTGCTTCAGCATTCTCATCCCATTAAGGTAAACTTCAGCAGTCACAATTATGCATCAGAAACAGGCTGTAGTAACCTAGGATAAAGAATATGTAATATAAATTTATGTTGTATATTTCACAATTACTTGCTTTATATTCTCTGATGTTTTGTTTTGTTTTGTTTCAATGTTACAGTGAACTAAGGAAGAGAATAGAGTGTATTCCAAAGAGCCTTACAATTTTATGGAGAGTCAAACATGCAACTGTAGATACCAAATTTTGCAAGCTATTTGATAAGAAAATATTGGATGGAAACCATGTAAGTGAAAATTTAGTGAGTTTAAATTAATTTTAGTGCATGTATTGTGGTGTGTAAATTGGGGAGGGAGATTATTTTCAAACCAACAATTGGACAGGAGAGTCTCCATCAGGATAGTAATGATAATGGAGTTAGACTAGTTAACTTCGCCACATCAAAAATTCTGGTGGTTAAGAGCACGATGTTCCCTCACCGGAACATTCATAAATACACCTGGGCCTCCCCTGATGGTAAGACTCACAACCAGATTGACCATGTATTGATAGATAGGAGATGGCATTCGAGTGTACTGGATGTGCGAAGTTTTAGGGGAGCTGACTGTGATATAGATCACTATCTGGTGATTGCAAAGGTTAGGGAAAGATTAGCAGTGGGTAAACAGGCCGCATAGAGGTTTGATAGGCAAAGATTTAACTTGAGGAAGCTTAATGAGCCAGAGGTTAGGGAACAGTATCAGATTAAAATTACAAACAGGTTTGCAGCTTTGGAGAACGTGAACGATTACGAGGACATAAATAGGATTTGGGAAAACATTAAAGATAACATCCAAACCTCAGCGGAGGAGAGTCTGGGTGTGCACGAATTGAAGCAGAATAAACCTTGGTTTGATGAAGAATGTTTAGGTTTTTTGGATCAATGGAAGCGGGCTAAAATGCAGTGGATACAGGATCCAAGCCAAACAATGTAGATATTCTGAACAATGTAAGACGTGAAGTTAGCAGACATTTCAGG